>Ga0194131_10005810_pt1 | contig 17528 bp, 13 predicted proteins | sample TA2KigO120mmetaG_FD_148631 | JGI IMG/M metagenome (GOLD analysis project Ga0194131, IMG submission 148631) | Freshwater microbial communities from Lake Tanganyika, Tanzania - TA2015053 Kigoma Offshore 120m | ecosystem: Environmental > Aquatic > Freshwater > Lake | place: Tanzania: Lake... | reverse complement strand
CTCGGCTTGCGTGGCCTCCCCTGCCCTGCCCTGCTCGCCGTGGTGGAACAAAGCGGGAAACGCGGCAACCTCAAGTTCTGCATTGCAAGCCGGACAGCGCCGCAGCGCGCAGAGTTCGGTCAAACCGCCCGCGAGGGCGGACTGGCAGCGCGGGCATGACAGCGGCTGCGCGTTCATGTCTAACCTCAACCGTCCTGAGGCGCCATGTCGCCGAAGATTTTGTTGTAAAGGCTGGCCGTCATGCCCATGAAGATCGAAATGGTGACGAGGAAACCAACGCACACGGCAAGAATTCCCAACCCGGCGAAGAGGCCGCCGACAAACATCAGCGCGAAGCACATCCACCAGTGCTTGCCGACGACCTTGCGGCTGAGGCTCATGGCCTGCCAGAAGCCCATGCGCTTGTCCGCGACAAGAGGGATTGCGAACATCCAGCAGATGCTCAGATAGATTAGAACGAAGAACGCCAGGAACAGCAGGATCCCGCCGACGATCATGAGCGGACCGCCTGCGGCGAAGTCCATCCGCCCGCCGCGCCCGCCGACTACCGCTCCGATAACGAGGAGCACGATGCCGGGAATCATGCACAAGCCGGCGAGGATGCTCGTCACCACGTGCGTCAGCATCAGATTCAGGAACCGCGGACCGAACCCGCTGAAGGCGTCGCCGATCGTGGCCTCCTGATTGCGCACGCGCTTGATGTAAAAGAGATACAAGCCGCCGATGAGCGGCCCTTGGATGATCAGCGCCACGATGCCGCCGATGAAGGGGATGAAGTTGCCGACCATCAGCACGAGATACACGAGGCATGTCGCGCCAATGCACGGCCAGAACTGCCCCTTCACCGCCTCCCAGCCCGCACTGAAGGCGTCGCCGATGCTCACATCGTAGTCGCGCGCGATGATTTCATCGGGCGAGACACTGCCGCGAAGTCCCGAGGTCGGCGCAAGTCCCTCCTTGATGCGCTGCGCGAAGGCGGGCTTGCACTCGGCGCACACGGCTTGTTCGCCGTAGCGGATGACTTGATCCGCGGGGACGGATTTGCCGCATTGCGAGCACGTGACCAGGCTCGCGGCCGAGTCGCCCGCAGCCGCCCCTCCTGAGAGCTGGCCGTAGGGCTGCCACGCTGCGAGGCCTTCGCGCCAGACGAGCGTGTCGGCACGAATGACCCCGTCGCGGACGAGTCCTTGAACTTGTTCCTCGGTGACCGGCCCTTTGGGTTGTCCCGCCTCGGAATAATACCAGTCCATGGAATGAATGGTTGGAGTTGCGGTTGAAATCTTGGACAGGCGAATTGTGAGCGAGCCCGCGCGGGCTTGGAAAGGACATTCTCAACATCCGGTCGGCGCCGGCGGTGTCAAGCCAGTCGATGGACATCACGCCAAGGTTGATCAGGAGCGCGAGCAGGACGACGACCAAGCACAAGCCGCCGCGTCCATCGCGGGGCGAATCGGCGGCGTGAATCGTGGCGGCGCCGGCGAGAAGCACGAAGGCGATGCGGTGCAGCTTCAAGCACCGACTGGTGCGGGCTAACTGGACTTCCGCAGCACGGTGTCGCGCTGGGACCACGCGTCGTCCGTGTTCGGGAAGTCGAGGGTGTAGTGCAGGCCGCGGCTCTCGGGACGCTGAAGCGCGCAGTTCACGATGAGTTCGGCGACGGTCGCGATGTTGCGCAATTCCAGCAGGTCGGAGGTGACGATGAAGTTCCAGTAGTATTGCTGGATTTCGTCCTGCAAGAGCGCGATGCGGGCCTTCGCGCGCTGGAGGCGCTTGGTGGTGCGCACGATGCCCACATAGTCCCACATGAGCCGGCGGATTTCATCCCAGTTGTGCGAGACGACAACAAGTTCGTCCGCGTTGGTCGCCTTGCCCGGCTGCCACGGCGGAATCTCGGTCATCGCGGGCGGGTGCGGGTCCGCGAGGACGCGCTGCGCCGCCCGGTGAGCGCAGACGAGCGCCTCGAGCAGCGAATTGCTCGCGAGGCGGTTCGCGCCGTGCAAGCCAGTGCACGCGACTTCGCCGACGGCGAAGAGGTTTGCGATTCCGGTCTCGCCCTCCACGTTTGTCACCACGCCGCCGCATTGGTAATGCGCCGCGGGCACAACGGGGATGGGTTCCGTCGTCATATCCACGCCAAACTTGAGACAAGTCTGGTGGATGTTGGGGAAACGCTGCACAAGGAAATCCGCGGGCTTGTGCGTGATGTCGAGCAGCACGAAGTCCGCGCCGGTGCGCTTCATCTCCGCGTCAATCGCGCGCGCCACCACGTCGCGCGGCGCGAGCGATTTCAGCGGGTGATACTTGCCCATGAACTCGACGCCGTCGGGCGTCTTGAGCACGCCGCCCTCGCCGCGCACAGCTTCGCTGATGAGGAACGACTTCGCCTTCGGGTGATACAGGCAGGTCGGGTGGAACTGCACGAACTCCATGTTCGCCACGGGCGCGCCGGCGCGGAACGCCATCGCCACGCCGTCGCCTGTCGCGATGTCAGGATTGGTCGTGTAGAGGTAAACCTTGCCGCAGCCGCCCGTCGCAAGGACGACCGTCTTCGCCGCAAAGGTCTCTACCGCGCCGGTGCGGCGGTCGAGCACGTAGGCGCCGAGGCAGCGGTTCGCGCCCGGCTGTCCAAGCTTCTGCGTGGTGATGAGGTCGATCGCGAAGTGGTCTTCGAAGACCTTGATGTTCGGCTGCGCGGCGACGGCGGCGAGCAGCGCGCGCTCGATTTCCCGTCCGGTCACGTCCTTTGCGTGGAGGATGCGGCGCTTGGAATGGCCGCCTTCCTTGGCGAGGTCCAGTTCGCGCGCGCCGTTGGATGCGGCGGCGCGCTCGGAGAATTTCATGCCCAGATCGATGAGTTCGGCGATTCGTGCCGGGCCTTCCTCGATGATGGTGCGGACGACCGGTTCGCGGCACAGGCCCGCGCCCGCGACGAGCGTGTCGCGCACGTGCGATTCGAAGGAGTCCTCCTTGCTCGTGACGGCCGCGATGCCGCCCTGCGCATAGTTGGTATTGGACTCGGCGCGATGCTTCTTGGTGACGATCGCTATGCGCCCGCGCGGCGCGACCTTGAGCGCGAAGGTCAGCCCCGCGATGCCGCTGCCGAGGATGAGAAAATCGAGCGCGCGCGCCATGCGTGGGCGAATGGTGTAAACCAAAGGCGCGAAGGCGCAAAGGCGCAAAGCGACGCGCTGCGGATTGGCGGCGGCGGGGCGGGAATGAGTCCCAAGGCCCCCATCGGCCGGAAAGGACGCGGAAGCCATTGCCCGCGACGCCACATGCGGCAATTCCCGGCTTCCGGTTTGACTCGCCGTCCCCTGCACGGCACGCTCGCGGCATGTTCGCTGCCCGCAGCAACACCGTGGAACGCGCCGTTACTTCCGCCCGACCCGAGGCACCCGCCGACGCTTGGAAGCAAATCGTCGAGCCGGTGCAGCCGTTCCTTGACTCGGTCGCGCGCCGCCTCGGCGAACAGGTCGAGGCGTTCGACCCGGAAATCTCGGCCTACGCCAGATACGCGCTCACGAACCAAGGGAAGCAGCTCCGTCCCGCGCTCGTCGCCCTCGCCGCGGGCGCGACCGGGCGGCTCTCGGACCCGCACGCCACCGTGGCCGTGATCGTCGAGATGGTGCACCTCGCGACGCTCGTGCACGACGACATCATGGACTCGGCGGAAATCCGCCGGCGCCGTCCGACGCTCGCAGCCAACTGGGGCAACTCCATCTCAGTGCTCGTGGGCGACTGCCTGTTCGCTCGCGCGCTGCAACTTGCGGCGAGCTTTCCCACGCCGGTCGTGTGCCGCGAAGTATCCGCGGCGACGAACACCGTGTGCTCGGGGGAAATCCTCCAGTCACACCGGCGGCTGAATTTCGCGGTGTCGCGCGCGGATTACTTCAAGGTCGTGGCGATGAAGACGGGCGAGCTCTTCGCGCTCTCCTGCGACCTCGGCGCGCGGCTCAATGCAGTGCCCGAGGCGCAGCGGGTGGCAATGCGCAACTACGGGCTCGCGCTGGGCACCGCGTATCAGGTGTATGACGACTGCCTCGATGTGTTCGGCTCGGAAGCCGAGGCAGGCAAGTCGTTGGGCACGGACCTCGCGAGCGGCAAGCTCACGCTGCCGTTGCTCGTGGTGCTCGAACGCTCCGAGCCTGCAGAGCGCGAGCAACTCAAGGAGTGGATCATGACGTGGCGCCCGCACTATTTGCCGCGCGTGCTCGAGTTGCTGGCGAAATACGGCTCGCTTGCCGAGTCGCGCGCGGTGATCGGGCAGTTTCTTGCGGACGCGCAGGCGAACCTGTCCGCCCTGTCCCTGAGCGAGAGCCGCGTGGCGCTGGTGATGTTAACGGAGTTCCTCGCCTCGGCGACCGAGGCGTTGGGAAAGAAGCCGTGACCCGGGGTCTCGGCGAAGCGTCATGATCCCGGCAAGCACCGACAAGCCTTCGGAGGAACAGGGGGCATCTCGACTTCCCGGCGAAACCGGCGATGAACCCGCCCTCATCGAGCGCGCCCGCGGCGGCGACCTCGACGCGTTCGACGAGTTGATCCGCCGCCATCAGGAGCGCATCTACGGCACGATCTACCACATGACGTCCAACCACGAGGACGCCGCGGATCTCGCGCAGGAGACATTCGTGAAGGCGTGGTCGGCGCTGAAAGGATTCAAGGGCAACTCGAGCTTCTTCACGTGGCTCTACAGGATTGCGGTCAACAAGACGATCAACTTCCTGAAGTCCCGCAAGAACAAGCGCCACATGAGCCTGAACGACCTGGACGCCGCGGGCGAGAACGACCCGTTGCTCGTGGAGTTGATCTCCAACCGGCACCCCCGCCGCGAAGCCGTGCTGGCGGAGTTGAAGGGAAAATTGAACACCGCCCTGATGAAGCTGTCCGAAGACCACAGGCTCGTGGTGACCCTGCATGACATCCAGGGGATGCCGCACGACAAGATCGCCGAGATCATGGGCTGCAATCCCGGCACGGTGCGCTCGCGGCTGTTTTACGCGAGGCAGGAACTGCAGGCGTGGCTGTCGGATTACGTGAAGTGAGTTAAGCAACCGGATATGGATCCCGCACCCGAGAACTTCGACAAACTGCAGAAGCTGCTGGCCTTGAAACGCCACGAGCAGCCGCCGCCGGGCTTCTTCGCGCGGTTCCCGGCGCAGGTGCGCGCGCGCATCGAGGGACACCAACGTGACGCCGCGCCTTCGTGGTGGCACCGGATGGTCGAGAGCCTCGACGCGCGTCCCATGCTCGCGGGCACCTACGGTCTCGCGGTCGGGGGCTTGCTGCTGCTCGCGGTGAACTTCCTCATCCAGCCAGAGCCGACGCCGGGCTTCGCGACCCAACCGCAAGAGAAGAAGGAACCTGTCCCCGCGCTCACGCCGACAAACCCGGCGACCCTCCTCGCCACGACCAATTTCCCCCCGCCCTCCAATGGCACGCCGCCGAGCTTCCTCGTGAATCCGGGTCAGGGCACGCAAGGCACGGTGATTCCCGCGAGCCTCACGAACCGGCCGTAAACCCCGCGGTTCAGTGCGCATGCGCGCGTCCGGTGCCGCACATCCCGCACGAGCTTGGCTTGCCGGTGCAGGCCGGTTCCCCTCCTCCTCCTCCTCTGGACGAGGCGAAGGTGGAGAACTTCTTCGTGAGCGACTTCGAGCCGCAGTGCGGACACGGCGTGCCATCCCATCGCGTCGAGCGCACGAGCACTTCGCTGTCTTTCTCGCAATCGCCACAGTGAAATTCGTAAATGGGCATGGCGCAACAGTAGTGGAATGCGTTGACCCGCTCAAGAGCGTCGCGCATCCGCCGCGACGCCGCCCTCCACTCGAAACGCCACCAACTCGCGTCCGCCGCAGTCCGCGCACCGGCCGGAATCGGTGATGAATTGCGCGAGACAACGCGGGCAATGACTGCGGTTGCAAGGCTCGCTTGGCGCGGGCGCGGCCAGCAACGCGGCGGGTTCGAGCTCCGCGTTTCGCAGCAGGTTCTCGACGCCGGCGAGCAAGGCCGCGCGCCACCGGGTTTCAGTGGCGACGGCCGCCTCGTCGCTCGACGAGAATTGAGGGAGCCGCGGATACACCAGGTCGCGCAACACAAGCCCGGCGAGCGCCCGAAACTCGCCGGGCCCGCAGACGGCGCGGGCCACTGCGAGCGGATGGGCGGTGCCGCCGAGATTCATCGTGAGACAGTCGTGTGCGCGGACGGCGGCGGGCGGCGCGACCAGCATCGTGAGCAAGTGCGTGAACGTGTCCGCATCGCGCCGCTCGCCAAACAGCGATTGGTGTGCGCGCGCAAACAGGAATGCCTGCGTCCCGGTCTGCACAAGCAGCGCGGCGAGCACGATGGGCCAGCAATGCGCCAGGCCCACGACCGCCATGGCCACGGGCAACGCCACGAACAGCGATGCGAACAACACCAACCCGGCGCAGCGCAACCGGCGCTGCCAGATGCGCGCCTCCTCAAGCCGGCGCTTCACCAGGTCCGCGTCGAAGTGGCGCCGCAACCATTCACGCTGAGCCTCCGCCCGCTGTTCGCGGCTCTGCTTCGACTGCGCGGCCAGCTCGCGGGCGATGTGCGTGGCGTGGTGCGAGGTGGGAGCCTTGAGGAAGAGCGCGCCGTTGAGGAAAACTTTTCGGCCCTCGCGCTCAATCAACGTCATGTCCTCGAATCGCGCGAAACCACCCGGCTGCGGCGGCCGGCCGTCCGGGTGCAGGCTGACGCCGGTCCACGCGAGCGCGCCGTCGGGCGATAGCGAAAGCGGCATCACCCGCGCCACGAGCGAAGTGCCGAGCGGTGGCAGGATTGGCGCGAGGCGAAATCCACCGCGGTCGTTCGGGAGCAGCGGGCCGCCGACACCAAACCGCCATGCCTTGCCGACCCACGCGGAGAAAAGGACATCGTTGCGACCGAGCCAGAAGGCGCACTCGCCGCCGTAAATCAGGGCGAGGACGAGCAGAAGTGTTTGCTGTTCGCTCATCGTGAAGGAGCGTGGAACTTCCGCCCGGCGCGATGCGAGTCGGAGGATGGCACGATGCGCGCAACCCGGCGCCCAAAACCTACGCGCTGCCCGGCGGCGGCGGCGCGAGTTCTCGTTCGCGGCCGAAAATGATCCGCTTGATGAACGCGCCGATGGCAACGACGACCACCACGACGAGTTTCCACACTTTCTTGAACATGAGCGCAAGCCAGCCGAAGAAGCCGAGCTTGGCGGCGACCGCGGCACCCGCACCGGTGACGAGCGCGGCGAGCCCGTATTGGGCAACCTTGTCGCCGGACTTGTATTCGGCGTATCGCTGTCCCTGCTTGAACTGGTGGCCTTCGAGCAATGTGCGAAACGCGGGCAGCGTGATGGTGAGTTGCTCCGGGGGGACGACGAGGATCACTTCCATCACGCCCTTGCGTCCGAGCACGCGCACGTTGTAGTTGAGGATGAGCCGTCCCTCGCTCTCGGCGCGGATGGCCCACTCGAGGTTGTGGGATTTCTCGTCGTAAGCGGGCTGTTTCTCCCAGCCGATGATGTTCAGCGGCGCGACGCCGTTCTTCTTGCGGTATTCGTTGCCGGCATCGTTGTTGGATTTGATGGTCTTGAGCAGCTTGTCGGCGTCGAGCTGATTTTTCTCGTCGTCCTTGACGTAGCCCACCTCGTCAAAAAGAAAGACCACGAACCACTTCGCGGCCTCGCTGAAGATCGCACCGAGCTCGCGGCCGGACACGGGCTCGCCGCTGCTGCGCATCATCTCCTGCACCATCGCGCCGTCGGCGAAGCGGTAGCCCGCGGGCACCTGCACGTCGGCGTAATCCTTGAGCGGCACCTTCGCCGGGCCTTTCGTAAAGCGCGAGTCCTCCTTCTCGGCGGCGCGCAGCGGCAGGGGGGCGATGGCCAGCGTGCAAAGCACGGCGGCGAGTCGTGGGAGTGTGGTCATGGTTCCTTTGGAAGCATCCGCACGGCAGCATCGCGGACGCGAGTGGTTAAACCCGAAGCCACCGGCCGCGTCAAGCCGCCGCGCCTGCGCCAAGAGGCTTCCCTTCGCTGCGGGAACACCCTTACCCTTGCCGCGTGACGGACCGCCCGCGCCACTTCGGCAGCGACAACTACGCCGGCATCTGCCCCGAGGCTTGGCGCTCGCTCGACCACGCCAACCGCGGCCACACGCAGAGTTACGGCGACGATTACTGGACGGCGAAAGCAAGCGACCTCATCCGCGGCGTGTTCGACATGGCGTGCGAAGTCTTCTTCGTGTTCAACGGCACGGCCGCCAACTCCCTCTCGCTCGCGTCCATGGGGCAGTCCTTCCACAGCATCCTTTGCCACGAGACCGCGCATGTGGAGACCGACGAGTGCGGCGCACCGGAGTTTTTCTCGAACGGGATGAAGGTCCTGCAGGTCCCCGGCGCGGGCGGCAAGATGGACCCCGCCGGCATCGAGCGGATGGTGACGAAGCGCACGGACATCCATTACCCGAAGCCCCGCGCCGTGAGCGTGACGCAGGCGACGGAACTGGGCACGGTCTACACGCCCGACGAACTGAAGGCCATCTGGGCAAAGACAAAGCACCACGGGCTCAAGCTGCACATGGACGGCGCGCGCTTCGCGAACGCGGTTGCGTCGCTCGGCTGCCAGCCGAAGGAAATCACGTGGCAATCCGGCGTGGACGTTTTGTGCTTCGGCGGCACGAAGAACGGCACGGCGGTCGGCGACGCCGTGGTGTTCTTCAACCGCGAACTCGCGCATGAGTTTGAGTGGCGTTGCAAGCAAGCCGGGCAACTGTGCTCGAAGATGCGCTTCCTCTCCGCGCCGTGGGTCGGGATGCTCGAGGACGGCGCATGGCTGCGTCACGCCGCGCATGCAAACGCGATGGCCGCGCTGCTGCACGACCTGCTCGCGCCGATTGCCGAGGTGAGGATTCTCTTTCCGCGCCAGGCCAACGCGGTCTTCGCCGACCTGCCGCCGTTCGTCATCGCCGCGCTGCGCAAGGCGGGTTGGAAATTCTACACCTTCATCGGACAAGGCGGTTGCCGGCTCATGTGCGCGTGGGACACCACGGAGCAGGACGTGCGCGACTTCGTGTCCGATTTGAAGCGCCTGCTCCTCGAGGCGCCGCCGGACATCCCCGCGGTGTCGACCGACCATCGCAAACTGTGAGACGCCGCGCCTTCATCGCACTCCTCGGCGCGGGCGGCGCGGGTGCTTGCTTCGCCAGCCAATCACCGCGGCTGGTGCGCCACGAGTATGAGCAGCCGCAGATGGGCGTGCCGTTCCGCATCGTCCTGTATGCGAGCGACGAGCCGCACGCGCTCACGGCCGTCCGGGCCGCCTTCGACCGCATCGCGCAGATCAACGCGGCCCTGAGCGATTACGAGGAGGACAGCGAGCTCTCGCGGCTGTCGCGCAGCAGCGGCTCGGGGACATTGGTGAGGATCAGCGAGGATTTGTGGCGCGTGCTCGACCGCGCGCAGCGCGTGGCGCGGGCGAGTGATGGCGCGTTCGACGTGACGTGCGGACCGCTCGTGCACCTCTGGCGACGGGCGCGGCGCCAGCGAGCCTTGCCCGAACCCGCCAAGCTCGAAGAGGCGCGCCGCGCCACGGGCTTTGCAAAACTCTCGCTCGCGGACAAGCCGCGCGGCGCCCGGCTTGTGACGCCCGGCATGCGGCTCGACCTCGGCGGCATCGCCAAGGGGTTTGCGGCCGATGAGGCGATGAAGGCGTTGCGCGCGCACGGCGTGACTCGCGCGCTCGTCTCGGGCGGCGGTGACATGGCGGTGGGCGACGCCCCGCCGGGCCGGAGCGGGTGGCGGGTGGAACTTGCCGCGCATGACGCCCCGGGCGCGCCCGCGACGGAGTTCATCGAACTGGAAGACTGCGGTTTTGCGACGTCGGGCGATTTGTTCCAGCACGTCGAAATCAGCGGGAGGCGCTATTCGCACATCGTGGACCCGCGCACGGGCATCGGGCTCACGGACCACAGCCTCGTGTTTGTCATCGCGCCGGATGCAATGCGCGCGGACAGTCTCTCGACCGCCGTCAGCGTGCTCGGGCCGGTGGCGGGATTGAAGCTGGTCGCGCGAACTTCCGGCGCGGAGGCGCGCATCGTGCGGAAGCCCTTGGACCGCATTGAAACCGCAGAGTCGCCCGGCTTCGCGAGGTATCGCGCGTGGAAGTGAGAGGAAAAGCCCGCGCTCCTTCCGGAACGCGGGCTTGTTCCACGAGACTTCGGGGGCAGCCAGACGCTACGCCGACTTCGTCGCCGCGGGCTTGGGGGCGCGCAACACATCCGTCCGGCCGGGCACGGGCAACGGGTAGCCGCCTTCGGGCAGGGGCATCGTGGGCGGGTTCAACTTGAGCGCGTCGGCGAACGACACCTTGTCGATGCCGGGCACCATCGTGTCGATGTCCGAAGCGACGGCCGCGTCCCACGTGATTTCCTTGCCAGAGTAGGTGGCCATGCGGCCGAGCACGGCGGTCATCGAGCTGACGGCCCCGTATTCGGCTTCGTTGAAGGGCTTGTCGTTTCGAATCGCGTCGAAGAGGTCGTCGTGCTCCTGCTGGTAGGCGTCCTTGCCGCCGCCCTGATGGCGCCACGGGTTCTGGCCGAGGATGATGTGCCGGTGGATGTCGCTTCGGCCCTTCGTGCCGATGGCGTATTCGCCGACTTCGTTCCAGCAACCCAATTGGTGGCGGCACTGGCTGAAGCACACCGAGCCATCCTCGTAGAAATACTCGACGACGTGGTGGTCGAAGATCTCGCCGTAGTCCTTGCCCTTGCGCGTTTCGCAACCGCCGTTGCCGCGGGCGCGGACGGGGTGGCCCTTCTTGACCCAGTTGATGACGTCGAGGTTGTGGATGTGCTGCTCGCAGATGTGGTCGCCGCAAAGCCACACGAAGTAATACCAGTTGCGGAGTTGATATTCCATTTCAGTGAGCTTGCGGCCGTAGATTTCCTCGAGGGGCCGGTCGTTGCCGATCCTGACGCTGCGGGGCTTGACCCACGGCGTGTTGCCGTTCCAGTAGGCGCGCATGGCGACAATGTCGCCAATCTGGCCGTCGTGAAGGCGCTTCATCGTCTCGAGGTAGCCAAGTTGGTGATGCCGCTGCAGGCCGACGCCGACCTTGAGTTTTTTCTGCTTCGCCTCCTGCGCGGCGGCCATGACCTTTCGAAAGCCGGGCGCGTCCACGCACACGGGCTTCTCCATGAAGACGTGCTTGCCCTGCCGGACGGCCTCCTCGAATTGCATCGGGCGAAATCCCGGCGGCGTCGCGAGAATGACGAGGTCGGCAAGCGCGATGGCTTTCTTGTAGGCGTCGAAGCCGAGGAACTGGTTCTCGTCCTTCACCTGGACCTTGTCCTTGTGGCTGCGTTGGAGGCCGGCAAGGCTGCCCTTCATGCGGTCCTCGTGAACGTCCGCCACGGCGACGAGCTTGACGCTCTCGCCGGTCCTCAAGGCCTGGTCGGCCGCGCCGGACCCGCGCCCGCCCATGCCGATGAGGGCGACCTTGATGGTGTCACCCGGCGATGCCGCGTGGGCGAAGCGCTCGACGGGCATTGTGGTGAGGGCGGCGGCGCCCGCGGCGGCGGAGGTGGATTTCAGAAACCCGCGGCGTGTCAGTGGCGCGGCCGGTTGAGGAAGGATGATGTGGCTCATGTTCGGGTTCGGGTTGGGCGTTCGATGTGTGGTGTGCTTCCGGAAACGGGCGCAGTCTAATGCGGAACGGCGGCTTGTCCAGCGCGGCGGCGAGGCCGCTCGAAACGCATCAGTCAATCCGCCCCGGCGTGGGCTCCGTTGCGGCGGGTGCCCTCGGCGCGGCGTTCTTCACGTGCTTGTCGAACCACGCGGTCATCTCCGCAAGGGTGTGCTCGACCGATTCGCGCGCCTCGTAGTTGTGCGATTCGAACGGGAGCAGGACAAGCCGCGCGACCCCGCCGTGGCCTTTCACGGCTTGGAAGAGTCGCTCGCTCTGCACGGGGAAGGTGCCGGGATTGTTGTCATCCTGCCCGTGGATGAGCAGCAGCGGTTCGTTGACTTTGTCGGCGTGCATGAAGGGTGACATCTTCAGGTAAACTTCCGGCGATTCCCAAAGTGTGCGGCGCTCGTTCTGGAATCCGAACGGCGTGAGCGTGCGGTTGTAGGCGCCGCTGCGCGCGATGCCCGCGCGGAAGAGGTCCGAGTGCGCCAGCAGGTTCGCCGTCATGAACGCGCCGTAACTGTGCCCGCCGACGCCGATGCGGTCGGGGTCGGTGACGCCGAGTTCGACCGCCTTGTCCACGGCGGCCTTGGCGCTGGCCACGACCTGCTCGACGAACGTGTCATTCGCCGTTTTGTCCTTCCCGACGACCGGCATCGAGACGCCGTCGAGCACCACATAGCCTTGCGTGAGCAGGAAGAGATGCGAGATGCCGCTGAACGTGGTGAAGCGATTGGCCGTGCCGGAGACCTGTCCAGCCGTGTCGGCGTCGCTGAACTCGCGCGGATACGCCCACACCACGGTGGGCATGCGCGTGCCGGGCTTGTAATCCGGCGGCAGGTAGAGCGTGAAGGACAGCGGCACGCCGTCCGCCCGTTGATAGGTGACGATCTGCTTGCGGATACCCCGCAACTGCGGGGCGGGATCAGGAAACGCGGTCAGCGCGAGCGCGTTCGTGCCGGGAAGAGTCCGCAGAAAATAGTTCGGCGGGTTCCCCGGCGACTCGCGGCGCGTGATGACCTTCGAGGCATCGTCCGCCACGAGCGCCACCACGGTTTCGTGGTGCAAGTCGTCGCACTGGAACAGCCGCTCGGTTTGCAGGCTCTTGAGGTCGAGTCGGTCGAGGAACGGGCGCTCGCCCTCGGGCGATGCACCGGAGCCGATCAGGTAAATGCAGTTCTCGTGGACGCGCATCACACGGTGGCCCGAGGGCAGTGGCCGGAGCAACGGCGAGCCGGGATCCTTGTAGCGATCCTGCGAGGAGAGGTTCCAGAGCAGCCGCGGTTCCTCGTCGGGATCGTCGGGATTGAGCAGCCAGGTCTTCGTCCAACGGCGCGACGCGGAGTATTCGCGCAGCAACGCCACGTAGTTCCGCTGCCCCCAAATCAGGCCGTTGAAGCGCGTCTCGGTTTTTGCGAGTTCTGCCGGGTCTGCGGTGAACGGCGCCTTCAACGCCAGCACGCGGTCGCGATGCGGCACGCGCTTGCGCGGGTCGCCGCCGTCGAGCGCTTCGACCCATACGAGCGTCGCGGGCGCGGTCGGCCGCCAGTGGTAATGCCGGGGACCGGGCAGCACGCCACCGATGGGCACTTCCTCCGCAAGCGGGAGGTTCGCCAGCAGGTGCTCGAGGCGCCCGGTCCGGTCCCACACTTCGACCGAACGCGGGAACGCCGACGCCGGGAGTTGATACGAGAACGGTCTGCGCAAGCGCGACACCAGCACGTGCTGGCCGTCGGGCGACGGCTCGAACGAGCTGTAAATCCCCGGCTTGCCGAGCGGCGTGATCGCCGCGGTCTTCACGTTGACGACGGCGAGCTGCGCGGTGCAGAAGTAGCGGAAAAGTTCCTCGTCGTGCGCGCTCGCGAGCAGGTCCTGGAACGTCCGCACGGGCGCGAGCTTGCCTGCTGCCTCCTGCACCGCGGGCCCTGCGGGCACCTTGGGCTCGGCGGGCGGGGTCTTCTCGCGCGTGGCCGGGATCGTCTGCGTGAGGATGTGCTGGCTGTCCGGCATCCATTGGAACGATTCGCCGTGTGCCGCGTTCACAACCACACCTTTGACCCGCCGCGCGGCGCCCGTCGAAACTTCGCCGGCCCACAGCTCGACTTCACGCGTCCCAAATCGCAGGAAGGCAAACTGCGTCCCGTCCGGCGACCACACGGGAAGCGACAGGCGCGAGTTGGGCGGCAGGATGACCTTTCGTTCGCGGCCGTCGGCGATGGTCTTGAGCGTGAGCGAGACCGCGCGGTGCGTCGCCACAGGGCCGTTGTTGAGCGGGTTGATGCGCAATCCCGCAAGACCCTTCCACGGCGCCGCGACCTCCACGAGCGAGGGGTGCCGCACGCGCTGCAACAAAAGCATGCGATCCCGGCCCGGCCCAAGCGCGACGATCGGCGGGGCCGGGGAATCCAGAATCGCCGGGATTGGCGCCGGTGCCGGACGATACTTCTCGTCGGCCCGCGCGCACACGGCGAAGACTGCCGGGACCAGCCAAAGCCAGGCGCGCGGCGGAGCGCGACGCGAGGAGTTCAATGCTGGAATCATGTTCCGGTCGTCTTCGTGCTGGCTTTCGGAGTCTTGCAGAGTCCGCACGCTCATGCAAGCGATGAGGTCCGCGCGCAGGCCGCGCGTTCACTCTCCCGCGAAATCCCCGCACTTTCCGGTTCATGTTTGGCGAACGTGGACTTATGCTCTGCGGCGTGGCCGGTCCCTTCTTGACTCCCTTGCGCGCCACGACGCGTTTCTGCGCGGTCTTCGGCCATCCGGTGCGCCACTCGGCCTCGCCCGCGATGCAAAACGCCGGCCTTGCCGCGCTCGGCTTGAACTGGCGCTACCTCGCCTGCGAAGTCCATCCCGACCACCTCGCCGCCGCCATCGAGGGCGCCAAGGCCATGCGCTTCATCGGTCTGAACCTCACCCTCCCCCACAAGTTGCTCGCCCTCGGCATGGTGGATGTGCTCGACGAATCCGCCAAGATGTGGGGCGCGGTCAACACCATCCGCTTCGAGGCGCTCGGCGCTGATGGCCGCTGGATGTCGTTGTCCGAAGTCGCCGCCGATGACCTCACCACGCTGCGCAGCCACGGCTTCAACACCGACGCCGACGCGCTCACCCGTTCCTTGAAGGAAGACCTCCACTGCGAACCCCGCGGCTCCCGCGTGCTCCTGCTCGGCGCCGGTGGCGCGGGCCGCGCCGCCGCCGTGAAACTCGCCGCCGACGGCGCCGCCGAGCTCTTCATCGCCAACCGCACCGCATCCAAGGCCGAGGAACTCGCCGCCGAAATCCGCCAGCGTTTTCCGCAGACCACCGTCGCCACCGGTTACCCGCCCGGCCCCGTGGACCTCCTCATCAACGCCACCTCCCTCGGCCTGCGGATGGTGGACGCCATGCCGCTCGACGTCACAACATTCCGCGTGTCGCGCGCGCGCGCCGTTTACGACATGATTTACACCCCCGCCGAGACGCCCCTGCTCGCCGCCGCCAAGGCCGCCGGCTGCCGCGTCGCCAACGGCTTCGGCATGCTCCTCCACCAAGGCGCTCGCGCCCTCGAAATCTGGACCGGCCGCCCCTCCCCGCTGGACCCCATGCGCCGCGCGCTCAAGGAACAGGTGTATGGAAGCTGACCTGCGGACATTCCCGCTCGCGCAAGGCGGCACGGGGCTGCCCGGCACACGCGCCCTTGAACTCTCCGCGATGCGCCATTCGCAAGCCGCGTCCCGCGTTTCCCCGTGACTGACGCCAGCCCATTCGTCGCGTTGCCCAAGCCCTTCTGGGCCGCCGTGTTCTTCGTCTTCGGCGCGATCGTCGGCAGCTTCCTCAACGTCTGCATCCACCGGATGCCCCGGGGCGAAAGCCTCGTGTTCCCCGGCTCGCACTGCCCCGGCTGCGGTTACGCGATCCCGTGGCACCAGAACATCCCGCTGTGGTCCTGGCTCGCGCTCGGCGGCCGATGCGCCAATTGCCAGTCCCCCATCAGCGCCCGCTACATGCTCGTCGAACTCCTCACCGCCGTCCTCTTCGCCGCCACCTGGATCGCTTTCGGCCCCGCCGCGCCGTGGATCGCCGTCGTCTCCAGCGTGCTCATCGCCGGCCTCATCGCCGCCACCTTCATCGACTTCGAGCACTATATCATCCCCGACGAAATCACCTTCGGCGGCATGGCCGCCGGGTTCATCCTCTCCGCCTTCGTCCCCGGCATGCACATGCTCGAACACACCGCCGAGGCCATGAAAAGCAGCGCCCTCGGCATCGGCGTCGGCGCCGGCATCATCTACGCCATCCTGCGCCTCGGAAAACTCTTCTTCGGCCGGCAACACATCGGCTGGCAGGGCGACCAGCGCATCCTCTTCGGCGAATCCTCCCTGCACCTGCCCGCCCAAGAAGTCCCCTACGAGGAACTCTTCTACCGCAAAAGCGACGCCGTCCGCTTCCGCGCCCGCACCCTCGAAATGGTGGACCGCTGCTACTGGAACGTGGACGTCGCCCTGCGGCAGGACCGGCTGCACATCGGCGCGGACACCTTCGACCCCGAGACCGTGCTCCACCTCGAGGCGACCACGGGGCAAGTCGAACTGCCGCGCGAGGCGATGGGCTTTGGCGACGTGAAGTTCATGGCCGCCATCGGAGCGTTCCTCGGCCCCAAGGCCGTGATCTTCTGCCTGATGCTCAGCTCCGTCATCGGCTCCATCGTGGGCGTGACGCTCATCCTCCTGCGCCGCCAGGAATGGTCCAGCAAACTGCCCTACGGCCCCTACATCGCACTCGCCGCCGTCGTGTGGATCTTCGTCCGCGGGCACATCCTCGAATGGCTCGTCCGCGAGTGATCGCCCCACGATCCGCATGCCGCATGCCGCATCCAAGCCCGTCGCTCCCCTCCCCACAGCAATGCGCCTAGCTGGCCCGCCGCGTGATCTTCACCGTGTTGCTTTCCTTCTTGTAAGGCGATTGCTGTGCGCGCCAGCACACCAGCCATGCGAGGCAGATATCCAGAAGTTCCCGTTACCCCGACTCCTGTTCGTCACGCCTTGCAGGATGTGCGATACAAAAACGGCACTCTGAGCCTCAAACCGGCCCTGAACGGGCACTCGATCCCTCCCGCAGTTGCGGAAACCGCTCCACCCTGCCCTGCAACAGCCACCAAAGCGCCCCGGCGTCAGTCAGAATACCGAGGACGCCCAAGAACCCGCTCCGCCGCCCGAACGCACCGCGGAGAAGCCGTTAGATGCAGCGAATGGTTAGGCCGCGTTGTCATGCGATGAACAATGTGCCAATCGATAAGAGTAACCCCAATGCAATCAAGCCAAATACTAGCCCGCGCAAGTTTCCGGCCCGAGCAAGATCAACTTCGGATTCGGCTTCGGTTCTTCGGCGACGGAGTGCAATCGATGTCAACCCACACACGAGCCAAGCGCCAAACGTGGCAGGAAAATAGAATATCGTGATGGCCAAGCCGCCTTGGTCATGGAATGTGCCCGCGGGGCGAGTGAGAATCCAACCCCACACACTGAGCGTAAATACAATGGACGCCAACGTGAGAGTCACTGCAGTTTGTGCCAGAGTTCGATTAGTCATGTGCTGCGAAGCGGCCTGACGCCAGAACGGACCGACGCGGGCGGCCAGAGGCGTCTTGAATTGGAAACTGACGCAACCCGCCCGCGTTCGCTCCAGTGATCTTGTTCGGCCACTTCATCAAGGTATCTCTCGCTTCTCGGCTTCCGTCTTCTTACGAATCCTTTGCATCGTGGACCTGCGGCAGGCGGGGCAGTAGCCGAGTCGCCTGGGTTCCCCTGCCGCCTTGTAGCGGATGCCGCCGGAATCCCATACATCGCGTTTGTGACCACAGGAACATTCG
>Ga0194131_10005807_pt1 | contig 17532 bp, 20 predicted proteins | sample TA2KigO120mmetaG_FD_148631 | JGI IMG/M metagenome (GOLD analysis project Ga0194131, IMG submission 148631) | Freshwater microbial communities from Lake Tanganyika, Tanzania - TA2015053 Kigoma Offshore 120m | ecosystem: Environmental > Aquatic > Freshwater > Lake | place: Tanzania: Lake... | reverse complement strand
CGACCCCACATCAATCAGGTGCGCTAGCTGCCTTGCTCCCTCGCCAACCAGGGGTTTGAAAAACTTCTTGATGCATCTAGTTGGATGTCGAACATCTCGAAAGACTTCGCCAACTCCTCCGGAATTGATGGACTGACGCTTGTCAAGTAACGGCAGGGGCTCCCAGGTGGCCATCGACTTAGTGTGCCACAGCTAGCCCCGGCAGAAGAAGGTTGGCCAGGCCTCGGAGTCACAATTGAGGCACTTTTGACCCGAAGCCCAAGAAACGATACTGTCTGGCCGTGACCTCCCTCATGCAGAACAGTCCTTCAAGCTCACCCGGATCCAACCGAAACTCGCGAATTCTTCTGACAGGAGCCTTCGGCGCAGCAGGTGGTCTCGTTGGAGCCTTGCTCGGTGAGATTCAGTTTCTCGACGACGAGTACCGATTCTTCCCAGACAACATTCACCTAGGCGCCGGAGTCTGGTTCATGCTGGCGATGGTCGGAGTCGCGATTGCGCTCGCCGCGACTGAGAGTGTTTTACAGAAAAACACTGAGAAACTTTCGGCTCATCTTCCGCTCGCCCTAGCAGCAGGACTTGGCGGCGGATTCGTTGCAGGAATTATCGCACAGTTTGTATATGGAGATGTCATCGGCGAGAGCAACCCACGGTTGGCCCGAGTAATCGGTTGGGCAATCGCCGGTGCGCTTGGTGGATTGGCAGTTGGTTTCAGCTTTCGTTCGAATACAAGAATTCGGAATGGTGCTCTCGGTGGTCTTGGCGGTGGAGCCATCGGCGGCATCTTGTTCGACCCCATTGCAGAGGCCGTCGGTGGCGATAGTGCGGTCGGGGCCAGAATCGTTGCGCTCATAGCAATTGGCGTTGCAATCGGCTTACTTATGGGCCTGCTTGATGCTGTATCAACCAATTTCTCGATTGAAGTACTCTCCCGAGAGGGGGCACCGCGTGTAATCCCCCTCTTCGATCAGGTTTCGATTGTCGGGTGCGCAAGAAACGTGGCGGTCACATTGTCTCGTGACCCGCTAATTAAAGAGCATCACCTTCGTCTGACACGCACACCGCAAGGGTTGCGGGTTGATTCGATGCAGGGCGCCTCGACTTTCACGCTGAACGGCGTTCCGACTTCTAGTGGTACTGCGACAGTGGGAAGTCTTATTGTTGTTGGCAACACGAGCCTGCGAATCGCGGGAAGATCTGGTGGTCCGACGATGCCACAAGTTGCGCCTAATCCAGCACCGCAACAAACCAGTTACGTTCAACCACAAGACCATCGTCCAACGACCGCGCCGAGCACTCCGCCCGCGGCGCGTCCCGCACGCCCCACTATTCAAATGAAACCAAAGAAATAGCGAGATACGTCACCTATTCGAATGCTCAATTAAAGGAGTAAAAGTACATGTCAGAAACAGCAACCGGCGAAAACATCCTTCCCTTTTACATCGTCTGCGACGAGTCGGGCTCGATGGAAGGAATCGGCGGTATTGACGCTATTAACTCGGGGCTTCCGGAATTACATTCAACAATCGCGTCTGACCCCCTGGTATCTGATAAGTGCAGAATCGGTCTCATCAGTTTTTCGGACATTGCAGAAGAACTTCTGCCTCTTAGCCGAGCCACCGATATCCCAGCGATGCCGGGTGTGCAGGCCAAAGGAGTCACAAATTATGGGGAAGCATTCACTCTCCTGCGTTATCTCATTGACCGCGACATTGACGCCCTGAAGTCACAGGGCTACCAAGTCTTCAGGCCAGCAGTCTTCTTCATTACAGATGGCGAGCCAACCGATGACCAAACTTGGGAACCGACTTACCGCTCGCTAATCGACAAAAACTCAAATCGGCGAGCCCCGAATGTAATTGCTTTCGGTGTCAACGGGGCTAATGCCACGACTATCGGCAAAATCGGCACGGTAGGCGCCTTTATCGCAAGTAGCGGCATCAACCCAGGAAATGCACTGAAGGAGATTCTCCGTTCGCTCACGAACTCGATCGTGTCATCAAGTAGCTCCTCGACACCGCAGCTTGTGGTACCGGCTGCGCCAGATGGCTGCACTTCCGTGCCACTGCAAACGGTGTAGTCACCTGCACATTTTATAGATTTACGCATCGTGGGAGAGGAAAGCCGACCAGACGACTCAGCGAGGCCGGTCACGACACTCAGGATAGGCGATGCATCATCATTCGGCGACAATCAGTGGTGGAGTAATCGCGACTGGCATCAGCTTGTGGCCGATGGCTTTGGGGCAGACGTTGCCTGTGATGCCGGCACCGTGGGTGAATTGGCAATCGCGGCAATCTCAGTTCGTGGACACAAACATCGAGTTGATGGACTACCGAACGAAGATAGTTTCGCAATCCGTGTCGCCAAGAGCAAGGTGGGCGAAGAATTCGTCGTTCTCGTACTTTGCGACGGATTAAGTAGCGCGACACATTCCGCATTCGCAGCGCGTCGCACGAGCTCCTTAGTCGCCGACATGCTACGTCGAATCATCGCGGACGATGCGTTCACCATGCAGGCTCTTTCATATGGGCTGAGTCAATGCTTGAGAGAGTTTGTGGTACCCGAACTGACGACCTGGTCCAGCCCCGCGACGGCACTCAGCCTTCCTGCATACGGGGTTCCGTCTGTCGAAAGTAGCAATGTTCAGCCATCCGAGTTACTTGTTACGTTGACGATTGCCATCGTGCCGACCACAAACGGCGAGAAGGGTGCCTCAGATGTCCTGCTCGGAACAATCGGTGACAGTCCTGCATACGTATTGCTCAAGAACGGTGATTGGCTGAAGCCCAGTTACGGCGAACAGGACGACGGGGTGCTAACTACTGCCACGGCGGCCTTTCCCAAGACCACCGACATCGCAGTCACTCAGATCATTCTCTACGAGGGTGACTGTCTCTGTCTGATGTCGGACGGTGTTGGAAACTTCATCCAGAACAAGTCTGGCCAACTTCGGCTCGGTAAACACCTCGCAGAAGTTTGGAAGACACCTCGTGACATCCCAACACTCGTTCGCGATGTGAGTTTTGACCTCCGATCAGCTGACGACGATCGAACAGTAATTCTTTGCTGGACCGATCGCGAAGCCGAAGACACGGAGATCACTGACGAGACAGAGGTCTCATGACGACCGAGGCTCTCTCGGCGCTCGGGCACCCCAGTACCTTCCAGGAACTCGGCAAGGGTGGCGAAGGACAGGTCTTCTCTGTACCGTCCCGCCCGAACTCTGTGTACAAGCAATACCTCCAAACGGCAGCGACGGCACCTGGGCAGGGTGCGCTTCAGGCACTAATCGACCTCAAGTCAACGATGTCCGTAATCGAGCAGTCATGGCTCAGCGAACATGCGGTGTGGCCAGAGACGATTGTCGTCGATCAAGGCCGAATGCGTGGATTCTTGATGCGCAAGATCGCGCCCGAGTACTTTCGTAAACAGGGCGTCCGACTTAATCCGCGCAATGTGTTATGCGAGTGGAACTTACTTGCCATGCGCGACCGATACCTACGAAATCCAAACATCGTCAGCACAGTGCCCAATATTCAGCCCTTCGATGCGCTCCGACTTGTGATTGATCTAGCCAAGACCGTCGCATTGATGCACAAGTATCGGGTCATTGTTGGCGACATGTCCGGTCGAAACCTGCTTTGGACCGACAGCCCGACATGGCGCGTGCTCATCATTGATTGCGACAGTCTGCGCGTTGACGGGTCAGCCGGAGTCGCGTCTCCGAAGCAATCTCCTGACTGGGATGATCCACATCTCAATGGTGCAGCCACCACGCAGAACAGCGACATCTACAAGTTGGGACTAGCAGCATTTCGCGGTGTATGGGCTGCGACAACCGACCGACCCGATCACTCCGTGCCATTAAGAGTTCCGAGCGGAATCCCTGAGGACCTAGCGAATCTCGTGCTCTCCAGTACCGGAACGAGTGGAAGACCATCAGCTGACGAATGGGTGACTCGACTAGAGCCTTCAATCAAGTTTGGGGGTCGACCGGTTGTGAACGTAGGTAAGCAGTCATCAGTCAAGAAACCGCTAGCGCGGTCGAATGTCGCGCCACCGACCACTCTTCCGTCAAAGCAACGTCCCGTCATCAAGATGAAAGACCCACCAGAGAAGCAATGATGTGAGTTCGTATCACTCCTATGGGCAATGCATTGTTGTCGCTGGCGCCCCATCGAGCCGCCCGCTGCGTCACACCAACGGTAACTGAGTCTCCAACTGCCAAAGAACCATCGCACCCCTCACATGAGTCCAAATCACGAACTGGATTCACGCACCAAGATGGTCAACCCGAAGGTGATCTTTGGTGCTCTCATTGCACTGGGCCTAGTTGTTCTCATCGCAGCAGTGAGCTGGACATCCTCTCGCTCGATCGAGCCAGCGATAGTGGCTGAGTCCAACAGCGCGATTCCAACGAGAACGACCTCTACCGCACCAATTCCAAATCCAGCCATGTCACTGACTGCAACTAGCGAAGTCACGACAAATGAGGAATCTAATCCCGGCACTCTCATGCCAGACACCCCATCCACAAGTGCCAAGTCTCAGGGGGAAGCATTGACGAGTACGACAGCGGCATCATCGACTACGTCTATCTCGTCAACTCTGATAGCGATCCCCGTCGAGCCACGGAGTGCAGACTTCTATCCCTTCGGCAATCCTTACGGCATGAAGCCAATTGGCAACGTCTTGCTCTGGCAGAGTTCTGAATCTGGCCGCAGATGGACCATCGAGATCACAAATGACGTCCTACCGTTTACAACACCAAAGACAGCAAACACGACCCTCAGCATGACGTTTCCGCGTGGGGCAAGTCTCGGTTCCTGCTCGAGGGAAACGATCGGATCCTTGATTCAGCTGGAGAGCTTTGTTTCATTTGATGGAGGAATCACATCAGTCTCGAACCCAGCGACCGATCAACCAAGGATTTGTGATCAGTACGGCACAGGCGTGATCGGGTTGTGGAACTCTCGTTATGGCTCGCAATTGATGAAGACCTTTCCAAGTGCGCCGAATGAAAACGGTGTTCCCACTCTTTTATGGGTACGAATCATCGAGCGATACGCGTCCGGGGCAGGTATGGTCTCAATTGACTCAAGTTGGGTGAAAGTCGATCTCAAGGCTTGGGGCAGATAAGTTACATCTCCATGGAACGAATGGGAATCTCCGAGCGATGAGTGATCAGTTGTTTTGCGGTCATTGCGGTATGGCGAACAGTGCAGATGCTGCGTTCTGCACCGAATGTGGATCGTCTTTGCATCAGGAAACTCAAATTGCCGCACAAGTCCCGAGGCACGCTGGCACGTTAACAATTTTGGCGCCAACGCCCCCGACCAAGATCAGGGGTTCGAAGTCATCTAGTAAGGCCGTTGTGGCGTTGAGCGTTGTCGTCGTGTTGCTTACAGGAGCTCTGCTATGGAATCAGTTCGGTGGGCAACCAGCACAAGACACTACGTCTGCCGATACAGCCACGACGGATGTCGCAACTACCACAACATCTTCGACAACTACCACATCTTCTTCATCAACTACAACCACGACGACAACCACGACGACCACATTGGCGCCCGCCTCCTACGGCTTTGCGTCGTCAGATCTTTGGATTGATGACACGCCCATGGCGCTACCGCCGTGCGATGGCAGTTACATCACAATCATTACGAGCACAAGTGGTCCTCGCGCAGCGTCTGGCTCTCGCAACTACCCTGACGGCAACTATCTGCGAACCGACATTACCTGTGACTCTCTAAACCCGTTTTTCTCAAGTGGCGCGCTTCAGGGCCAGCCCATCTATCTGATTTTCTTTGGGCCCTACTACAACCGATATGACGCGCAACAGAAGTGTCTTGATCTGGGTATTCGCAAGAAGGCAAACTGCTATGTCGCACCTCTCACCACTGACTCAAGCGACCGGTCAGTGAGATACGGACCACTCGATTCATGAGCTGCGACTGCGGTGACTGCTTGCCAGCTACCACGCGCCGACAGTTTCTAGCGACAGCTGCGCTCGCCGCGACGGGCCTTGGATTGTCAATTTCAGGCTCGTCGGCACGCGCCTTCGCAGAGCCGCACATAACAAGCGTGGCTAAGGGCCTTGACGTCTTTCCGCGCGCAACATGGGGGGCGAAGCTGCCACCTAGGCAGGGTCTGCGTCCCGAAACATCGGTGAAGTTTCTGCTCGTACACCACACTGCAGCAAGCAACTCATACAAGCAGACACAAGTCGCCCAACAGATTCAATCGATTTACCAATTTCATACTGCTTCAAAAAGGTGGGCTGATGTCTGCTATAACTTCTTCGTTGACCGGTTCGGAGGGGTATGGGAGGGTCGCGCTGGGAGCCTCGCCGGACCAGTAGAGGCCGATGCAACAGGTGGGAGTCAGGGATATGCGCAGCTAGTCTGCCTCCTTGGAAACTTTGAAACAACACGACCACCTGCAGTGATGGTCGAATCTTGCGCAAAAGTACTTGGCTGGTTGGCCCACCGATATCAGATCGAGTTAGATCAGAAGAAGACCGTCGAATTTATATCGCGCGGTAGCAACAAGTGGAAGGCAGGAACGAAAGTCATCGCTCGTCCGATTTCTGGCCATCGAGATATGTCAGCCACCCTCTGCCCTGGCAAGTTCGTGTATCCACAACTTGAAACCGAGATACCGCGCTTGGCGATCTCCTTCAAGTCACAGATTTCATAGGCATAGGCTCCACACTCCCGTCTTTGCATCTCCTTATCAGAGGCGAGTATTCTCCAACCATGTTTTGTACCACCTGTGGAGCTACAGTCTCAGCAACCCAACAGTTCTGCACATCGTGCGGAGCGAGCGTACGAGTAGAGTCTGAACGTTCAGCAGAAATCTCCTCGCTCAAGGCGACAGAAGCTGTCTCCGAGATCGCATCTATCTCCCCGACGCGGAGCTTCAAGAAGACCACCCTCTTGATTGGGCTGGCACTAATTGTTGGGGTCTTGATGGGGACCGTTTTGACTGCGGCAGGTGTGGCCGAATTTGCAATCGGCGTGCGCTTCACACAAGAGGAACTCGACGATGCCAAGACGAAAGCGGAGAAGCGGGGGTATGACCGAGGCGATAAAGCTGGCTACGACCGCGGCTATGACCTTGGCTCATCCGATGGGTACGACAGTGGGTACTCCTATGGTCAAACCACCGGTTACTCATCAGGTAAGCGAGACGGTTGCAATAACGTGTTTGATGAAATCGGTGAGTACTTGATTGCAATCAGATACCCATTCAAAAAACTGAGCGTTTACGGCTATTACTGGCCACGCTCATCCGTCTGTTAAAGCACCACGAACAGGGTCAGTTGTAGCTGCCCTTCCTGAACGACTACCGTTCTGACATGTTCTGTACCAACTGTGGCGCTGCAATCACATCAACCCAGGAATACTGCACCTCGTGCGGTGCGGCTCTCCGACCCGTCGTGACGCCCGCCGAAGAGTCGAAGCACAATTCGTCACCTAGTAGCGAGCTCGGTGAGAAAGAAAAGGGTGCTCAACGCGGCACTCGTACGGCGTTACTGGCAGGGGTCGGTGCGATTGTTCTACTGGTAGGCGTTGTAGTTGGAGTGCTCGTGACTGGTGCCGGAGCAGCATCATTTGTGATTGGCGAGCGGTATAGCGAGGGTGAGCTTGAGGTGGCTTCAAATGCCGCACGACAAAGTGGATTTGAAAATGGTAAGAACACTGGTTACAACGATGGCTTCTCAGATGGCAAGGCGGAAGGGTACGACGCGGGCTACGACGCCGGTTCGACTGCTGGCTACGACGATGGCTACCGCACAGGCAAGGCCGACGGTTATGAAGAGGGGCAAACAGCCGGTGGTTACAGCTCCGGCTATGACACGGGATACTCATCAGGTATGCGAGACGGTTGCAAAGACGTGTTTGATAGAATCGGAATTATTTCCATCACATACCGAAACATCTCTTACTATAAAACGAGTTTTTGCAACTAGGCCGAAGGGTCAGCAACTCTCAAGTGAATCGGCTCGTCCAAGGCTGCGCTGGACATCGTCAAATGCTTCGTCTAGCCCGGATGCGGTCTGCGAAACTTGAATTGTGTTGCTGATCGGTATCCCTAGTGCTGCTGCCTCGCCGGCCGCAGCAGGACCCATTCCATAGAACCGAATGTCGATCCCCTGTGTGAGCGCCATCGATACTGCTTGGCGGGCTTCGCCGAGCGAGTAGATCATGCTCGAATTCTCCTCCCCGTCGCTCAGCACAATTACTATGCCAAACTGCGAATTGTTGGTAGCTCCAATTGTCGGTGCCACGACGTCGCTGATTGCAATTCCTACCGCGTCATATAACGGTGTACCTCCAAGAGGAAAATAATCGCCGTACCTCAACCGCTGAACACTTCCGACGGGTTGGTCTTCTACATACCGTACGACTCCGTAGGGATCTTCGAAGAAAAGAATTGATACTCGATCGCTCGGCTGCAGGGAGTCGAGCACAGCATTCACATTGTCGACGACCTCCTTCACGACAAACTCCATTGACCCTGACCGATCGACCACCAAAGCAACATGGCGAGAGGCCTGCTGTCCTACTGTCTCGACGCACTCGGGTTTGTCAAACCAAGCCAGGATTCCCAGCAGAAGCACGAGCACCCCAATGCCGAGCGCCAACCTCTTCCAAGAACTGTCTCCGTCTCTCACGGCTTCACTCTTCTGAGAATGTTCTCGGCTGCAGATGCTGGCGACAGTAGGGAGAACGATCCTCCGATTGGTACACATGCATCACGATCATTGATGCGCCCGTCACCGTTAGTATCTTCAACAATTCGGCAATCAACAACGTCGCCCGACGATGACGCAGAGGCACGCGTGGGAATGCCAACGAGCTCTCCCCGTGAATTGAAAGCGGGGCCTCCACTGTTGCCACCCGAAATCTGGGCATCAGTCTTGATCCAGCGAACTCCATCTTCCTGTAGAAACCCAGAGACGATACCCCGCGAGAACGTAATGGAGTCACCTCCAATTGATGGGAAGCCTGCGATAAACAAATCCTCATTCACCGCGGCACTCGAACTCACCGTCACGGGTATCAGCCGCTTGCTGACGTTGGGCTTTCGAGTCAACTGGAGCACAGCAAGGTCTGATGCGCGGTCAGTTGCAACAACCTTTGCGGTGAAACCAGAAACGGGGTCTTCGTCCACGCGCTCAAGATATCGCACAACAATCTCGTCAACGAAGCAGTCATATTCATCATCGTCTTCAACTACATGAAGATTCGTGAGTACGTAACTTCCATCTAGCACTGCCGATCCAGTTCCACCACTGCAGAGTTCACCATCGCTGTATATATCGATACTCACGACCGAAGTAATCGCCAATGCCTCAAGGTCAACGAAACCCGCCGGTTCGGAACGAATAGTCGTGGTGGTAACTGGCCGACTCGTACTGTCTTCAGAACTTGAGACTGAGGTCGCGGGTGAGCCTGCAACGTCGGTTGCCTCAGTGGTACCACCATTCTCACCACTATCTGGGACTGATGAGCTACCGCCAAGGATTGAGGCAACACCAAGAAGTACGGCGAGACTCGCAACGACAACGAAGGCAATCATTGATGGACTTCGCAACCATCGCCGCGAGCGCAGAAGGGGCAGTCTCGACGTTGCGGTGCCTACCGTGCCATGTGTCGGTTGTGCAACCGGCGCTGACGTTGAAGATGCCTGGGGTGTTGCGGGAGGTCTTGCCGAAGCCGGCTGCCCTTTCATCGGGACAACCGGGCGGTCGCCTGTCTGGTTCATAGCTTCTCGCTAGCTCAAATGCACTCAGCAGCTATCGCGGTGTAAAACCAGCTCACGTCTTCTCCGTAGGACTCGGCGGCTTCCACTTCGAGCACTTCATCGAGTGTGAAGTTCGCCTCCATGGTCTCGAGGGCGCATAGGCAGAGTTCGTACGTACTCTCGGTCATACATGCATCGAGAAAATTTGACCGATAGTCGGCGGGGAAGTCATCCCAACTGGAGTAATTCTGTGTTGGGTAGTAATCGGAGACATCAGCTTCCTCATACGCATCGGAATCGTTTGGGGTAACTTGTCCAGAACTCGGCCTCGCTTGCTCGGGCTGCGAATCGTTGTTACCGGCGAAGATAAGTATTCCGGCAACGATTGCCACAAGTGCAATCACAGATACCGCAATCACCTTCGTAGACGATCTTGAACCCATGGGCTGGGTACTCAGACTCTGCGTAGTCGCAGGCTGGTAAGGGTACTGCGGAGCCAACTGGGACGACTGAGATACAGGCAGCACTGGCTGTGACTCGCTATGCACAGCGGGCTGTGGAGATTGGGGTGAGTTGGTTCCGCGCATCGGGATTACCGGGCGAGCGGATGACGAAGCTTGACTCGTGGAGAGCGCAGCTCCGCAGTGAGTGCAGAACGTGGCAGCGATAGGGCTTTGTTGACCGCACCCGATACATGCCTTCATCATGACAACAGTAACACTCGCATCTATTCGCCAAACTCGTTCGGCGTGACAAGACCATCGCCATCGAGGTCGTTACCCGGTAGAAATACCCCGGAGAAGAGATTGCGCCACGTTTCAACATCGACCGTTCCACTGGCGCGTATGCCGTTGGAGCGTTGGTAATACTTGACTGCGAATCGAGTTGAGTTTCCGTAATAGCCGTCAGCCTCAAGTTCGTAGCCGAGCCTGTTCAGCGCTTCTTGAACGTAGGTGACCCCACGTCCCTCGTCGCATCGCTCTAGCGGCAGATTCCCGTTATAAGAGAATGCGGTACACCACGGCTTTGGCAATGCACGAATTTGTGATGGCGTCGCCTCTTCGCCGAAGAGCTGAGCTGACCCGCCAAGCCATTCATAAATCAATTTCCCACAAGGTCGACCACAAGAGCCATACCAGTCTCCAACAAGTGCCCCGTTGAAGTACTCGATGTGCTCGACCGATGTATAGATCTCTCCCCCGCCGTATGGGTCAGTGAATTCAAGGGACCTCCAGTTTCCGTCATGACCGGATATCACAGTGCCGTAGTCGCGTCCCTGATTCGGCACGTCCAGAACATGCCAAGGAGCTGCTGCAAAATTGACCACGTAGTCAACTGCTCCGTCATCCGTTACATCGACACTTTGGATTGTGATGTCGTACTCAAACTCTGTCGTCGGAATGTCGAATCGGGAGATGACGCTCGACGTCACTTCGGTCCACCGACCATCGACAAACTCAAAGAATCGCAGAGTTGGTGCTGCCATGAGTCCAAACGTTCCTGCGTCGGTTTCCGAAATATCGCCAGCGGTGTAGGAGTTCTCGGTCTCGTTCAAGGTTTGCCAGGCTCTGGTCGCATCAACTGATGCAGGTGCGGCGACAGATTCGAGAGCAGTCGTTTCAACGACTGAGCTGTCGGCTGTTTCACTTTGTGTTCTGGTTGATGACCCACATGACACAAGCCCTAGGCATATGACTGCGATTATCGATGTGGTGCGCCATCGTCTCTGAATTCGTTCTGCAAACATCCGAGAATCAATTAGATCTGAGCTACTTGCCCAACAAACGACGCTTCGCAGCTTCGAAGTCAGCATCGGACATCTGACCAGATCGATGGAGCGCACCAAGACGCGCGAGTTCAACGCTCACACTCCCGACTACCTTCTGCTGCTCTGGTCCAACTGATGGTGTTGCAGCTCTTGGAGCTTGATGTTGTGGGTGAATTGGCGGCGGCACAACATGTGGTGCGGGTGCGGCACCTGCCGGTGGAGTTTGATACTGCGGATACGACGGCTGACCGCCATACTGCTGCGGAACCCCGTATGTGGGCTGCTGACCGTACGGAAGTTGCGCACCATACGATCCGGGCTGCGAGTAATAGGGGTGCTGAAAAACTTGCTTCTTTGGCATCAATGCAACAACGAGCAGGGCAAACACTCCAAAGAAGAGTCCAGCTACTGCCCACGCTCCTGCGTTGCGATTCTTGCTCTTCGCGACGAAGTAACAACCGACCGCGAAGGCTGCCCAGATGACTAGGAACTCCATTAAACCCTCCTATCGGTACCGAATGTGTCCCTACATGACATCCTTGGAGGACTGATCAGCTGTCGTTCGACCGCGACTACCCAACAAAGATTAGAGATAAGTTAAGTCCATCATCCGGGTGATAGTTCCACGAGACTCGATAATCATCAAAAGTCTCCTCAACGCGTCCATCTAGTGCACGAGTTTCCCGTATCGAGTCGAAAACAAAGTCGGGCATCACCGCGGCCCGAAGTAGACAGAATGCCGAGGCGACCGTGTCACCATCAGAGTCCTCCTCACCTTGCGTATCAACTTTGATCGACCGCTTATCTGATGAGAGATTTTTTGTCAATAAACAGGCGCTTGCAATTACGTCTAGTCCGCCAGTCTCTGACCCCAAACGTACTTCAGAAAGAATCTCTTTTCGCAACACGGAATCATCGGAGGAAATAACACTTCCACCAATCTCTCGAGCAATATCTTCGGCTCTGCTTAGTGAATACTCACCCACGAGTGAGATTCGAAAATTATCCTTGACGATGGAGATATTCTCCAACGCATCACCACCCAAGCTCAACATAAACCCGTCGAGAAAAGCATTGAGCTGCCACCAACTAAACCTTGCAACTTGAGCGCTCTCGTATCTAGAGATACCAGCTTCACCATCCCCGCAGCTTAGATACTCAAGTGATGCAAAATTCCCCAAACTGTCCCTCTCGGACTCGGGCTCGGTAGTTGTAGTGGTTTCAGGAACGGTTGCTGAACAGATACCACCTGCAGCGACAAACTGAGATCTGAAATCTTCGAGCGTCTGACCACCGGAACTACCACACGCTGTTGCCAAGATGGCAAGTCCAAAAACAACTACTTGATACCAAATTTTTTTCATATCGAACATAGTACACGCAACAATTAGCACAAGATAATCTGCGGGCTATCAGGTGACTCTTGTGGACTCAACAATGTTTAGAACAAAAACAGAATCGAGATCGCCAATCGGCGACCCTGCCACCAACTTCGAGGAAAATCTACCTGTCGAGACTGTCTCCGATGCCGTCATAACCGTAGGTAAACCGTTCATTGAGGCATAGTTGGGGTGGAAGCGCCCGAGAGCTCTTCTACCAATGGCGGGACTGTCCCCTGGGCATGGCCATGCATTCCTCGAGTCCGGTCACGGCAGATTGGTATCACCAGCTGACAGAACAACCCGGAGACGCGAGACAGATTCATCAACTCAGCCGATAATCCAATTATCCACGGAGGGCTAGAAGTGGGACTGTAGAAAAGTCCAGCTACTGCCCATGCTCCTGCGTTGCGATTCTTGCTCTTCGCGACGAAGCAACAACCGACCGCGAAGGCTGCCCAGATGACTAGGAACTCCATTAAACCCTCCTATCGGTACCGAATGTGGCCCTACATCAGAATTGACAATAGGTCACTGCCAGTAGCCAACGGCTACGTCCCGAGCAACTTCCGCTTTGCCAATTCGAACTCGGAGTCGGTCAACTGACCTTCTCGATGCATGGCGGCGAGTCGGGCCAACTCAACGCTGATGCTGCCAACTGTGGAGCGAACGTTAGGGGCTGGCTCAGCTTGCGGTGACGACACGACGCGCTCGGGTGAGGGCGACCTCAGCCCGCCATACTGCGCGACCGGCAGACTGCCCTGTTGGGGTTGGAACGAGACGTGTTGAGATTGTGACGAGCCAACGCCACCCGCAAATGCCGACTGCACATGCCATTGCAGAGCCGACTTCACGTCATCCCTACCCTTTCTCTCTCGCACTACGCCAACTACAGAGCCAGAAGCACCACTCATCTCCGAGTGCACCTTGACATGAGTGCCGAGTTCGTTCGTCCAAATATTCACTGAATACTTCTGGCGCTTAACGAAGCCACCGAGAACCGCGCGACCGACAGCAGACCCGGTCTCGTACACCCCCGCAATTGGCGATCCTGATCCAAGAACGAAACCGCGACCAAGAAAGAACCTGCCAATGAGATCAGCGGCAAAGCTGTCATTGACACCCCCGAACAAGATGTCGATCCCTCTGTCGGTAGGAACGAGTTGCAATAACGATGGAGCCCCCGAGACCATAAGGCGACAGTAGTGCCAGCAGCTGGTCGACCGATAGAGATGGGACGTCAGTCGTGGTACTCTGACCTTGCGCAAACGAAGGAGTGATAACTCATGTCAGACGCAGCAAAGCAGGCGAAAGCAGAAGCAAAAGCTGCCAAAGCTAAGGCAAAGGCGCTTGGACCTTGGTATAAGAAGAAGCGTTTTCTTGCTCTCATTGCTATCGCAGTGATTGCCATTATCTCCGTGGCAAGCAATCAGGGGGCGAGCCCCACCAGTACGTCAGATGCCGACGGCGTCGACGCTTCAGCCTCGCAGACTCAGTCAGAGAGTCAAGACTCAAGCAGTGAAGAACAAGAAGTTGCCACCGAGGAGCCGGCTTCGGCTGACGAGACGGTTAGCCAGAAGAATGCAAGACGATCGGCAGAGAGTTATCTCGAATTCCAAGCGTTCTCGCGAAGTGGACTCATCAAGCAGTTGGAGTTCGAGGGCTTCTCGACGGAAGATGCGACGTATGGTGTTGACGCAGTCAATGCCGACTGGAACGAGCAAGCTGCGAAATCCGCCAAGAGCTACCTGGAGTTTCAGTCGTTCTCTCGCTCGGGACTCATCGACCAACTGCTGTTTGAGGGCTTTACGCAAGCTCAAGCTGAATATGGCGTGAGTACAACAGGGTTGTAGAACTCAACGTTTAGTGCGGCGCATCTTGTGATTTCAGGACTCGTCACACTTACGGTTGCTCTGATTCGAGGCGCAATTGACCTTGTCGTCTCATTGATTCGGCTTGTAATCTCGCTCATCAAAACCATTATTCGATGAGCCGACGTGTAATCGAACGTCTTCGAAGCTGGCAACCGCAATTTGATGGCTTCGACCATCCAAGCAAGATAGGACTTGGTTTGAAGAAACCATCAACCCAAATGGCAGTTGAGTGATCATGCCCGGAGTGCCTGACAATCTCGTTGGAATGCTCAAGGAGATTCATTCGGTCGTGACGAGTTGTCTCCGCAACGAAGTTGACTTCAGATGGCAGTTTGCTTTCAGGAAGGCGAAGGTGAATATTGACTTCTACACTTCCGACACGAGTGATTTTTACGACATAGACATTTCATCAGAAGACTTTTATGACCTCTTCAACGATGAATTGATCTACTGGAATTCAGGACTCAGCGAAGTAGAGCCTGGTGTCTTTACGGGAACATATCCATTGGATTGGGAGGACTTCTCATCGGAAGCGTCTCCCGTCTGCGTGGTGTGGCGACTCGTTCGTGAGGCCCCGATTCCTGATAAGGAGAAGAGAAAGGCCAAAATTCTCTATTGGGTTGGTGGCGAGCCCATCAGTGATCTAGGCGCCGCCGGGAGCGCGATCGTCAGGGCACCGTCATCCATCTCGGTTGTCGCCGGGCAGCCTTCTGCTGCCATCCCAGTGGTCTGCGTCGGCTGTAGTGGCTACCCAATTCCACTTGAGACGTTGCTGCTCTTGACTGCGAGCCAGGTGGGAATCGTGATCTCGGAACCGAACGGTGACGACTTTGTTGAAGTTCCATTTTCTGAAGTCCATTCGCTGGAATTTGAAGGCGGCGCATATCGGAAGGGCGGCGGTTTCTCCGGTGGCGGCTTTGGAATTGGGGGGTTCATCGTCGGTGCTGCTTCAGCGATGGCGCTAAACAAGCTGACCACGAAGACCGAAATTCACAGCCAGATTCATGTCCTCAGTTCGCAGGGCGAGATCGTCCTCTACACGAACGTCGGCACTCCGCAAGATCTGGAGGTGGCGTTGGCTGATGCGCGCACGAGAATCCGAAACGTCCAACGCTCCCAACTGTCGCAGAATGTGAACACCCCCACTAGCGGTTTAGCAGACGAATTATCGAAATTGACGGCTCTGCACCAGAACGGCGCACTGTCAGACGAAGAGTTTCAAGCAGCCAAGAGACGCTTGCTCAGCTGAAATCATAAGTATCAAGAGTGACACTGTTGGGCTACCCGCGCTGACTGTAAGGTCAATGTGGTTGACCAGCATCGTGAAATGCCCCATGTGCACCCAATGTCCGACGTCGACGACCGCGACCGATTTATCAATGGGAGTCGTAACCGCTAGTCATACAGGGACTCTGGCGAAACCGACGACTGCTCGCACGGCCCTCCCAATAAGGGTTCACTCGAACTAGGCCAGACTTCGTTCGCGACGGGGAGCGAAGGTGATCACTACACCCACAAACTTAGCCTGGCACGTCCGAGCAGGGACCCTAGATCAAGAGATGAGTCGCTTAACTACTTCTCGAAAGGTTCACAGAAATCATTGATTGCTGAGATGTCGTCACCAAACTGAATCATCAGAGAGGACTCATAGTCCCCCATTGAGCCACCCCGAATTGGCACGGCCTTCGCAGCATCACCCGACGTTTCAGCGAGTACCTCAAACTTCTTCTTGCCGGCCCTGGAGGCAAGCTCTGCTGAGGCAGAAGCAGCTTGGCTAATCACAAACAGACTCTCGCCTGCCTCAAGAGCGGCTTCCATCCCCGCGCGACTGCCCTCTCGTTCGCGCCAGTTTCTTGCGAAGTCATTGATCTCGCCAAAGACAGGTGCGGCGGACTCTACGAAGGAGTCGCAGGCAGCATTGTCGTCTCCACCCGCGCCACAAGCGGCAAGTGAAAGCGAAAATGCTGAGCATATGCACGCAAGACGTAGTCGTTTGTTCATTGGTATCTCTCCACTCTCATTCGACAGTACCACAAAATGGCTTCAGCCACATGACTTCCCACAGCACACGGATCTATCAGACTCGCATAATTCAGGAATCGATGGTAATCCACTCCGCCTCAGCCTGAAGTTACCGCTATGGGGCGATGCTCAGCCCAAGCCGCGGCAATCGCAACGGACTTCTGGATCTCAGTTGCTCGAGTGCAGTCGGGTGAACATCTTCTGTAAATGGCAGCCCGACTACTGCTGCGCCCTCCTAATGGAACGGCGCAAGACGCCACCACAGATTGCCAGAGCCAGGAAAGAGGCAATGAACTCCCACCAGATTCCGTAGTTGTACCTGGGACACCCAAGCGACATATCAACCGACCAGGGACCAGTGTCCCAAATCCAAAGTGGCGTGTCTTCTTCCTTGAATACAGGCCGAAGCAAGGTTCCGCACGCACCACTCTCGTTATATGGTTGAAACAGAATCTCGAACACATTGAAATACAAGAATGCCGAAACAACACTTGCTACAAACGCCTGATACCTATTCGGAATGTACTTCCACGTACCGAATCTCCCAAGCCACTTCAATTCATCTTTGTGTTCTACTTGTTGGTTAATTTCGTTCATTGCTCGAAAGTACCACAAAGGTTAGGGAGTTGCAAGGTGTGATGCGGCAGTTATGGGAACCTTCTTGTTGAATGCAATCACGACGCTGTCAGCTTTAATTTTCAGTTCTCTATCCCCAGCTTCTCTGGAATTCCTC
>Ga0194131_10005802_pt1 | contig 17537 bp, 16 predicted proteins | sample TA2KigO120mmetaG_FD_148631 | JGI IMG/M metagenome (GOLD analysis project Ga0194131, IMG submission 148631) | Freshwater microbial communities from Lake Tanganyika, Tanzania - TA2015053 Kigoma Offshore 120m | ecosystem: Environmental > Aquatic > Freshwater > Lake | place: Tanzania: Lake... | reverse complement strand
AGAGGGTGTCTAAAAAGGCTAGGTGCTCGTGGTTCGACAGGCTCACCACGAGCGGTCCTTCAGCCGAAGGACGCTCACCCTGAGCTTGTCGAAGGGTGAGCGCTGGTAGTGCACAGCACTTTTTAGACACATTCTTAGAGGGTGTGTGACAATTCCCGTCCTCATCCTTCGACAAGCTCAGGATGAGCGGGCTGGGTAGACGGCATTTCTCACACAGGCTCTTAGAGGTTTGGGCCCCTACAACCACTTCCTATCACCTTCCAAGAACAACAACCCTGGGGGACACACTGAGAGTCCAATGGGTTGCTATGGTTGCCGCAAAACATCGTGGGGGACCAAGCGGCGAAGAATATACGTGTCCCCAGCAATCTGGAGGGTAATGCGGTAGCTCCGGCTAACCCGCAGCTCCCACACGTCATTGGCGCCACGAATCCGCTTCAATCCCAGAGAGGGGTGCCGCGGGTTGGCCAACAGCAGGGCAAGTTGCTTCTCCACACGTCCCTGGATGTCTGGTGGCGCTTCCCCAAAGTTCCGGTCAAAGGGCCGGGCAGTTTGAAACCTCATTGGGCCTTGAGATGGCGCATCAAGTCGTCCACTGACTCAAAGGGGCCAGACAGTTCGCCTTGGGCAATGGCCGCATCCGCCTCCTGCTCCCGTTCCTGCGACTCCTTGCTCCAGAACCAGGCTTGCTCCCGCGGCACCAGCTTCTGCGGCACCAGGTAAAGAGCTTCTTCCCGCACCTGCACCTCCAGAAAGTCTCCAGGTTCCAGCCCCAGTTGCTCAAATACCTCCTGGGGTATGGTTATCTGATGCTTGGGGCCGATTTGTGTTACGGTCATGGCAGAACCCTCTGTGTGAACTTACTTTCTTACTTTAAGCAAAACTTGAAGCGGCAAGGCGGTCAATGCGGCAATTCAGCCGCCCCTCCACTGGGGTATAATTATCCCTTAAGCCCCGACGCCCCGGAAGCGCCAGCATTGGGCTGAGAAAGGACACGCCAAATGGTCAGCATCGCTTTTGAGAAAGTCACTCTCTCCAACGGCCTGGACGTAATTCTGCACCAGGACCACACTACCCCCCTGGTGGCGGTCAACGTCTGGTACCACGTGGGATCCAAGGACGAGGAGCCGGGCCGCACCGGTTTTGCCCATCTGTTTGAGCATGTAATGTTTGAAGGCTCCAAGCACCACAACCGCAGCCACTTTGAGCCTCTGCAAAAGGCCGGGGCCAACCTCAACGGCTCCACCACCATGGACCGCACCAACTACTGGGAGGACGTGCCCTCCAACTACCTGGAATTGGCCCTGTGGCTGGAGGCGGACCGCATGGGGTTTCTGCTGGACGCCCTGGACCAGCGGCGGTTTGACGTGCAGCGGGACGTGGTGAAGAACGAGCGCCGCCAGACCTACGAAAACCGTCCCTACGGCATGGCCCACTGGCAGCTTCAAGAAGCCCTGTTTCCCCTGCCCCACCCTTACCACTGGATGACCATTGGCTCCCAGGAAGACCTGGACGCTGCCAATCTGGAAGACGTGAAAAACTTCTTCCGCCGGTTCTATTCCCCCTCCAACGGCAGCCTGGCCATTGCCGGCGACTTTGACCGCGGCCACGCCTTGGACCTGGTGAACAAGTACTTCGGCGACTTGCCGCCTGGCCCGCCGGTGCGTCGCATCGGCAAGTTCGACTCCGGCCTGGCAGGCCGCGTTGAACTGACCATGCGGGACAAGGTGCTGCTGCCCAGGGTGTATATTTCCTGGCCCGCCCCGCCGGAGCAGGACCCTGATGAAGCGCCCTTGGAAATCCTCAGCGCCGTACTTTCCGACGGCCTGGCTTCCCGGCTCCACCGGTCCCTGGTGTACGAAAAGCAAGTGGCCCAGACCGTTCATGTGCGTTACTACTCGGCGGAGATTGCCGGCGAGTTCACCATTGAAGCCACCGCCGCCGCCGACCGCTCCCTGGCCGAGGTGGAGGCCGCCATCGAGTCAGAACTGGCGCGCCTCCAGCAGGAACCTCCCACCGATGAAGAGATTTCCCGCGCCAAGAACCGCATCGAAGCCCAGCACTATCGTGCCCTGGCCCGCGTGGGCGGGTTCAGCGGCCGGGCCGAACAGCTGAATCACTTTAACGTCTTCACCGGCGACCCAGGCAAAATCAACACCAGCATTGATGCCTACTTGAAGGTGCAGCAATACGACCTGGTGCGGGTGGGGCAAAAAGTGCTGGACACCCGGCAAGTCCGCCTGCGGGTCCTGCCCGAAGCGGCGCTGAAGCCGTTGGTAACAGGGGTGGACCGCACGGTGATGCCTCCCGCCGCCAAGGAGCCGGAATTTACTCCGCCCCTGCCGCGCCGGGGCAGACTGCTCAATGGACTGAACGTGGTGGTGGTGGAGAAGCGGGGTTTGCCCATCGTCTCCTTCGGCTTGCTGCTGGGAGCCGGAGCCACCACCGACCCGGCAGATCAGCCGGGGCTGGCCAACTTTACCGCCCAGATGCTGTCGGAAGGCACCTCCCAACGCACCAGCCAGGAGATTGCCGGGGCCTTTGAGTTCATCGGCGCGCGCCTGAACACTGACACCCGCCGGGAGTACACCCTCCTGTCCACGGAGACGCTGACCAAGCATTGGCCCACGGCCCTTTCCCTGATGGCCGAAATAGTCCAGGACCCGTCCTTCCCCCAGCACGAGCTGGACAGGGTGCGCCGGGAACACCTGACCGATTTGCGCCGCGCCAAAGATGACGCCAACGCCGTAGCGGAACGTATCATGCCTGGGCTTATATTCGGACAGGCAACTCCTTACGGACACCCGGTGTTCGGAACAGAAGCCGCTACCGAGGCCCTGACCCGGCAAGCCCTGGAACGCCATTTCCGCGGGCACTACTCCGCCGCCTCTGCCACATTGTTGGTGGTGGGCGACATCAGCCTGGCCGAGGTGCTGGCCCAGGCGGAAGCGGCCTTGGGCGGCTGGCGCACTTCCCCGCAGGCAATCCAGCCCCCGGCAGGCGGGGCCTTAAAGGCTTTCCCAGCGTCAACCATCTACCTGGTGGACCGGCCCGGCTCGGCCCAATCGGTCATCAGGGCGGGTCACTTCACCGCTACCCGTAAACACGCCGACTATTACGGGTTAACCCTGGTCAACTATGCCTTCGGCGGCCAATTCTCAGCGCGCCTCAACCAGAACCTGCGCCAGAACAAGGGGTACAGCTACGGCTACCACTCGGGGGTCCAGTGGTACCAGGGGCCGTCCCTGCTGGCGGCTGGGGGCAGCGTGCAAAGCGCCGTGACCAGGGAATCGGTGCGGGAGACCTTGCACGAGTTCCAGGACATCCACGGGCACCGGCCCATCAGCGCCGAAGAGCTGGAGGCGTCCAAGCAGGGCTTGCTGCGCAGCTTCCCCGCCAGCTTTGAGCAGCCCGCCCAGGTGCTGGGCCAGCTGGTGCACATGGTGCTCCACGGCCTGCCCAACGACTATTTCCGCACAGTGAGCGCCCAGCTGGCCGGCGTGACTCTGGCGGAGGCGCGGCGGATCGCCTCGGAGCACATCAACCCTGACGAGCTGCGGCTGCTGGTGGTGAGCGACCGCGAGGTGGTGGAGCCGGGCCTGCGAGAGCTGGGCTTGCCGGTGGAGCTGCTGGACCGGGACGGGGTTGAGGCGGGCTAAAAGACCCTCTGGAATTTCACCGCAGAGGCCGGAGAGAACGCAGAGCTAAAAGTTTGTGTGGAATTGCCACACACCTTCTAACTCCGCGCGCCCGGCAGTAAATCAACCCTGTCTATCGCGGCAGCTCTCCCAGCGTCAGCGTAACTTTGCGGGTGGCCCTGCTGCGAAAGAGCTCCACTTCCACCTGCTGGCCAGGGCGCAGCCCTTGCCGCAAGGTGCGGGTCAGGTCGCTAACGCTGGTCACTTTGCGCCCGTTCAAGAAAAGGAGGATATCCCCCGGGCGGATTCCCGCCTGGTCGGAAGGCCCGCCGGTCACCACGCCGCGAATCACCACTCCCTCCCGCACCGGCAACCCTACCTGGGCGGCGGTCTCCGGCGCCAGGTCGGCCAGCAGAGCGCCCAGCCAAGGCCAGCGCACCCGGCCCTGGGTAATCAACTGGTCGGAGACGAATGTCGCATTTTCCATGTTGATGGCGAACCCGATACCTTCTATGGGCGGGCCGGAGCCATTGCCGCCCCGCAGCACCGCCGTATTGATGCCCACCAGTTGGCCCTGCAAATTTAGCAGCGGCCCGCCGCTGTTGCCGGGGTTAATCACCGCATCGGTCTGAATCAGGTCATACAACGTAACGTCTTGGGTCTCCTCCAGGGTCCTCCCCAGGGCCGATATCACGCCCACGGTTACGGTGGGGCCGCCGGGCAAAGCCAAGGCGTTGCCAATGGCAATCACCCATTCCCCCACCCGCACCGGCACGTTCTTCCCCAGTGGCACAAAGGGATAACCGTTGCCCGGCAAGCGCAGCACCGCCAGATCGGAAAGAGGGTCATCTCCCACCAGCTGGGCGGCAAAATGGCGTCCGTCATCCAATGTCACAGTTATGTTAATCGCCCCTTCCACCACATGGTGGTTGGTCAGCACCAGACCACTGGGGTCAAAAATTACCCCGCTGCCGCTGCCATACCCCCGGCTAACGCCAAAAAAGTCCTGGACCACCACTTCGGACACAATGGACACCACCGCAGGCCGCACCCGCTCCACGGTATCGGCCACTCCCAGCAGCCCGGCAACGCCAACTGGAACGGCTGGCGTGGGGGCGGGCGCCGCAACAACGGTTGGCGGCGGCGCCAAGGTGGGAGAAGGCGGGATAGTAGCCGTGGGCGCCTGGGTATTGGGTACGGGAGTGGCGTTTCTTGGCGGCGGAGGGGCCAGAAAACATCCTGCCGCACCCAGGGCGAGGGCAGCTCCCAGCAGCAGGAACACCCAGGCAGGCCATAACCGAGGCCGCAAAAACTCCATTGGGCTAACCACCTTATCTGACCACATCCTCAGCCCTGGACTCCTGGCAAAGAGCCGCGGCGGATGGCCTCTTTCTGCGCCTGGAAAAGCGGCCCAACACCCTGGGCCGCCAAGGCCAGAATTTGGGCTACCCGCTCCTGGGGGAAGGGCGCGCCTTCTGTGGCCCCTTGCAGCTCCACCATATCTCCCTGGTCGGTGAGCACTACGTTAAAATCCACCTGGGCGCGGGAGTCTTCCCGGTAACACAGGTCCAGGATAAGCTCTCCATCCAAAAGCCCCACACTGGTGGCGGCCACCGCGCAGCGCAGGGGAACCCGGGGCAGCGCCCCGTGGCGCACCAGGGTGGACAGGGCCTGGTGGAGCGCTACGTAGGCCCCGGTGATGGCGGCGGTGCGGGTGCCGCCATCCGCCTGAATCACGTCGCAGTCAATAATCACCGTGCGCTCTCCCAGGGACGGCAGGTCGGTCACGGCCCGCAAGGCGCGGCCAATGAGGCGCTGAATCTCCTGAGAACGCCCGCTGGGGTGGCCTTCGTCCCGCTCCCTGGTGGTGCGGGTAAGCGTGGCCCTGGGCAGCATAGCGTATTCCGCGGTCACCCAGCCCTGTCCCTGGCCCCGCAAAAAAGGCGGCACCCGCTCCTCCAGACTCGCCGAGCATAGTACGCGGGTTAGGCCCGTCTCAATTAGCGCCGAACCTTCAGCAAAACGCAGGTAACCAGGGGTTATGGCAACGGGCCTTGGCTCATCCCACCGTCGCCCATCGGGTCTTGGCAACTTCAGTGCTCCTTGAGAAGAGTGCTGGCTAACAGCCTATCTCCTCCACCCCAACGCTCTCCCATGCAGGGAGAGGGCGGACAGTACTTCCTCTCCCCTTGTGGGCCTTGTTTCAAAAGTAATGATTTCGCTGGGAGGATACGATTTTCATCCAATTCTTGTCACCCTGAGTCCTTCGGCTGAAGGACGAAGGGTCTAAAATTCCGGAAATTTAGATTCTTCGTCCCGATGCAATCGGGACTCAGAATGACATTTGGAACAAGGCCCCAAGGGGGCTAGAGGGGGCCGGACCACCCACCCTTCGGCTGCGCTCAGGGCAGGCTCTAACCTCCCCTTGGCAAGGGGAGGGACTTTTAAGTAGTGTATCAGTTTGCTTAAGGACTCTACTCGTCGCACCCCGACTTGTCGGGGTGCCCAGATAGGGACATGGCTGAAACGCACCACTGGGTTCCGGCTTGCGCCGGAACGACGAAGGGCTAATTGATACACTACCGACTTTCCACACCCGCTCAGTAAGATGCATTTGCCCTGTTGGGAATCCTTTACGATGATGTGCCGGTCATAGAGTTGGGATATAATAGGCCGTCGGAATTCGGCATATCCCCCTGAATTGAGGTTCTTCCAGGGCAAGCACATTGGCGGTCTTTCATTCAGACCGCGGATGGGAAGAGACCTTGTCGGGGGCATAGCATCGGGAGGAGCGGACTTGAGCACCCTGAACGAACGTTACAAGCAAGGTCAGGACATGCGGTCCCTGATGGCCGGGGGAGACCGCAGCCACTTCAGTCTGCCCGGCATTGACCAACTGGCCCCTGACCTGAAGCGCATCATTGATGAGTCCCTGTTCGGCTCCATCTGGACGCGTCGGGGACTCACCCCCCAGCAGCGCTGCGTATGCACCATGTCGGCCCTCATGGCCCTGGGGCAGCTCCCCCTGTTGCGGCGGCACGTCGAACGCTCCCTCAACCTGGGCATGACCCCTGACCAGGTGGTGGAAGTATTCATTCAGTTGACCTTCTACGTAGGCGTGCCTTCGGTGGAGACTGCTCTGCGCATCACTAAAGAGGTTTTCGACGATTGGGGCATCCAGTTCACCCCCACCCAGGTCTATGACAGCAACCAGAGTGTGGACGACCTGTATGAGACCGGCGTGGCTGCCCACGAGCGCCATATGGGGGACATAACTGTCTACCATACCCAAGACCCTGACTCGCCGGAAATGCAGGTGGACAAGCTCATCAACGAGTACCACTGGGGGGCTATCTACACCCGGCCGCACCTGGACGACAAGGACCGCACCATCTGCGCCCTGGCATCCATGACGGTGCTGGGCCGGTATGACCGTCAGTTGCGCCGCCGCATTGAAGGCGCACTGCTCATTGGCATGACTCCTGACGAAATCATGGAAGTCTTCATCCAGACTATGCTGTACGGCGGCTACTTCAACACACGCACCGCCATGCAGGTGGCCCGCTCGGTGTTTATTGAAAAGGGCTTGAGCAAGGGTGCATCCCGCTAGGCTAATTACCAGTAGGGGCAGGGTTTAAACCTGCCCCTGCCTATGAGAGAGGGCATTATGAAGGTACGGCTGGATGACGGCGCCGAGCTGTTTTATCGTATTGACGATTTCACGGACCCCTGGACCAAGCCGGAAACGGTGGTGCTGAACCACGGCATGGCCAAGAGCCACAAGCTGTGGTATGCCTGGATTCCCATTATCGCCCGGCACTACCGGGTTATCCGGTACGACATGCGCGGCATGGGCCAGTCTTCGGTGCCCGCGCCCAATTACCCCTGGTCCCTGGACAACTTCGCCAAGGATTTGCTGGGGGTGATGGACAAGCTGGAGCTGGGCCGGGTGCACTTGATTGGCGAGACGGTGGGCGGCACCATATCCATGAAATTCGCCACCCAGCATCAGGAGCGGCTGCGCTCCCTGACGGTGTGCACCTCGCCCACCAACTTCCCCGCCGACGACCGGGACCGGGCAGGCAACGCCCGCCAGTTGGAGACGGAAGGCACCGCTTCCTGGGTGGAAAGCACCATTACCCGGCGGCTGGACCCGCAGATTGTGGACCCGGCCTACACCCGCTGGTACGCCAGCCAGATGGCAGCCACGGCGTCCCACGTGGTGGCGGGCTTCCAGCGCGCCGCTCCCGGCGTGGACCTGCGGCCCCTGCTGAAGAACGTGCGCACTCCGGTGCTGGTGCTGGCTGCCTCTGACTTGCGGGGCGAAGTCCTGGGGGACTTCCGGGACGCCTCCAAAATCTTCCCCAACGGCAGGCAGGTGGTGTTCCCCGGCGTGTCCGGGTTTATCCAGCACATTCTGCCGGTGCCCTGCGCCCGGGTGTGGCTGGACTTTGTCAGGGGCCTGGCCAAGTAAGGATAGCGCATCAATTTGCTCCAAGGAGCAACTCGTCACACCGGCGAAAGCTGGTGCCCAGATATGATGATGGCTGATGTGCCTTGCTGGATTCCGGATTCCGCCGGAATGACGAACTATTACTGGATACTCTGCCTAAATGAAACCGTGGTTGTTCCGATAAGGCCCGCTTTCTCTACTGCCGCGCCCTGCAGGCCAGGGGACAACCCATGATGCCCATCCCGGAATTGAGGTTAGCAAGATGGTCCGCCCTTCGACAAGCTCAGGGCGAGCGGGTTTGCACCGCTCATGTTGTGTCCTTCGTCTGAAGCATGAGCCTGTCTAACCGTGAGCGGCATTTGGGGATAGCTTCATGACTCCCCGCCGCCGGTCATTTCTGCTCCAGTCGCTGCTGGCTGCGGGCGTGATGCTGCCGGTGTTGTGGCTGGTGGACTCCTTTGCCAACGCCGCCCTGTCCGCTGGCATGGCCTCCAGCGTCATACTGGTGGCCGTGTATCCTTCTGGTCGCTTTGCCCAGCCCAGGGCATTGGTGGGCGGCCACTGCGTAGCCATCCTGGCAGGGATGGCCTTCTCTCTTTTCCTGTTCTCTGGGCCTGCCGAAGGCGTGATGGCGCGGACTCCCCACCTGTGGGACGTAGCCCTGGCCCTCTCCCTGGGCGTCCTGGTATTGCTGATGGTCATCACCAAAACGGAGCATCCCCCGGCGGGCGGCACGGTGCTGGGGATGGCTGCCCGGCCCTGGGACCTGCGGATGGCCCTGATAATCCTTGGGGCGGTGGCGCTGCTGGCCCTCCTGCGCTGGGCCTTGCGCCCCTGGCTAAGGGATTTGATGTAGGTTGACCCATTCGTGACCCAGGCCCTACAATCCCAGCATCCGCCATCCCCGGCCAGAATTTGCCGCCAAGAGGTCCCGCCATGCCCGATTCCCTGAGCCGCACCTTTGCCCGCTGGTCTGCTTCCCTGGAGTACGAGTCCCTGCCGCCCCAGGTGGTGGACAAGCTCAAGGCATCCCTCCTCCACTCCCTGGTAATCGCCCTGGTGGGTGCGGAGACCGCCCCAGGCAAGACTGCGGTGGAGCTGGTCAGGCACGAGGAGGCCAAGGCCGACGGCGCCACCATTCTGGGCGACGGCACCAGGGCGACCCGTTGCGGGGCCGCCTTTGCCAACAGCAAGCTGATGCACGCCACTAACCAGTCGGACTCCTACCTGATGCTGGTTCATCCTGGTCCGTGCATCGTCCCGGCGGGCCTGGCCACGGCGGAACTGGATGGCCTGGGAGGCCAAGCCCTGCTCACCGCCCTGGCGGCGGGCTACGAAGCCGAGGCCCGCATTGCCGGAGACTTCATCCCTTCCACCCAGGCCCGGGGCTTCCGCTCCAGCCCGGTGTACGGCACCCTGGGCGCGGCTGTGACCACCGGCAAGCTGCTGGGTCTGACCGAGGACCAGAGCGTTACGGCCCTGGCCCTGGCCTGCACTTTCACCGGCGGCACCGGCGAAGGCCCCCGCTCAGGCGGCCGGGAGATGATGTTCCACGAACCCCAGGCCACCCGCAGCGGCATCATGGCGGCCCTGCTGGCCCGGGAGAACATGAAAGGCTCGGAACTGTCCCTGGAAGGCGAGGCGGGCTTGTACAACGCCTTTGTCGGCAACAACAAGGGGGAGTTGTCCTACGTCTTTGCCGGGCCGCCGCACACCTCCCTGCAAAAAGTGGTGGCCGGGCTGGGTTCCCAGTGGGAGCTGATGCACGTCACCCCCAAAATTTATCCCACCGCGGGCTACAACTGCCCGGTCATTGAACTGATGACCCAGCTACGGGCCAGCCACGACATGCCCGCCGACCAAATCCAGAGCATTACCGTGGACATGAACTGGCTGGAGACCACCTATCCTACTCCGGCCTTTCCCAACCCGGCCCGCAGCCGCCCCGGCGTGGCCAGCACCCACTACTTCACCGCCTACACCTGCATCCACGGCAGCTACCCGCCCCTGCGGGAGCGCATTGAGCCGGGGGAGCGGACTTCCGGCGAGGACCCGGCGGTCATGGACCTGCTGAAGCGAGTGGAAGTCATTGGGCATAAGGACCGGCCCGCCTTTGCCCCGCGCATCACCGTGCGGATGCGCAACGGCGCAACTTACCAGGGCGAGTTCCAGGGCCATGAGCTGGAGTGGGACCTGGCCACGGAGACCCGCCGCATTAGCGAGTTGTTTGACCGCATGGACTGGCCCCGCCGCAAGCTGGAGGGCATTGTGGAGGCTGTGACCCATCTGGAGGACGCAGCCAGCCTTGGGCCGCTGGTGAGGTTGTGCGTAAGGGGGTAGGCAGGACATTCTTACTGTGCTTGGGTCTGCCCGCAACTGCACCGACAGCAGATGACTTATACTCAGCGCAACCTTTGCGCCATGAAGAATAAGTATTTCCAGTATATACTGATACGCTTTGCATTGGTTCCGGCCTGCTGAGGTTGTGGAAAGCAGGAATCTGGACGAAAATACCATGATTGACTTGGACAGGGATGGCGATATTTGTGGCATTACTATTGAACACGCCCGCCAGCGCGCCGAAATCCCTCGTTTTTCTTTTGAACAGATGCCAGCGTGAACCAGTGATGAGATTCCTGCGTTACTGCTGGCTCTTTCTCTTCATCCTGGCCTGCGCCCCGGCAGCGCCCGCGGCCACGCCCACGCCGCTGCCCGGCGGGCCGGACGTGGGAGTAATCATCATCACCACGGATTTGGCCGTGGGGAACCACCGTGTGGTGTTTGGCCTGGTGGACCGGGATGGGTTTCCAGTGCGGCCCCCGCCAGCCGCCGAAGGGCAATCGCCCCAGGCCCAGGTGCGCGCCCTGCTTTTGTCCCAGGGACAGCCTGCCGGGGAGGTGCGCGCCACCGCTACGGCCCAGTTCATGCGCTGGCCGGCAGGCGAACAGGGAATCTACACCATGCGCCTTGATCTGGACCGGGCGGGCTTCTGGCAGTTGGAGGTCACCGCTCTGCGGGCTGACGGCTCGCAAGTGGTGGCCAGCGGCGCGTTTCAGGTGAAGCCAAAGACCGACGCCCCAGCGGCGGGAGACCCCGCGCCCCGCAGCAAGACCCCCACTGCCGCCCAGGTGGCGGAGCTGGCGACCATCACCAGCGCCAACCCGCCGGACCCGGACCTGTACCGCCTTTCCATTGACCAGGCTCTGGACGCAGGCAAACCCCTGGTGGTGTCCTTCGCTAGCCCGGCCTTCTGCGTCAGCGCCACCTGCGGGCCCCAGGTGCAGATAATCTCCCAGCTAAAGGAAAAATACCGCGACCAGGCCAACTTCATCCACATAGAGGTCTTTCAAGACCCCCACCTGCTCAAGGGCGGGAGGCTGGAAGGCAAGCCGGTGCCGTCAGTGTTGGAGTGGCGGCTGCCTTCTGAACCCTGGACTTTTGTCATAGACCGCAACGGAATAGTCCAGGACCGCTTTGAGCAGTTCACCAACTTCGAGGAACTGGAAGCTGCGCTGAAGCGCGTGTTGTGACGCGGCCCTCGGTCAGTCAGCGGCGTTGATGCGCTTCTCCTCGTCCTGCTGGGGCCAGTCCGGGCCAAACCCGGCTTTGCCACAGGTGGTGCAGACGTAATCGCCGGTGTCGGAGCTCAAGTAGTATTCCTTGTCCAGGTTGGGGTGGGTACAGGGCGGGTTCCCTCTGGCCGCCCAGCGGCGGCGTAGCCGTTCAGCCCTTGCCAGTTGCATGGCGCAAAAACTCCCTGGGAGACACCCAGGGCAGTTTTCGGCGCAGACTGGCCCGCCTCGCTGGGAGGCCTGGGGCAGGCAACGCTGGTCTATATTCCGGGCCTGGTCTTTAAAGACCCTCCCGTCAGTCTTGTCCGGCAGGCGCTGTTACTTTTTTAGAGTTGGGGCTTCTCCCTTGCTCCAGGTGTCCGGCCCGCAGGTCCGCGGGCCCCCTTCCATCTCCCCGGCTTCCTGGATACAGTTACGGCAAAGCCATACATTGGTGGCCGGGGCAATCTGGTGCATCTGCACTCCAGGGTTGGTACACCCAAATGTTTCGCACTTTTTCACAGCCCGCCTCCAGGTTTCTGCGTTGCGGCTGCGCCACTACCCTGGCATGCCCTTCGTTAATGTTCATTCAATTCTGCGGAATCAGCGTCTTATCAAATAGGGTAGTGGCACCTGGGGTGGCTGCACCCAGCCCTGCGGGTCAATCGGCGATGTTTTCCGCCACCAGGCGGCCTTGTTCCTGGCGGTAGGTGACCAACACCGGCTCTCCAAAGGCCTGATGCTGCCGCAGGTGGGAGGGAGTGAACCCAGCGAACCCGGCGGTGGTAAAGGTCCATTCGCGGCCCTGAGAGTCCCGCAGGCGCAGCAACTCCACCTCGGTGAGACTGCGCTCCTGCACCTCCAACACCATCCCGCGGACTTGAAGCGTGGCTGGCTGGCTGGTGGGCGTGTCAGGGACCGGAACGGGTGTGGCGGCACGGCCTCCGCAGGACACCAGCAGAGACATCAATAAGGCCAGGATGGACAAGCACGTCAACAACCGGAGCATCTAAAGCTCTCTGGTGATGGATGGACCTTCATCGTAGATGGAAACTGGAGTACACAACCAGGCAAAGGAATAGTGTAGCAATTAGCCGTTCGTCTTTCCGGCGAAAGCCGGAACCTAGGAGGATCCCTAAATCATGTAACTATCTGGGCACCCCGACAAGTCGGGGTGCGACGAGTTTAGGCTTGGGGCAAACTGATACACTACCTGCATAAGGAGAGGCTGCCAATACAGTTTGGTTAATTGAATCTGAATACCTTCACCGCCACCAGCGCGGTGCCCGCAACCCACCCCGTTAACATGGCCAACTGGGGCCAGGTTGACCAAAGGGGCGCTCCCTGGAGGGCAATAAGCCGCATGGCCTCCAGCATAGGTGTCAAAGGCAGGCCTTGCACCAGCACCGGCAATACCCAGGGCAGAGAAGTGGTGGCGAAAAAAGCCCCGCTGAAGAAGAGCATGGGCAATGCAACGGCGTTGCCCAGCCCGGAGGCTGCTGCTGGGGTGTTGGTCCAGGCCGAGACGATGAACCCAATGTTCAGAAATACGATGCTGCCTAGCAAGACTACCGCAAACACCGCCAGCACGTTGCCGTTAAATCTGGCGCCAAAGGCCAGCACGCCCAGCCCCAGAATAATGGCTGCCTGGGCCAGGGCCAGCGCCAGGTGGGCGCCGATTTCCGCGGCAAAATACTTCCACACCGGCAGGGGCGTGACCAGCAGCCGCTTGTAAATGGACTGGTTACGGTATGCGGTAATCCGCACTGCAATGGAGATGATGGAATGGGTCATGGTGCCAAAACCCACCAAGCCCAGCAACACCAGGTCAAAGTAAGAGGGTTTGTTCACCGCAATCCCTTCGGCGCGCACCAGCGCCGGGGCCGCACTTGAACCAGGCGACTGCACCGCCTGGATGGCCAGGTCCCTCACCAGTCCTTCCACCAACTGGCTGCGCTCCTGTTCTGCGGCATCGTACTGCAAAGTGACCGGTGGCTGTTCTGCCCCTGCAGCCCCGAATCCGGATGGGATGACCAGCAAATAGTCCAGACCGCCCTTGGCCAAGCGTTGGCGGGCGGCATTCAAGCCCCCTGGAGCATTGGAAATTTCCAGGGAGTGGACTTGGGCCAGGCTGGCCTTCAGTTCTTGGGCGGCGGGTGTGCGGGCATCGTCAATAATGGTTATGGTGGCAGGGCGCGGGCCGCCGCCCACGTCAAACAGGCCAAAGACCACCACCAGCAGCAGCGGGAAAAACAACGCCCAGAAAGTGGTGTGGTAATTCCGGGCCATCATCTTGATGTTGGCAAAAGTCAGGGTCAGCATAATTGAATCTAGTCCCGCAGTTCTGTGCCGGTCAATTCCAGGAAAACGTCCTCCAGGGTCACCGGAGCAACTTCCAAATGCTCCAGGCTGATATTGCCCTGGACAATGGCGTCCAGGGCTTTGTCCAGGGCCCGTGGCGTTTTGTCCAGCCGCAGGATGTAGGTGTTGCCTTCCAGCGCCTGCACCGAGGCAGCCAACCCCTGCAGGGCCTCCAGTTGAGCGCCGTTCAGGGCTTGCGTCAGCACCAGCTTTACGGTGTAGGTCGCCTGCAACCGGCCCACCAGGTTTTGAGGCGTGTCCACTGCCACCAGTTGCCCGTGGTCCATAATGGCCAGGCGCTGGCAAAGCACTTGGGCCTCATCCATGTAGTGGGTGGTCAGCATCACTGTTACGCCGCGCTGATGTACCTGCCGGATTAGCTCCCACAGGTGCCGGCGGGCCTGAGGGTCCAGCCCAATGGTTGGCTCGTCCAGGATGATTAATTCGGGATCATTGACCAGGCTGGCGGCCACCGTGAACCGCTGCTTTTGCCCTCCGGAAAGTTTTGCCACCCGGCTTTTGGCTTTGTCCAGCAGCCCCACCGTGTTGAGCAAGGAGTCTGCGTCCACCCGGCGGCCGTAAAAGCTGCCCATGAGCACCAGAAGTTCACGGAGGGAAAGGTAGTCAAAATAGGCTGAGGACTGAAGTTGGACGCCAATGCGAGACTTGATGCGGGCTGATTCTTTCAGGACGTTCATTCCCAGGACAGTGACCTGGCCCTGGGAGGGCTTTTGCAGCCCCTCAATGATTTCCAGTGTGGTGGTCTTGCCAGCGCCGTTGGGGCCTAGAATTCCAAAGATTTCCCCCGTCTTAACGGTGAACGAGATGTCTGACACCGCGGTGAAGGAGCCGAAGCGTTTTGTCAGACCTTCTACACGAACAGCCTCATCCATGATAGTATTGAGAATTATATCACAATCTTTGAGAAGCTATGGTTACTGCAAAGTATGCACCCAGTCCCGCGCCAACTGGCCAGGGAGCAGCCTTGGGCTGGCTAAAATGTCTGTCCCTGGCGGCGGTGCTGGCGGCCTTTTTGCTGGTGGTGCTGGGCGGCATAGTAAGGGTCACCGGCTCTGGACTGGGCTGCCCGGACTGGCCCCTGTGCCACGGGCGATTAGTGCCTCCGCTGGAATTTACGGCCATCATTGAATACACCCACCGGTTCACTGCGTCAGTCCTGGTCAGCCCCCTGGTGCTGGCGGCAGCGGCCCTGGTGTGGGTTCGCTTTCGCACCAATGCCCGGCTTCTGCTCCTGGCTTCGCTGTCTGTGGTCCTGCTGCTGGGGCAGGCAGCCCTGGGGGGCGTCACCGTGCTTCAAGAACTGCCGCCTGCCATAGTGGCGGCGCACCTGGCTCTGGCCCAGGCGTTCATGGCGTGTCTGGTCTTGCTGGCGGTGGCGGCCTTTCGCTATGGCGAGGTCCCGCAAGGCGAAGCGGTAGGTGGGGACTCCTTCCCCAGGCTGGCGGTCATGGCAGTGGTTGCGCTCTATGTATTGCTGTTGTCGGGCGCATTTGTCACCGCCAGTGGGGCCACTGCGGCCTGTCTGAGCTGGCCCATGTGCCGCGGACTGGCGCTGACCAACGGGCCGCTGTCCCACATTCACATGCTCCACCGCGAAGCCGCGCTGATAGTTGGCCTGTTCTTGTTCTATGTCTATCACCTGGCCTTTCGTGGCCGACAGCGGCCGCCCAGCGTGCGCAGGCTTGGCATGGCCGCCGCTGCGGCTTTCGTGGCCCAAGTGCTGGTGGGAGCGCTGACCGTCCTGACCGGGTTCCCCATTGCCATGATGGCCTTGCACCTGGCGGCGGCCAGCGCCGTATGGGTGGTCACCGTAGCCATGACCGGATTCAGCTTTCCTGTCAGGATGCGAGCTGCTATCCAGCGTCCCTCCGCGGGGTCCTCAGCCCATGCCTGAAAATTCGGTGGCAGACCAATCAACTCTGGCCGGCTCAGGCTCTCCCCTGGGCCTGCTGAAGGACTACCTGGCGTTGACCAAGCCGCCCATCATTGTGTTGCTCCTGGTCACTGCCGCCGGCGGTATGTTTCTGGCTGCCCAGGGAGTGCCCTCGGTGCTGCTGATGGCCCTGGTAGGGTTGGGCGGCGCACTGGCCTCCGGCGGCGCCAACGCCCTGAACCACTACCTGGACCGGGATATTGACGGCGTAATGCGCCGCACCAGACGGCGCCCCGTGCCCGGCCAGCGCATTGGCCCTACCCAGGCCCTGGCCTTTGGCGTAACGTTGAACGTCGTGGCCTTTGTACTGTTGGCCGTGTGGGTCAACTTGCTGGCGGCAGTCTTGACCCTGTCCGCTACCCTCTTCTACGTATTTGTCTATACCTGGTGGTTGAAGCGCAATACGCCGCAAAACATTGTAATTGGCGGCGCGGCCGGGGCCATCCCGCCCCTGGTGGGCTGGGCGGCGGTTACCGGCGGCCTGGACTTGCCCGCCGTGTATCTATTCGCCATCGTGTTTTTCTGGACTCCCCCTCACTTCTGGGCCTTGTCTTTGCTGATACAGGAGGACTACCGCGAGGCAGGCATACCAATGCTGCCCGTGGTAGTCAGCCGCCGGGACACCATCCTGCACATTCTCTTGTACACCATAGCCCTTGTCGCAATTACGTTGATGTTCTTCTTCACCAAGGCGGTGGGCTGGGTCTACGCGAGTTCGGCGGCGGCGCTGGGCGCATGGTTCCTCTGGTTGGCCTGGCGGCTGTTCCGGGAGGATACCCGGTCGCGGGCCAGGTGGTTGTACCTTTATTCCCTGCTCTATTTGGCGCTGCTGTTCGCCGCAATGATGGTGGACAGTTCCCTAGACCTGTGACAAGCTTCCCTTCCCCGCATGGTCCTCTAACCCTCAGGGACCATGTTAAAATAGGCCGCCCATGGTTCGACAAGCTCACCACGAGCGGGGAAATCCGCTCACCCCTTCGGCTGGGTCAGGGCAGGCTCCGAGCCTGTCGAAGGGGTGGGCAACAGCTACGCCACGACCTTTTAACACACCGCTCTAAGCGCGTGTTTAAAAAGATTGTCTCTGGTCATTGCGAGTGAAGCGAAGCAATCTTGTCCTGGGCACGCGATTGCTTCGGGGCTACGCCCCTCGCAATGACTTTTTAAACACGCTTTTAGAGAGTGTGTGACAAAGACCGCTCGTGGTGAGCCTGTCGAACCACGAGCACCTAGCCTTTTAACACACCGCTCTAAGCGCCTATCCTAAAAACTCACCGCTGAGCACGCGGAGACCGCTTAGATAATAAGAAACCAATCTAAACTCTCCGCGTTCTTTGCGCTCTCTGCGGTTATTGGGATGGGCTCTAATGGGGCGTGCCGTGTAGGAATTGGGTGGGGACTCTGCCGGGGCCTGACGGCCTGGGCTGGCGATACTCACAAATGGGCTAAAAATCACCGAAACCCCACCCCTCGCCGCGTGTCAACTCAAACAAGAATGTTACCGAAGGGCAGATGATTCACTGATCCAGGAATGTTACCGAAGCATTGTTGCCGGGTCCCTGTGATTGGCTGCCGGGGCAAGC
>Ga0194131_10005800_pt1 | contig 17541 bp, 16 predicted proteins | sample TA2KigO120mmetaG_FD_148631 | JGI IMG/M metagenome (GOLD analysis project Ga0194131, IMG submission 148631) | Freshwater microbial communities from Lake Tanganyika, Tanzania - TA2015053 Kigoma Offshore 120m | ecosystem: Environmental > Aquatic > Freshwater > Lake | place: Tanzania: Lake... | reverse complement strand
GCGGACGAAAGTAAAGTAATGGTGCCCCTGGAGGGACTCGAACCCCCACGCCCTTGCGAGCAACAGATTTTGAGTCTGCCGCGTCTACCGTTCCGCCACAGGGGCCGCCGGCGCGCCCCGGATATAAAGCATAATCCCGGCGATGAAAACGCCGCCGTTGCCCGACATTGGGGCGGCTGCTAAGTACGCGCGCCCCGCGCTTCCCGCCCCGCGTCCCTCGAGTCCACGCACCCATGCTCCCCCGCATCTACGACTGGACCATGCGCTTGTCGGCCCACCCCCACGCCATGGGCTGGATGGCCGCGGTTTCCTTCGTCGAAAGCTCGTTCTTCCCGATCCCGCCCGACGTGCTGTTGATAGCCATGGTGCTGGCGGCGCCGACCCAAGCCTGGCGCATCGCCACCGTCTGCACGCTCGCCTCCGTCGCCGGCGGATGGCTCGGCTACGCCATCGGCTACCTCGCCTTCGAGACCTTGGGCGAGCCGATAATCGCCTTCTACCGGATGGAGGCGCAGTTCGCCGCCTTCCGCGACACCTTCAACGCCTATGGCGCCTGGATCGTGATCGTCAAGGGCCTGACGCCGATCCCCTACAAGCTGATCACCATCACCGCCGGCGTGACCGGCCTCGATCTGGTCACCTTTACGCTCTCCTCGATCGTGTCGCGCGCGATCCGCTTTTTCCTGGTCGCCGCGCTGCTCTGGAAATTCGGCGCGCCGATCCGCGTCTTCATCGAGGAACGGTTGATGCTGCTGACGACGCTGTTCGCCGTTCTCCTGGTCGGCGGCTTCGTCGCCATCAAGTACCTGTTCTGAGCCTTCCCTCCCGGGCATGATGGGGGCGATGGAAGACCCGGTCCGTATCCTCTTCCTCTTCCGCCCCCGCCTCGCCGCGTTCGTGCTGTTGGCGGCGTGCGCGCTCGCGCTCGCGACCGCCTATGCCGCCGAATATTGGGGCGGGCTGGAGCCCTGCCCGCTCTGCCTCTATCAGCGCGTGCCCTACGCGGTCGCCGGCGTTCTTTCGGTCGCCGCGCTCGTCGCGCGCGACGTGCGGCGGGTGGTGCCGGTTCTGCTGGCGCTCGCCGCCCTCGCCTTCGTCGCCAACGGCGGCATCGCCTTCTATCACGTCGGCGTCGAGAACCACTGGTGGGCGTCCGCCGTCTGCAGCGACGACGCGCCGCCGATCGCGACCATCGAGGACCTGCGCAAGGCGCTGGCGGCGCCGCCGCCGAAGCCGTGCGACACGGTCGATTGGACCCTGTTCGGGATCAGCATGGCGAGCTACAACATGGTGGTGTCCCTGGGCTTGGCCTCGCTCGCGTTCGGGGCCGCCGCGCGGGCGCGCTGGCCGGAATCCTGAATCCGATCATGAAAACGCGACGCAAAAAGAAAGTCACCCGCCGCCCGGCGCCGCGCGCCCCAATAGGGGCGCACAATTTAACGCGCGCGGGGATTCGCCCGCGCGCGCGCCTTCCCGGCGACATGCCGTTGCCGGCGCTGCTCGAACGCATGATCCGGGTCGATCACGCGGGCGAATTCGGCGCGGTGCGCATTTACGAGGGCCAGATCCGCGTGCTGGGCCAATCCAAGGCCGGCGCCGTCGTCCGCCGCATGGCCGAACAGGAACGCGCGCACCTGAAATCGTTCGAAAAGCTGATGCTCGCGCGCCGCGCGCGCCCGTCGGCCCTGCTGCCGATCTGGCGCGTCGCCGGCTATGTCCTCGGTGCCGGCACCGCGCTCTTGGGCCCGGAAGCGGCGATGGCCTGCACCGTGGCGGTGGAGGAAGTGATCGACGGCCATTACGCGCGCCAGGTCGAGCAGCTCGGGACGGACGAGCCGGAACTCCGGCGCGCGTTCGCCCGCTTCCGCGCCGAGGAAATCCATCACCGCGACACCGCGCTCGCCCATGGCGCCGAGGAAGCGCGCGGCTACCGTCCGCTCACCGCCGCGATCCGCGCCGGCGCGCGCGCGGCGATCTGGCTTTCCGAGCGGATTTAGTTTTTTCGCGCGCCGGCGGCTATTGGGGCGATACCGGCGGCGGCAGGAACGGCGCCAGCGCCTTGACCGTCACGCCCCAGGTGTAGCGGGATTGATAGACCGGCCGGGCCGCGTCCGCCAGCCTTCGCGCCAGGGCCGGGTCGGCGAGCACCGCGCCGACCTTCGCCGCCGCGTCGCGATGGGGATGCGTGGTGAACACGATGTTTTCCATGTCCGTGAAATCGCCGCCGAGACGCTCGTTTCGTTCCGCCACGACCAAGCCGCCGTACGCCATCGCGTAGGTCGCGCGCAAATGAACGTTGTGTCGCCAGTTGATCGTTTCGCACAACGATATCTTGGCGCGGCGGATGATCCCGATCATCTCCCCGAAGGTCTTGAGCTCGTGGAATTCGGCGCGGGAAAATTTGCGCTTGAAGGGCTCGGGATAGTTGCCGAAGAAGTGCACCGCCAGAGCGGCGAACGCCGAGAGAAACCGCTCGCGGCGGATGACCCGGGCGCGCTGGTCGAGCTGGATCAACGCGTAAGCCGACTGAACGATGTTGAAGGCGGACAGGTCGACGCCTTCGTCGCGCGATGCGCGGGCGAGGGCCTGGTCGATTTCGACCTCTTCGGCGACCACCTGGTCCGCCGCCCTGAGGATCGCCCGCGCCACCGGTTCCGGCGCGTGCCCGGCCGCCAGCCGCGCGGCGAAGGCCGGTTCGGATTCCAACTCGCCGAGGCTGCCGTGAAAGATGAGATCGAGCGCGCGGCCCGCGAGCGGCACGGGAGCCGGGTCTGGCGGCGGTCCGCCCCACGGCAGGCAAGCGATCCGCTCGCGCGCGACGCCGATCCGTTCCAGGTATGGAATGCTGTTCGGCTCGAGGGTCGCGAAGGCGATTCCCTCGATCCCGGGGCCGTATTGCAGGAACGCGGGCAGCCGATGGACGACGTGATCGAGCATGACGCAGATCACCGGCACCGGGAGCGCGCTTTGCACGTAGTGGTAGACGTACACTTGCCCCGCCGGCTCGCCGGGGCGGGGGACGGTGTCCCCTTGCATGTGGGGAATAAGGTTGAAGAAGACGACGAAGGGCGGCGGCGGACCTTCGAGAATGGCCTTGAGTTCCAGGTCGAGCCCGAAGGCCAGCGCCGCGCAGGGCCAGCCGTTCGCGCTCAGCGCCGCCGCGATGTCCGCGCCCATGAAATGGGCATACCCGCTGGTCGGGCCGCCGCTCGTCGCGGCCGTCGTTCCGTAAGCGTCGGAAAAGGTGACGAGACAGTCCGGTGTCCGCTCATGACTCCGGCGGCGGCCTTTCCATCAACGCCCCTCCTTCTGTAGCTCGACCGCGAGGCGGGCGAGCTCGCTTTCGCCGCGACCCAAGTCCTCTATCACGGTCAGGTGGTTGCGCTCGGGGATTTCGAGCAGCCGCACCGGCGCGCCGAACTCGCGCCAGCGTTCGGCGAAAGCGCGGCTTTGGCGCTTGAACTCGTCGCTTTCGAGCGCGCCCCAGGCGAGGGCGAGCGGCGCGCGGCAGACGGGGCGCATGTAAAAGGGGCTGAGCGCCTTGGCGGTCTCGACCTCGAGGCGGAGATCGGCGTTCATCGAGGTGTGCACCAGGGGCTCGAGGTCGAACACGCCGCTGACCGCGAGCGCGCTCTGGATCGGGCAGCGCGGCAGGTCGGAACCCCATTCCTGCCAATGGGTCGCGAGCAGGGAAGCCACCAGATGTCCGCCGGCGGAATGGCCGATCAACTGGATGCGATAGGGATCGCCGCCGAAGCCTTGCGCGTTACGCCACAGCCAGATCACCGCGCGGCGCATCTCGTCGGCGATGCGGCCGATGGTGGTCGCCGGGCAGAGCGTGTAGTTGACCACGGCGACCGCCGCCCCCGCCTCGCTCAAGGGCGCGATCTTGTCGCAAAAATCCTTCTTGTCGAGCGAACGCCAATAGCCGCCGTGGATGAGCATGACCACCGGCGCGGCGATGCGCCTGGGAAGAAACAAATCCATCGTCTCCATCGGCCCGTCGCCATAGGGCACGTCGAGGCGGGCGAAGGCGCGGGCGCGCGCTTCGCCGCCGCGCGCCGCCCAGCGCGCGAAGATCAGCGGATGGTCGGGGATCGACGCGCGCGCGTTGTATTGCGCTTCCAATTGCTCCGCGTCGTAACCGCGATAGAGGGTCATGGGCTCGCCTTCCGTTTCGCTTTGCTCCCCGCGCGCGCGGGCTTGCCCTGGACCAGCCCGGCGATGACGCCGCGCAGCGTGCGCACCTCCTGCTCGCTCAAGGCGGCGCGCTGCAAGAGCGCGCGCAGGTTGCGGACCATGATCGGCCGCTTGTGCCTGAGGCGCAAGAAGCCGCAGGCGTCCAATTCGCGCTCGAGGTGCTCGAACAGGCCGACCAACTCCTCCTTGGTCGCGAGCCGGGTACGGGCGTTGAAGCGGAGCCGCGCGGGCGGCGCGCCGGAAGCGGCGACGAACCATTCGTAGGCGACGGCGAACACGGCATGGGCGAGATTGAGCGAGCCGAAGGACGGATTCACCGGCACCGTGAGCACGGCGTCGGCCAGCGCCACGTCGTCGTTGGCGAGCCCTTTCGATTCCGGGCCGAACAGCACGCCGGCGCGGGTGGCGCCGGCCCGGGCGCGCATTTCGGCGGCCGCGTGCCGGGGCGTCACCACCGGCAACGCGAGATCGCGTTCGCGCACGGTCGCGGCGTAGACCCGGCCGAGATCGGCGATGGCGGCTTCGGTCGAGTAAAAGACGCGGGCGCCGTCGAGCACCGTATCGGCGCCCGAGGCGGTCGCCGCCGCGCGCGGGTGCGGCCAGCGTTGCCGGGGGCGCACCAGGCGCAGGTCGGCGAGCCCGCAATTGAGCATGGCGCGCGCGACCATGCCGATGTTTTCCGCGAGTTGCGGCTCGACCAGGACGACGGCCGGGCCCGGACCGGATCGGCTCATGTTTTGGCGCGGTCGGCGACGCCGTCGCGCAGCAGCTTGTAGACGATGCTGTCGGAGAGCGCGTCGTAGGAGGCGTCGATGATGTTGGCCGAAACGCCGAGCGTGTCCCACGGCTCGGCCCGGCCGTCGACCGATTCGATCATCACCCGCGTCACCGCGCGGGTGCCGTCGCCGGAATTGAGGATGCGCACCTTGTAATCGACCAGCTTCAAGTCGGCCAGCGTCGGATAGATCGGCAGCAGCACCCGGCGCAGCGCCGAATCGAGGGCGTTGACCGGGCCGTTGCCCTCGGCCACCGCCATGTGCTCGCGCCCGGCGGCGGCGAGCTTGACCGTCGCCTCCGAGAGCGTGACCAGCTCGCCCTTGGCGTTCCAGCGCCGCTCGTCGATGACGCGGAACGAATTGAGGCGGAAATATTCGGGCACCCGGCCGAGCGCGCGGCGCGCCAGCAGCTCGAAGCTCGCCTCGGCGCCGTCATAGGCGTAGCCGTCGTGCTCGCGCGATTTCACTTCGTCGAGCAACTCGGCGACCTTCGGGTCGTTGGCCTCGACGTCGAGCCCGATCTCGCGGAAGCGCGCCAGGATGTTGGCGCGTCCCGCTTGGTCGGAGACGACGATGTGGCGGCGGTTGCCGACCAGTTCGGGGCGGACGTGCTCGTAGGAGCGCGGATCCTTCTCCACCGCCGAGACGTGGAGCCCGCCCTTGTGCGCGAACGCCGATTCGCCGACGTAAGGCGCCCCGCGCGCCGGCGCGCGGTTGAGCCGCTCGTCTAGCACGCGCGACACGTGGGTGAGCCGGCCGAGGGTTTCCATCGTCACCCCGGTCGCGAATCCCATCTTCAGCATCAGCGTCGGGATAATCGAGGTCAAATTCGCGTTGCCGCAACGCTCGCCCAGGCCGTTGAGAGAGCCCTGCACCTGGCGCGCGCCGGCGCGCACCGCGGCGAGGCTGTTGGCGACCGCGTTGCCGGTGTCGTCGTGGCAATGGATGCCGAGTTTTTCGCCTGGGATCGCGCGCGCGACCTCGCCCACCACCCGCTCGACCTCGTCGGGCAGCGTGCCGCCGTTGGTGTCGCAGAGCACGATCCAGCGCGCCCCGGCGGCGTGCGCGGCCTGGACGCAGGCGAGCGCGTAGGCCTTGTTCTCGCGGTAGCCGTCGAAGAAATGCTCGGCGTCGAAGATCGTCTCGCGCCCCTCGGCCGCGACGCGGGCGACGCTGTCCTCGATCATGGCGACGTTCTCGTCGGCCGCGACGCCGAGCGCGACGTCGACGTGGAAGTCCCACGCCTTGCCGACCAGGCAGACGGCGCGGGTCTCGGCCCCGAGCACCGCGGCCAGGCCCGGGTCGTTGGCCGCCGAGCGCCCGGCGCGCCGGGTCATGCCGAAGGCGGCCAGCGTCGAATGGCGGAGTTGGGGCGGCGCGCGAAAGAAGGCGTCGTCGGTCGGGTTGGCGCCGGGCCAGCCGCCCTCGATGTAGTCGATGCCGAGAGAATCCAACTCGCGCGCGATCGCCGCCTTGTCGGCGGGCGTGAAATCGACCCCCTGGGTCTGCGCCCCGTCGCGCAGGGTCGAGTCATATATATAGACGCGTCGCTCGCTCATCGTGTTCCACCCGGAACCGATCCGGAAAGTCCGCAGAATGCCGAATTTGTCCCGCCCACTCAAGCGCGCCGAAGTCTTGGCCAAAGCGCGCTCCGAAGGATATTCTTCGCGATATTCGCCACGGAATCACGGCCATACCGCGTTCACGATGTCCGCCGCCCCGCCCGCCGCCGCCGAGCCCGACAGCCCCGAGACCGAGGCGCTGCGCCAGCGCGCACATGGCAGCAATGTCAACGAGCAGACCCTGCTCGCCACCGACTACCTCAACCACTTCAACGAAGTAGTGATGCTGCTGGAAATGCTGCCCGACATGCCGGAAATGATCGACGAAGTGAAGGCATGGCAGCCGAAATCCTACCAGGAGCACTTCCGCGCCAGCACCATCGCCGACCGCGAACTCGCCGTCGAAGCCTACGATCATGTGCCGAAGCGCTACCGCGAACCGTTCGACACTACCATCGACCAGATCAACCGCCTGATCGCCACCAGCATCCAGCGGCTCGAGGCCGACGTCGGCCGCGGCGAACCGGAACTGCTGCGCGCCAACGCCAAGGCGCTGTCGCAGATCATCCAGCGGCTGATGGACGTCGCCGGCGGCATCATCCATGGCAGCGAGAAGACCATGCATCAGGACGAAATCGATTCGATGATTGGGAAGTAAGCGCTAACTTTTCACGCGCGCCGCCACGTCGTTCCCTTAGGTCCGTCCTCCAGCACCACGCCCTTCTCCAGCAACTCTTTCCGGATTGCGTCGGCGCCGGCGAAGTCACGCACCTTGCGCGCGCCGGCACGCTGCTTGATCAGGCTTTCAATCTCCGCGTCGGTCAATCCCGCGGCCACCGGTCGCCAATGGCGCCAAGTCTCCGCCGTGCCCGCGAGCAGGCCGAGAAGTCCGGCGCCTGCCTTGAGACCCGCGCGCGCGGACCCATCCCCCGCAAGCGCCGCGTCGGCGAGCTTGTGCAGCTCGGCGATCGCCTGCGGCGTGTTGAGATCGTCCTGGAGCGCAACCATCACCGCGTCGGGAATCTCCCCGGCTTTCGCATCGCCATCATTTTTTTGCCGCGAGGATTCGCTCGCGGCAACGGCGAGATACCAGCGGTCCAACGTATGCTGTGCCTGGCCGACACCGACGCGGGTGAAATCGAGCGGCTGGCGGTAATGGGTCGCGAGCAGCGCGAGGCGGAGCGCTTCCCCCGGAAATTCCCGCAACAGATCGTGGACGACGAGGAAGTTGCCGAGGCTTTTCGACATTTTTTCCCCTTCCACCATGAGAAAGCCGTTGTGCATCCAGACGCGCGCGAAGGTGCCCTGGCCGTTGGCGCAGGTGCTTTGCGCGATCTCGTTTTCGTGATGAGGGAAGATGAGATCGGCGCCGCCGCCGTGAATGTCGAACGTGGCGCCCAAATACGCCTGGCTCATGGCCGAGCATTCGATGTGCCAGCCGGGCCGACCCCGGCCCCAGGGGCTGTCCCAGCCCGGCGTGTCGGCATCGGACGGCTTCCACAACACGAAATCGGCCGGGTCTTTCTTGTAAGGCGCGACTTCGACGCGCGCGCCGGCGATCATCTCGTCCCGGTCGCGGCGCGAGAGGCGGCCGTAGTCCGCGCAGGTCGGCACGCCGAACAGCACGTGGCCGTCGGCGACGTAGGCGTGGCCCTTGGCAATCAGGGTTTCGATCATCGCGATCATTTGCGCGATGTGCTCGGTCGCGCGTGGCTCAAGTGAAAGTTCAAGCGCGTTCAACGCCGCCATGTCCTCGCGGTAGGCCTTGGCGGTGCGCTCGGTGATGGCGCGGATCGGCTCGCCGGTCGCCTTGGCCGCCGCGTTGATCTTGTCGTCGACATCGGTGATGTTGCGCACGTAGACGACGCCGTCCTCCCCGTACAACCGCCGGAGCAGGCGGAACAGCACGTCGAACACCACCACGGGGCGCGCGTTGCCGATGTGGGCATAGTCGTAGACGGTCGGACCGCACACGTACATGCGCACGCGCTTCGGGTCCAAGGGCTGGAACGGCTCCTTGGCGCGCGAGAGGGTGTTGTAGAGAACGAGGCTCATGACGCGAGACGCCTTTCGGCGCGGGTCCGGCCGATCAACGGCAGCAGCACCTTCATCTCCGGCCCGTGCTCCTGGCCAGTGAGCGCGCGTCGGAGCGGACGAAAGAGTTGCGGTCCCTTGCGCCCAGTCGCCTCGCCGACCGAAAGGCTCCAAGCGCCCCAGGTGGTGTCATCCCAGGGCTCCGGCGGCAAGACGCCGAGGGCGGCGCGCAGAAAATCGCGCTCGGCCGCGTCGGCGGGCGGAGACGTTTCGCCAAAGCAGGCGTCGTGCCAAACCTTCACCTCATCGAACTTGGCGAGATTGCCGCGCACCGCGAGCCAGAAACGCTCGTCGGCCTGGGCGAGGCCAAGGGCGGCCAGCCTCGGCGCGGCTTCCGCGAACGGGAGCGCATGCACCACCTTGGCGTTGAGGCGGTTGAGATCCCCCGGATCGAAGCGCGGGCTTGCCCGCCCGAAGCGGCTGATATCGAAGTCGCGCGCGAGGGCGGCAAGGCTCGCGGCGGGCGCGACCGCATCCCCGGTGCCGAGGCGCGCGAGCAGGCTCGCGATCGCCGTCGGCTCGACGCCCGCCTCGCGCAACGATTGCAGGCTGAGACCCCCGAGGCGCTTGGAGAGGTTGGCGCCCTGCGCGTCCGTCAGCAGCGGCAGATGCGCGAATCCGGGTGCCGTCACGCCGAGCGCCTCGAACATCTGAATCTGGACAGCGGTATTGGCGACATGGTCCTCGCCCCGGATCACGTGACTGATGCGCATGGCCGCGTCGTCGACCACCGAGGGCAGCATGTAGAGAAACGCGCCGTCTTCGCGCACCACCACCGGGTCGGACATGTGGCGCCCCTCGAATTTCTGCGCGCCGCGCGCCAAGTCGTTCCAGGCGACGTCGCCGCCTTCGAGCTTGAAGCGCCAGTGGGGTCTGCGTCCCTCGGCCATCAGCTTGTCGCGCTCGGCGGCGTTTAAGTTCAGCGCGGCGCGGTCGTAAATCGGCGGTCGGCCGGCAGCGAGGGCCTTTTTTCGTTTCAGTTCCAATTCGGCCGGGGTTTCGAAGCATGGATAGGCGCGCCCCGACTGTTTCAGGCGCTCCAGCGCCGCGCGGTAGGACTCCATCCGTTCCGACTGGCGGGCGCGCTCGTTCCAGGCGAGACCGAGCCAAGCGAGATCGCGCTCGATCCCTTCGGCGTAGTGCGCCTCGGAACGCTCGGCGTCGGTGTCGTCAAGGCGCAGCACGAACGCCCCGCCGGCTTTCCGGGCGAACAGCCAGTTGATCAGCGCGACGCGGGCGTTGCCCACGTGCAGGAGCCCGGTCGGGCTCGGCGCGAAGCGGACGCGAACCGGATTCATCACGCGCCGTCCCGGAAGCCGTTGACGATGGGATAGCGCCGGTCGCGGCCGAACGCGCGCGACGTGATCTTGACCCCGGGTGGCGCCTGGCGGCGCTTGTATTCGGCGCGATCGAGCATCCGCCAGACCCGGCGCACGGTTGCCTCGTCGAAGCCCGCCGCCGCCGTATCGCGCACGCCGCGTTCGCGCTCGATCAGGGATTCGAGAATCCCATCGAGCACGTCGTAGGGCGGCAGCGTGTCCTGGTCGGTCTGGTTCGGCTTCAATTCCGCGGTCGGCGCCTTGGTCAGCACCCGCTCCGGGACCACCGGGCCGGCGGGACCCTTAGCGCCGTCCGGGCGACGGGCGTTGCGCCAGCGCGCAAGCCGGTAGACGGTCGTCTTATAGACGTCCTTGAGCACTGAAAAGCCGCCGCACATGTCGCCGTAGAGCGTCGCGTAGCCGACCGACATTTCAGATTTGTTGCCGGTCGAGAGCACCATGTAGTCGAACTTGTTGGAGAGCGCCATCAGGGTGATACCCCGCGCGCGCGCCTGGATGTTTTCTTCCGCGGTGCCGCGCGGATGCTGAACGAACATCTCGCGCAGCATCGAATCGAAGGCTTCCATCGCCGGCAGGATCGGGATGGTGTCGAGTCGGCAGCCGAGCCGGTGGGCGACCTCGGCCGCGTCCTCGAGACTCTCTTTCGACGTATAAGGCGACGGCATCATCACGCAATGGACCCGGTCGGCGCCGAGCGCGTCGACGGCGAGCGCGGCGGCGAGCGCGCTGTCGACGCCGCCGGAAAGGCCGATCAGTACGCCGGGAAAGATGTTCTTGTCGACGTAATCGCCGAGCCCCGTCAGCAGCGCGCTGTAGATGTCGGCGAATGATTCGGGCGCGAGCGCCATTTCGCCCGGTTCGCACACCCATCCGTTGCCCCCCTTGCGCCAGCGGGTGACAAGCAGATGCTCGCGCCACGAGGGCGCGCGCGCCAGAAACCGACCGCCGGAATCGAGAACGAACGACGAGCCGTCGAACACCAGTTCGTCCTGACCGCCGATCAAATTGACGTAGGCGAGCGGCAGGCCTGTTTCCGCGATCCGCGCCTTGGCATGGCCGAGACGCACGTCCGGCTTGTCGGTCTCGAACGGCGAGCCGTTGACCACCAGCAGCATGTTCGCGCCCTTTTGGCGCAAGGTCCCGGCAACCGCCGGGAACCACATGTCCTCGCACACCATCAGGCCGAGGTTCAGGCCACGAAACGGCACCGGGTCGGGCAGACCGCCGGCGGCGAACAGGCGCTTTTCGTCGAATACGCCGTAGTTGGGAATTTCGTGCTTCAGCACCACGCGGGCGACGCGGCCGCCGTCGAGCAGCAACGCGGCATTGTGGAGCTTTTCGTCGCCGCGCCACGGCGCGCCGATCACCACGGCCGGACCGCCGTCGGCGGTTTCAGCGGCGAGTTCTTCGACCGCGCTTTCGATCGCCTCGAGAAACGAGCGCTTGAGCACCAGGTCCTCGGGCGGATACCCCGAAATCACCAACTCGCCGAACACCACCAGGTCGGCGCCCGCCGCGCGCGCGCGGTCGCGAGCCGCGCGCACGCGATCGGCGTTGCCGTCGATATCTCCGACCGTCGGATTGGTCTGAGCGAGCGCGAGAATAATGGATGCGGACATGGCGGCGGCAGGGTTTGGGTCGGCGGCTCGAAAAACGGCTAAAATACTAGGGGAACCTATGCACCGGGTCGGAACGCTGTCAACTAAGGTTGTGCGCCCCGGGGTCGGCACCGGCCCGGTGCCGGTGGAATCCGTGTGGATGGACGGCTATTGTCCGGCGTCGAGCGGGGCATCCCATGGCCAAAAAATATAAAGTGACCTTGAGGCCGATCGGGCGCGCGGGCGAATCCCCGCGCGCGTCAAAAGATGCGCCCCTACCGGGGCGCGCGGTCCCGCCGATAGGTGGGCGATCCGAACAATCCCCGCGCGCGTCAAAGACCGCGCCGGCGGCGCCCCGGACAGCCCAACCCGCCTACGACCTGTCGACGCCCGGCGGCCAGGGTCACGCGCTGGCCGAAACGGTGGTGATGGGATTCATCGACCGGCTGCGCCAGGAAGCGCGGATGTGGGGCGGCAAGCTGACGCTCGCCGACCTGGAGCGTTTGACCGACGACTTCCACGACAAATCCGCAGCCTTGCGCCAGGCGTTCGAAATGAGCTTCGAGGCCTATGCCCGCGCGCGCGAGCACGCCAAGGCCTCCCAAAATCGCCACTACCCGTTCAATCGCCTTTTAGTACAGCGGTTCGAGCACCTGCTCGTGCGCGGCAAAGGCCGCGATGGGATTCCACGCCGGGTGCTGCCCGGCTTTTTCATGGCGGTCGAGATGATGCTTGGGCCGCAGGTGTACGAAGCCTACCAGGAACACGGCCGCGCCATCGTCGCGCGCCTGCACGAGGCCAAGGGCAGCCGCTTCGGCTGGGCCGATCTTTACGCCGACCCGGAAGCCGCGACGCTCGCGTTCGACGCGCTTGCCGTCATGGAATCTTATTTCGCCGACTACGACAAGCGCGCGCGCTGGTTCCTGACCGTGGTCAACGGGCACCTCGGCCCGGCGCACGCTAACGCCACGCCCGAAGAAGCCGCCTGGCAGCTCGACGAGGCCGCGTTCAAGGATTTCCTCGCTGCGCTGTTTGCGGAACTGAGGGACTCGGTCGGAACCGCCGTCGCGCGCACCGACTTCATCGAACGCTTCGGGGTCGAGAAATGCCGCGCCGTCACCGACGCGGTGGCGCGGATTTACGGGCGATAAGGCCCGCCGAACTTCGGCTGTTCAGGTCGCCGCGCCGGCGCGACGCCCGTTTTGCACGCGTTCCTGCTTCAAGGCTTCGGCGATGACGAAGGCGAGTTCCAGCGCCTGGCTCGCGTTCAGCCTGGGATCGCAGTGGGTGTGGTAGCGATCCGACAGATCGGCCTCGGTGATCGCGCTCGCGCCGCCGACGCATTCGGTCACGTCCTGGCCGGTCATCTCGAAGTGCACGCCGCCGGCGTGCGTGCCTTCGGCGCGGTGCACGGCGAAGAAGCCGCCGACCTCGGCCAGCACCCGATCGACGTGCCGGGTCTTGTAGCCGGAGGCGCTTTTGACCGTATTGCCGTGCATGGGGTCGCACACCCACACGGCATGCCGCCCCTCGCGCTTGGCCGCGCGCAGAAGCGGCGGCAGGCCGCGCTCGACCTTGTCGGCCCCCATGCGCGCGATGACCGTAAGCCGGCCCGGCTCGTTGGCGGGGTCAAGCATCTCCATCAGCCGCAGCATGTCGTCGGGCGCGAGCGTCGGCCCGGCCTTGAAGGCGATCGGGTTCTTGACCCCGCGCAGGAATTCGACATGGGCGCCGTCGAGCTGGCGGGTGCGGTCGCCGATCCACAGGAAGTGGGCTGAGGTGTCGTACCAATCGCCGCTGGTCGAATCGATCCGCGTCATCGCCTCCTCGAAGTTGAGGAACAGCGCCTCGTGCGCGGTATAGAACTCGGTCTCGCGCAACTGCGGCGTCGTTTCCGAGGTCATGCCGCACGCGGCCATGAAGGCGAGCGTCTCGTCGATGCGGTCGGCAATATCCCGGTAGCGCGCGCCGGCGGAACTGTCGGCGACGAAGCCGAGGTTCCACTGATGCACCTTGTTGAGGTCGGCGTAGCCGCCCTGCGCGAACGCGCGCAACAGGTTGAGCGTCGCTGCCGATTGGTTGTAGGCCTGGATCATGCGCTTGGGATCGGGCACGCGCGCTTCGGCCGTAAACTCCATGCCGTTGACCATGTCGCCGCGATAGGCGGGAAGCGTGACGCCGTTCACGATCTCGGTCGGGGCCGAGCGCGGCTTGGCGAACTGGCCGGCGAGGCGGCCGACCTTGACCACCGGGCACGCGGCCCCGAACGTCAGCACCACCGCCATCTGCAGCAGCACGCGGAAGGTGTCGCGGATGTTGTTGGGGTGGAATTCGGCGAAGCTTTCGGCGCAGTCGCCGCCCTGGAGCAGAAACGCCTTGCCCGCTTCGACTTGGGCGAGCCTGGCCTTCAGGTTGCGGGCTTCCCCCGCGAACACCAGCGGCGGATAGCGGCGGAGTTCGGTTTCGGCGGCCTTGAGCGCCGCCGCGTCCGGGTATTCCGGCGCCTGCTCGATCGGACGTACACGCCACGAATCCGGTTTCCACTTGCTCGCGGTCAGCTTGCCGCTCGTGCTCCGGGTCGATTTGGTCATCTTTTTCGGCCTTTCAGGGGGGCTATATACCCCCCCGGGGACCGAGACGCCACCCCTCCCCCGCCAGGTCCCGCGTCCGGGAGCATCCCGCATGGTAAACGGCCGGCGATTGGCTTATGTAAGGCCCCCATGATCCGCATCAATCTTGCCCTCGGCGGCGGCGGCGCGCGCGGCCTCGCCCACATCGCCATGCTCGAGGCGTTCGACGAGCTCGGCCTCAAGCCCCATCGCCTCGCCGGCACCAGCATTGGTGCGGTGGTCGCCGCGCTTTACGCCTCGGGCATTCCGGCCGCCGACATCCGCGCCGACGTCGAGCGGCTGATCGGCCTCGGGCCGCGACGCTTCAAGGACATGTTCGGAAAGGACGAACTCGCGCACTGGTTCAGGTTCGTCGATCTCGAATTCCGGCGCGGCGGATTGTTTCGCGGCAAGCGGTTTCAGGCGTTCCTGCGTCATCGCATGCCGGCGCGCGATTTCGCGCACCTCAAGATTCCGCTCAAGATCGTCGCCACCGATTTCCACAGTTGGCAGCCGGTGGTGTTCGACCGGGGCGATCTCGCGCTCGCGGTTAAGGCGAGCATGTCGGTGCCGGGCGTGTTCGCTCCGGTGCGCCTCGACGGCCACCTTCTGATCGACGGCGGCACGGTCGATCCGCTGCCCTACGACCTGTGGCGCGACGACTGCGACATCACCATCGCGATCGAGGCGGCGCCAATGCGCGCGCGCGATCCGCGCAAGAGCCCGCGCATGCTGGATGCCGTTTTCACCACCATTCAGATCATGCAGCGCTCGATCGTCGCCGAAAAGATGAAGCGCAATCCGCCCGATCTCCTGATCCGCCCCAAGATCGCGGGCGTGCGCCTGCTGGACTTTCACAAGGCGGGGCACATCTTCGCCGAGGCCGAGGCGGAAAAGCAGCGCCTGAAACACGAATTGATGCGGCTGATGGAGAGTGCCGGGGCGCGCCATCACGGCCACGCGGCGGAGTGACGGCAACCATTTTCGCCGTCACCCCCGCGAAAGCGGGAGTCCAGAAACAAGCTGGATGCCCGCTTTCGCGGGCATGACACCAAAGATCACTTCCGTTTTTCGCGCATGGTGACGAACTCTTCCGCAGCGGTCGGATGAATGCCGACGGTGGCGTCGAAGTCGCGCTTGGTCGCGCCGCACTTGAGCGCGACGGCGAAGCCCTGCGCGATCTCGGGCGCGTCGGCCCCGACCATGTGCAGGCCGAGCACGCGTTCGCTCGCTCGGTTGATAACCAGTTTCATGAACGTGCGCTCCGCCCCTCCGGCGAGGGTGTGCTTCAAGGGCTTGAACGACGACGTATAGATATCTATCGCGCCCCGCTTGGCGGCTTCGCTTTCCGTCAAGCCGACGGTGCCGACGGGCGGATTGGAAAACACCGCCGTCGGAATGTTGGCGTAATCCATCGCCGTCGGGCGGCTCTCGAACAAGGTGCGCACCAGCGCCGTCGCCTCGGCGAGCGCCACCGGCGTCAGGTTCATGCGGTCGGTGACGTCGCCGACGGCGTAAATGCTTTCCACCGACGTGCGCGAATAGGTGTCGACCTCGATCGCGCCCTTGGGCGTCAGTTTCACGCCCGCTTCGGCCAAGCCCAGCCCCTCGGTGTTGGGCGCCCGGCCGGTTGCGTAGAGAACGGTGTCGCAGGCGAGGGTTTCGCCGCCGCGCAGCCTGATCGACAAGCCGTCGTCGGTTTTGGCGATGGATTCGACGACACTTGCGTTGCGGATGGCGATGCCCTTGGCGATCATGGCGGAGGCCAAGGCCGCGCGCACGTCGTCGTCAAAGCCGCGCAATATTTGATCGGCGCGAATGATCACCGTCACCTCGGAACCGAAGGCGCGGAAAATGCCGGCGAACTCGACCGCGATGTAGCCGCCGCCGACCACCACGACGCGGCCTGGGCGCCGCGGCAAATCGAGCGCCTCGTCGGACGTGATGGCGTGCTCGATCCCGGAAATTTTCGGCAGTGAAGGCCGCCCGCCGGTCGCGACCAGGATGTGGCGCGCGGTCATGGCTCTCGTTTTTCCATCCGGCCCCGCGACTTCGACCCGGTCGGACCCTTTGAGGCGGGCCGTGGCCTCGATCAGCTCGACCTTGTTGTCGGCGAGAATCTTCCGATAGACGCCTTCCAGCCGGTTCAATTCGGCGTTCTTGCGCCGGATCAGTTCGCCCCAGTCGTGCGTCGCCTGGCCCACCGTCCAGCCGAAGCCCTTGGCGTCCTCGAAATCCTCGGCGTAATGGGCGCCCAGCACCAGGAGCTTCTTCGGGATGCAGCCGCGCATGACGCAGGTGCCGCCGACGCGGCGGTTTTCGGCGATGGCCACCTTGGCGCCCGCGCGCGCGGCCATGCGCGCGGCGCGCACGCCGCCCGATCCGGCGCCGATCACGAACAGGTCGACATCGAAGCTCATCGCGCTCAGCGGTAGATCGAGCCGACGCAGACGTACTTGATCTCGACAAAATCCTGGATGCCGTATTTCGACCCTTCGCGGCCGATGCCCGATTCCTTGACGCCGCCGAAGGGCGCCGCATCGGTGGCGATGACCCCGTCGTTGACGCCGACCAGGCCGTATTCGAGGCCTTCGCTCATTCGCCACATGCGGTTGAGATCGCGGCTGTAGAAATAGGCGGCGAGTCCATAAGGAGTATCGTTGGCAAGCCGGATCGCTTCGTCCTCGGTTTTGAAACGATAAAGCGGCGCGACCGGCCCGAAGATCTCCTCGTTGAAGATATCCATCGCGGGCGTCACGTCGGTGAGCACGGTCGGCTCGTAGAACGTGCCGCCGAGGGCATGGCGTCGGCCCCCGACGGCGACGCGGGCGCCTTTTTGCTTGGCGTCGGCGACCAGGCGTTCGACCTTGGCGAGCGCGTCCCGGTTGATGAGCGGGCCCTGCTGGGTCTCGCCCTTGAGGCCGTCGCCGACCTTGAGGCCGGAAGCCGCCTGGGCGAGGCGCGAGACGAATTCGTCGTAGACGCCTTCCTGCACCAGGATGCGGTTGGCGCAGACGCAGGTCTGGCCGGTGTTGCGGTACTTGGAGGCGAGCGCGCCCTGGACCGCGATTTCCATGTCGGCGTCGTCGAAAACGATGAAGGGCGCGTTGCCGCCGAGCTCCATGGAAATCTTCTTCACCGTGCCGGCGCTCTGGCGCATGAGCAGCTTGCCGACCTCGGTCGAGCCGGTGAACGAAATCTTGCGCACCAGTCCGTTCGAGGTCATCTCGGCGCCGATCTCCTCCGGCACGCCGGTCAGCACGTTGACGGTGCCCTTGGGAAACCCGGCGCGGTCGGCGAGTTCGGCCAAGGCGAGCGCCGAATAGGGCGTGTCCTCGGCCGGCTTGATCACCACCGTCCAG
>Ga0194131_10005799_pt1 | contig 17542 bp, 16 predicted proteins | sample TA2KigO120mmetaG_FD_148631 | JGI IMG/M metagenome (GOLD analysis project Ga0194131, IMG submission 148631) | Freshwater microbial communities from Lake Tanganyika, Tanzania - TA2015053 Kigoma Offshore 120m | ecosystem: Environmental > Aquatic > Freshwater > Lake | place: Tanzania: Lake... | reverse complement strand
ACCATCCTGACGCTGCACAAAAGACGGTCCCCGGACGCCAGAGGGCTTGAACACAAACAAAGCCACACGTCGTTAGTCAACGACGGAGGGACCGTCCGCTTCGTTTTTATTCAAGTCGGAGAGGCAATAAGACGGTTCGCCACGGCTTCGCGACGGCGTGCTATTGAATACGTTGGCTTTCTGCTCGGAATATCACGGGACGGTTCGCTCGCGCGCAGACGATAATCCGCTCTGAAGCCAAGTCAATATCGAGGTCTTCGCCCCGAAGACCCTGCCAAGTCGCCAAATACTTGAGCGACCCGTACCGCTTTTGGGACTTTGGTTTTTTCTCTCCGTCGACCGGTTCATCAATGGCCTCAGTACCACCCTTCCATGCCAACGTGACAAGTTCGCCCTGTTCTGCGCGCTGCGCAAGTTCTGGATCTTCGAGTCGCTTCTCGCGTCCTCGCTCCCAGCATGCAATCAGCCCGTCATCGGATCCAGCCCACCTTTGACGCCAAGTCAGGTCTCCGCGAATTGCAATGCTGACTGAGCGAAACAACTTCGGCATTGTTTGTCTCTCCCTTGGTGCCTCGTTATCTACTCAACGGCGACGCCAATTGCCTTCCAAAACACCGGTTCGTGCATGATTCGGATGCCGTATTGCCTGGCCTTCTTCGCCTTACCTGATTGCGAGTGCGGGTCAGCCAAAACAAGTAGGTCGAGTTTCTTCGTTACGGAATCCATCACTATCAAGCCGGCTTTTGTGGCTAGTTCTTCTGCCAGTTCGCGAGGGATCAGTTCACCATTGTACCGGCACTGGAGCTCGCCTGTGAAACATACGCGCTTTCCCGTCAGACTGGCCTCTGGAGTTGCCGTCGCGGGTTTACCCGAGGGTGAACTAGCCACCTTGGCAGCGGCTTCTTGCAGCACTTGGTCCAAGTCCCGTTTGTCTTGACCGAGCAGCCGCGTGACCGATTTCAAATCGCGACGTTCTGCCTCCGTGACGACTCCATCGGCGAGTGCTGCAATGGCCAGTTGGTTCAAATACTCACGATGGGCGAAGTTGATTTGTTCCCCGCTTAGCCCCCACTTTGCGGCCATTTCAACGAGCGCGTCGGACTCCGACTCGTCTACATGCCGATCTTCCAGCACGTGATCAAGCAAAGCCGCATAGGCCATCACCGCGCCCTCAGTGGCGATGGGTTCAGCGCCGGTGTGCATTCGCCCGATAAGACGTTGCAGGAACGTCGGCGGCTCAGCCTGGCGCTGCCGAGATTCATCACGTGTGATTGGCTCCTTCCTGGTGCTGGGAATTGCAGGCCATTGGATCGGCATCAGCCTGCTCAGCTTCTCAACGATGCGTGGTTGATCCGGGAGCAGAATAGAGAGCAACCGAGCCGTGGCGCGAGCATCGGCCAAGGCGTGATGGGCCTGACCATCAAGAGCGATTCCATAATCGCAGCAGCACTCGGTAAGTCTCCCACCACCGGCAAGCTGCATTGTGCAAATGGTGAAGCATTGAGGTGCGGGGGCGTCGATTCGGGAGAATTCGCTTTCGATGAACTGGTGATCAAACCGCACATTATGACCGGCGACTGCCACGGTCCCTTGCAGCGCATCAACGAGCAGGCCCGCAATTTCACCAAAGTTCGGAGCATGAAGTACGTCTTCAGCGGTCAGACCATGGATGCTGCTCGGTCCAATGTCCCGACCAGGGTTCACGAGCGAGACAAACTCGCGCACAATTCGCCCGTCGCCGTCGATCACAATCGCGGCCAGCTCTACCACGCGGTCATGCCGAAGCGGAAAGAGGCCGGTGGTCTCGACATCGATGATGGCTATCGGACCAGGGAGTTGCGAAGTGGGCATGGCGCTAGTTCCTCCGATGCTCGGCTTCCAAAAGTGGCGAACGTTAGGGATTATCTCCGTCGTGCTCCGCTGGGAAAGGCTGGGCGCTCGGCGTTTGCCTCAAGGCGGAGCACGACGGATAAAATCCAGTTGGACTGAACCGCGGATGCCACAGGCGGTTGCTATGGAGCTGGAATGCCGCGACGTGGGTAGTCTAACGGGTCGCGAGGGGGCCTGTCAACGATTTTCGCGGGGTGGTCGAGGCTTTTCGCGAGTGGAAGGAGCGCGCGACAAGGACGTTTCAGCATCAAAATGGCTCCCGGCGCGCAACGCGGACGCGGGGCGGCATGAAGTTCTTCCAAACCAGGCGAGCGGACCGGCTTCGTTATGACCTGTCGCAGGTGGATGGTCGTTCGGGCTTACCGGGGAGGGTGCACGACTGGTCTGCGTGGCCTGCTTCGGGAGGGCGAGGCTCCTGCCGAGCCGGAAGCGACAGGATACTCGTCCGAAATCGAGTATTTCGCGGGCTCGCGGCTCGGCAGGAGCCTCGCCCTCCCGTGCCGTTTGCAAACCATGTCGTGCACCCTTAGTTATGCCAACGAGCGACTTGCCCTTGAAAGTTTTCGGCGATTCTGCCACAAGCGGGCGGTGTGCGGGATGGCAGGATACAACCCGTCCGTTGGCAAAATGTTATGACAAATGCGACATCCATCACGGCGACCAATGTCGGCCGGGCTCGCCAGACGTTTGGCCAGCTTTGGCAGGTTCCCCTGTTTCTCATTGGACTCTTGGCGTTCATCGGCGTGGCGGCGAGCGCCCCGTGGCGGCTTTCTTCACAGGAACGCGAATTCGTCAAGCTGATGACGTCCTTGAGACAAGGGTTGGAGCAGGAAGAATCCGCCGACATGCTCGCGGGCTACGCCGACTCCGCCCGCATTTGGGTCGATCGCTTTCCCTCGCGTGCCGCCGAGGCACATTACCTCATCGGCTCCGCTTACTACCGCCAGGCCCAGCAAAAACCGCCTAGCTTTGCCAAGGAGCTTTGGCGCCTGGCTGCCAACCACCTTGAGAAAGGACTTCGCGACGTCGCGGAGGCCGACCAAGCGCCGCTGCACTATCGGCTCGGCTATTGCATGTATCAGCAATCGAAGGATCTACCCAAGGCGATCGAGTTGATGGCGTTGGGTGTCGAGAAAGGGGCCGACAATCCGCTGCAAGCCTACCGTCTGCTGGTGCAGGCGAATCTCAAACGGCAGCCGCCCGATCTTCAGGCCGCGCTGTCCGCCAATCGTCGCGTGTTGGATTTGACGCCGGAGCGCGAGGTCGAGGCAGCGGCCCAGGCGCGCATGCAGCAGGGCGAATTATGGATCGCCAAGGGATCGCGCGCTGACGCGGTCCGGGAACTGGAACGCATCGGACAAAAGGCGCCGCGCGCCCTTCGCGTTCGCGCTCGGCTACTGCAAGCCGAATGTCACGAAGCCGACCTCATGTGGGCGCAAGCGATTCCCATTTGGAAAGAGCTTTTGAGCGAGGCGGCCTATGTCGAAGGCAAACGGCCGCGCATCCTGTATGCCCTGGGTGTCTGTTACGAGAAAACGGAGCCGCCGAATCACGCCGAGGCCATCCGCGCCTGGTCGGAAGCGCTTCGGCTCGGCGGCGTCGAGGGACAAGCGGCGGGATTGCGCCTGGGCCAGTTGCGGTTCACGCTCGGCACGGAGATCGCGCAAGCCCTGCTGGATTGGCATGCCGCCCTCGATCGGGTCAACGAAGCCAAGGACTATCGCAATCCGCATGTTGAAATCGAACAGGTTCGCAATTGGCTAAAGCAGGCACTGGAGCAGTTTCAGAAGACTCAAGACCCGCAAAAGACCGAGGCCGTTGCTGAATTGTTTCGCCGCATCGCGCCGCCGGGCGTCGCGGAACTCTTGATCGCCCAGGCGGCTCAGGCCGTGGCGCAACAACTCGTTGAGTTGAAAAAAATCCAGCCAGACAGCGTTAAGCCCGGCGAGGTCGAAGCACAGTTCCGCCGGGCGGCCGAGGCATTCGAGCGCACCGCCCAAGCTCGCCCCGAAGCCGAACGGTCCGATCCCTTGTGGCACAGCGTTCAGTGTTTTCGCCTGGCCAAGGATTCTGCCAACGCGTTGCGCGTGCTAAATCTCTTCGTAAAGCTCGAGGTCAAGGAAGTTCGTCTTGCCGAAGCCTGGCAAACGTTAGGCGATCTGTATCGCGCCGACGGCAAACGGGACTTCGCTCGTGAGGCGTACTTCAAGTGCTTGCAGTATCCCGAGACGGTTTTCGCTTATCAGGCTCGGTACCACTTGGCCGTCGAGGAAGCCGACCGAAAGAACTTCGCTCAAGCCTATGAAATCCTCAAGCAAAACCGCGCAAGCGCATCCTTCGACATCGATCGTGTCTGGCACGAAAAAACGCTGTTTCGCATGGCCGCCATTCTGATGGAGATGAAGCAGCACCCCGAAGCCCACGTCCATCTCAAGGCATGCCTCGAGCTCTTCCCGGAGAATCCCAACATTCTTTTGGTTCGCGAACAACTGGGCCAATGCTATCGGCACATGGCGGAAACGGAACGAGTCAAGGAGAAGCAGATCGAAAGCCAAATCACGCCCGACATGCCGACGGATCGTCGCATCGCTCTTGAAGAGAGTGTGCGGCACCAGCGCAAAACGCGCATCGAGACGCTTCAGAAAGCCGTCGCGGCGTACCAAGGTCTTGCGGATGAGTTGGCTCTGCTCGCCAGCAAACGAGAACTGACCAAGACCGAACAGACGCTGGTGCGGCGCGCGTGGCTGGGCGTCGGCGAATGCCACCTCGACAACGAGGAATACAGCGACGCCTTGACGATGTTTACTAAACTCCAAGCCAAGCACCGTCGCACGCTGGAAGGCTTCTACGCTTGTCCTTTCGTCTGCTTTGCGCTGGACAAGATGCAGGCGCAGCAATTTCCCAAGCAGCGCATTGCCGAGGTGCGCGAAATCGCCCTGGCGTCGGTTCGCTTGCTGGTCACGGATTTGCAATCGCTGGCGGACGATCAGGAGATTTTCCGCATGCACGGGGTACCACCCCGGAGCGAATGGCTGCGCTGGGCCGACGAAACGTTGCGCAAGTTGCAAGCGCCGCCCCGAACGGACAGCGGCCTACCGGCGATCCGCTGATCCGCTCGGGAACTCACGCTGGCTTGCCGCGATGTTCACTGCCTTCGGCGTCCTATCCATTTCACAGAATCGGCTTTCCAGTTTCCGGATTGATTTCTATAATATGTTCTCGCCGCGGATGACCGGTCTTCCCCCGAGGTGGCTGTTATGGCCCTGATTCTCGCATACCTCCTGAACGTGGTCAACTTCTTCGTCGCCGCGTTCATGATCTTGCTCATTCTTATCCAGCGTGGCAAAGGCGGCGGCTTGATCGGCGCCCTGGGCGGCGCCGGCGGATCGAGTCCGTTCGGCTCCCGCGCCGGCGACCAATTCACCCGCCTGACGATCTATGTCGCGATCATTTGGCTTCTGCTCACCATGATCCAGGTCAAGGCGATTTTCTTCGAAGCGACCGGGCGAGGCGTGGTGACGGCGTTCCCGGACTTTTAGACCCAGGCAGGGACCGTCACGCGTCGGCGCTTCTATCGGGAGATCGGCGTGCTCTTGAGTATGACCGGATTCGGGGAAGCCCGCTGCCAGACGGAGATGCTCTCGTTTTCCGTCGAGCTGCGTGCCCTGAACAATCGCTACCTCAAAGTCACGTTGCGCGCTCCGGATCCTTACCATCTCTTGGAAGCCGAGTTTGAGAAGGTCATCCGTAAATCGGTCAAGCGCGGAACCATTCAGGTTCACCTGCGATGCGATCAATACGCTGTCGCCGAGGATTTTCGCATCAACCCGGTCGCGCTGGCAAGTTACGTTCAGCAGATTCGCGAAATCGCCAAGCAACTTGGCCTTCCGGACGGCGGGCAGTCGCTTTTGAGCCAGGTCGCGATGCTTCCCGGCGTTGTGCCGGAGGCCGGCAGCAAGGTGTACCAATTACACGACCACTGGCCGATCATCGAAAAGGTGCTTCAGGACGCGCTCGACCGGTTGCAAGCGATGCGTCGCGACGAGGGCAAAGCGATGGCCCAGGAGTTGCTTTGCCATCGCGACACCATCGCCAAGCACCTCGACGCGATTCGCAGTCTTGCGCCGCAAGTGGCCACCAGCTTTCGCGATCGCTTGTACGACCGAGTAAAAACGCTGCTGAGCGAACACGACGTGCAGATCGACCGTAATGACCTTATTCGCGAGGTGTCGATCTTTGCAGAACGCAGCGACATCGCCGAGGAGGTCGTTCGCCTGGCGACGCATCTCGTGCATTTCGAGGAGATCGTAAAGGAGGATGAGAGCTCCGGACGAAAGCTCGAATTCTTGACGCAGGAAATGACGCGCGAGACCAACACGATCGGCTCCAAAGCAAGCGATGTGGATATCTCCAAACGCGTCGTCGAGATCAAGGGAACGCTCGAGAAGATTCGTGAATTGATTCAGAACGTGGAGTGATTTCCGGTTGCACATTGCCGATCGGACGCAGCAGAGTTCTGCCAGCGTTCCGTCGGCGAGGTGCGATCCGAAGTCGGCAATCTCATGGGAACGGGGCCGTTGATCATCGTGTCCGGACCGAGTGGCTCTGGGAAATCGACGCTGATTCGCCGGCTTCTCGACGCCCCCGCCTGGCCGTTGCGGTTGTCGGTCTCCGTGACCACGCGACCACCCCGACCCGGCGAACAAGACGGCATCGATTATCATTTTTGGAGCATGGCGGACTTCGAGAAGCATCGTGACCGCGGCCGGTTCCTCGAGTGGGCGCAGGTGCATGGAAACTACTACGGCACGCTCGTGGACGAAGTGACACCTTATCGCGAAAAGGGAATGGGTGTCCTGCTTGATATCGACGTGCAGGGGGCTGAGAAAATTCGCACGCAATGCACGGATGCCGTGTCGATCTTCATTCGCACATCGCGATTTGAGACGTTGGAGCAGCGGCTGCGAGAACGGCACACCGAAGCAGAAGAGGTCATCCAGCGGCGGCTGCGCAATGCCAGAGCGGAATTGGCCCGGGCCGGTGAATACAATTATCAAGTGATCAACGACGATCTCGATGCGGCCCTGGCCAATCTGCGAGGGATTATCGGGACGCTGTTCGCCGCGACGGAAGCAGCGGGTGAGAAACAATGAATCGTTCGATAACCAAGGAGTTGCGATGCTTGACGAGTTGAAAGAAGAAGAGATTGTGAACAAGGTCGGCGGCCGATTCAAGTTGTCGACGCTGATCCAGAAGCGCATGGTCGCCTTGAACACGGGCGCTCGTCCATTGGTCGACATAAAGACCAACGATCGCCTGACGATCGTGGTGCAGGAGATACTGCAGGACAAGATATTCCTCGATGCGTCGGGCAACTTGATCACGCGCGGCTCCACCGCGGGGGACGCCGTCCGTCGCGCCATGTTGACCGATATCTCCGACGTCGGCGGCGCCGACGACTAGCAAGAAGTTCGGATCGTTCGAAGAACACTAATCGTATGAGGTTACCGGGAAGCGTCGCACATCGACGTGTCTATCCATGAGCGAACCAACCCTCCCGCCGCCGTCGGCGGGCGAATCTTCCACGTATCAGCCGATTTCCGGCTGGGCCGTTGCCGGGCTTGGGTCCGGGATCGTGTTTGCTTTCGTCGTCGTGGCGAGCGCCGCGATCGCGTTTTTCCAAGGCGCGCCGTTTTTTTTTCCGGAATGGGTGCTCGGCTTGCCGCTGGCGGGCATGGCGGTGTCGTACTACGGGCGCGTGCACGTCGATAACTCCGAGGGAACGCTGGCGGGGTCGACGCTTGCCAGCTGGGGTCTGCGCCTTAATCTCGTCAGCGCCATCGTCTATTTTGCGTACTTCTACTTCACCGGCCTCGCCATTCAGGGGCAAGCCAACGACTTCGTCATGGAAATGAAGGACGACGATACAGGTTTCTTCCACCACTTGCTTGCCGGCGCCAACAACCGCACTCGCCATAACGCCGCGTTCCTCCTGACCCAGTCGCCGAACTCCCGCGGCATCCGCCCGGAGAACGAGCGCGACCTGCGGGAACGCTACGACAAGCCAAGCACACGTGATGGATCCTATGGGATCCTTACGGCCTTTCGGGAACGGGAATCGTTGCCTCGCGTGTTGTACAAGCAACGCTCCGAGGACGTGACGATTACGCCAGGGACCGTACGCAAATGGCTCTACGAAAAGCGCAGCTATCGGGTCGAGCGGGTGTATCACGTCAAGACCAAGGAAATCGAGTTCGATTACAAAGCAACGGCCGTGAGCGTCGAGGCGGAAGGACCGGGGCAGTCGCGCAAGTGGTTCATTAACCTCATGGAATCGCACCAGATCGAGGGTTCCAAGACTCTTACCCGATTTGGGGAAGGGCTCGAGTTGCTTCGTGGCAAAGCGCTGAGCGCGCTGCAACAGCACCTCGTCGGCGTGCGCGAAGGCAAGCCGTTTCCCAACTGGGAATCGCTCGCCAAGAAGCAGGACTGGACCCAACTTGCCATTGATCCGCCCAGCAAACGCGACGAGCGTCAAGCTCAGTTCGAGGACATGCTTGCGGCACGCGGAGAATTGAAAATGCACTCCGAGCCGAGTCTGGAAGCGCCTCCGGATCTGCCGGGTCGCTGGGAGCAGGTCGATGGAAAAGTTCGCGTTGCTTTTGTGTTCAAGGCAACAATCAGCAAGGCGCCTCAAGCCCTGCCGCTCTTCATGTTCTCAATCGTGGCGACGCTCGAGACCGTGCACCAAGTCGATCCGGCGAAAGTCGCTGCGAATTCGTCGGTCGATTGGCGCGTCGTCGATCTCGACGTCGTCGCAGTCCATGCGGTAATCGAAAAGAAGTAGCGCTAAAACCGCGGCATCGGCAGAGATGGCGGCATCGGCAGAGATGGCGGCATCGGCTGAGGGGGCGGCGCCGGCAACTCCGGAGCAGCGGTCGTTCCAGTACTGATTCCTCGAATCACCGCCCGCGGCCGAATCGGCTCCGCCAATACCACGGGATCCAGCGTGTTGGCGACGGACACATTGCCCGCACTATCGCGCCCCACCAACTGAACGTAGGCTTGCGCTCCCGCTTCAATCGGCGGCGTCCAGCGATATTCCCCTTCCGCCTTCAGCCCTTTGGCAATCAGAAGCCACGGCCCATTCGGCCCTGTGCTGTAGAACAAATCCACCGGTGTATCGCTCAGGTTCATGTCATGCACGCTCCATTGAATGTGCACAACCGCCTTTCCGCCGTCGGTCGTTGCATGAACCTTCGTCAATCGAGCCGTAGGCTTGGTCGTGTCGACCTCGATCCACCAATCGGGCGCATCCCCAGGGGCGGGCGCCTTGCCAGCGACGCCGCGAGCATCGGTCGCGACCAACGTCACGCCGAAGATTCCTTCGCCGGGAAAATGCACTTCGATGTTGTTCTTGCGCGGCGTGTCTTCACTTGCCTTCTGCCAAGTTTTTGCACGGTCCCGCGTCATCCAAACTTCCACTCTGCCGACACCTCCCTGTCCGCCATTCTCGATCTGGAAATCAAGGAACACTTTGGAGCTATTGACGAACTGGCGCTTCAGCGTTTCTACAGTCTGCTTGGTCGGCGCTGGCATCTCCGTCGTGTGCCCCATGATCCGAGGCCCATCATTGGGATCCGGGCGGACGCCTTCGGATGAATTCTGCGGCCGGAACTCGCGATGAGGAACAGGCAAGGTATCCTGAATATTTGCCGGAAGCGGCTTCGGCTTCCCCTCCATGTTTGGGAACTGCATGACGGTCGGGCCGCTGTTCGTTTGTGCTTTGAACGCTTGCATCTGGTTGACGTGCATTTCCTGCTGCGCGGGGTTGCGCGCGAGGTCCTCGGCTGTGACACGAACCATTCCCGTGAAGACAGCCTGGGCCGGGATGCAGAAAACGCCGGGGCGTCCCGGAATCGGATCGACGGGGCGAAAGACCTTGTCGCCACCCTGATAGAAGAAACGCGTCAACAGTGGGTCAACGTGGGCGTCACGCACGTTGCACTGAATCAGTTGTCCCTCCGGCGACGAGCCGAGGTTTGTCAGTTCAATCTGCGGCGGTTGCGTGTCGATGATGACGACCAATCCCGGCGGTTCGTTGCGCAAATCGTTCGGAAACGCTCGGCCTTGCTTGTCGACTGCTACCATCGCGAACCAGTACTCGCCGTCGCGAGGCGCCTGGAACGTGAACGCCTTCGCCGACGGCCCGACGCGGTCGCGCAGTGTCCATGTCGCGCTTGGATGCTCCTTCACGTGCAGTTGAATTTCGGAGATGAGCGAACGCGATTGATCGTTGATCTGGATCGGCAACTGAATCGTGCTCTTGTTCAGGTAGTTTCTCGGGGACGACGGCCCGCTCGGCGCCGCGGCTGGCGCTCCAGGTTCCACCGTCTGAGCGAGCAGTGAATCTGTCCCTGTCCAGCCGAGCAGAAGCCCGGCCACTGTCCCGCCGCCCAAGAGCAGCTTGCGACCCCATTGCCGAATACGATGGATCACCATGAGGAAACCCCTCTCCTCGTAGAATGCTTGCCCATTTCCCCCAGAGGTCCGGGCCCGCACCGAAATATTCCGTATTTGAGCGGCAGGTGATACCACGTCATCGCGAACGGTCAAGGCGAGTTGCCGGTCGTCGCTTTGTGTCTCGTGAAAAAATAGAGTTCGTGAAACGCACCGTGCTTGTGGAGCGGTGCGTTTCACGCACCCTACGGGATGATTGCAAGCTTGCCCACCGACCGCAATATCGTAAACGAAAGATGACAGAATCGACATCGCGCGTCCAAGGGTCGCCATGAAAATCACTTCCATCCAAATCACCGGGCTCGCAGGCGGCACCGTCGAAGGCGGGTGGGCTGACGAACTCAAGCCCGAAGACGATGTCCACACCATCGTCGAGATCAACACCGACGAAGGCCTGAGCGGCGTCGGCAGCGTTTTCACGTCGAAATCGCTTGTCCAGGGCGCCGTCAAGCTGCTCTCCCCCTTCCTCATCGGCGAACGGCCCGATGAGCCGATGCGCGTCACCGAACGCCTCAGGCAAACCACTTTTTGGCAAGGACGCGGTGGATCGGTTGAGCATGCCATCAGCGGCATCGATATCGCGCTCTGGGACCTGTTCGGCAAAATCTGCAACCAGCCGGTTTCTCGGCTCTTGGGCGGCTGCTATCGCGACAAGATCAAGCCATACGGCTCGATACTCTTCGACGAGCCGGCCCGGCTGCGTGAAAAGCTGCAAGCCACCGTGAGCCGAGGCTTCAGGGCGATCAAGCTCGGCTGGCGACCGTTCGGCCGGCGCGACGCCAAGACGGACGAATTGCTCATCCAGACGGCGCGCGACACGGTTGGGCCCAACGTCGAGATCATGGTCGACGCCGGCGGCAGCGAGCAGTTTTGGCCTCATGGCTACAAGTGGGCTCTGCAAACCGCGAAAATGCTGGCAAACTACGACATCGTCTGGTTCGAGGAAGCGCTCCCGCCCGACGATATCGAAGGCTTCATCGAGCTGCGCCGCCACGCGCCCTTGCCGATCGCGACCGGCGAGTGCTTGACGCGTCGCCAGACATTTCGTCCTTGGTTAGAACGACACGCCGTCGACGTCATTCAGCCGGACTGCACCAAGTGCGGCGGCATCAGCGAAGCGATTCGTATCGCCTGGATGGCGTATGAACACAATATTTGGTACGTCCCGCACGGCTGGAACACCGCGATCGGCCTCGCCGCGGATTTGCACCTGGTCGCCGCCGTTCCCGTCGCGCACTACGTCGAATACCTGACGCCGACGCCGTACATCGACGAGTTGATCACGGTCCCGTTCAAGCCCGACGCGGAGGGCTACTTGCGGATTCCCGAAAAACCGGGATTGGGCATCGAGCTCAACCGCGACGCGCTGAAGCGATACGGCGTCTGAATGACCCTGCACGATGGTGCTCCATGCCCGTGGGGCACGTTTTCAACGTGCCCGATTCGGGGCACGTTGAAAACGTGTCCCACAGTAATTCTGCGAAATAGAGAAGTGCTCATGCCCGCCGACTGGCAGCTTCCGATTGGCGTTTCGCGTTCGTTATGGGATTACTTTCACGATCCGGACACGGCTCGCAGCTATGACTCCGAGCTTGCCGACACACCGCTCTTGCAGGTCGATCGGCAATTCGTTTTCGAACACTGCCAGCCGTCGGGACGCATCATTGACCTCGGTTGCGGCACCGGGCGCTTGTCGCTTGCGCTCGCCCAGCGCGGCTACGAGCCGGTCGCTGTTGATTTGTCGCCGGAAATGCTCAAGGTGCTCGGTGAGAAGGCGGCCGCGCTAGGGCTCACCGTGCCGCGTGTCTGTGCCAATATCGCCGCACTGGAAATGCTCGCCGACGCTTCCTTCGATCACGCGGCTTGCCTGTTCAGCACGCTCGGCCTGGTCGTCGGCGCCGAGGCACGGCGGCGCGTCGTCGGGCACGCCTACCGCTTGCTTCGCCCCGGAGGTGTGTTCGTCCTCCACGTCCACAATCGCTGGTTCAACCTGTGGACCTGGCACGGCCAGCGCTTGCTCGTCAACGATCTTTGGTGTTCGTGGTTTGGCGGCGGAGAACCGGGCGACTATGAGATGCCGGCGCGGCAAGGTATCGGCGCGCTCACCATGCACTTGTTTACGCAGAGCGAGATCACGAGCCTCTTTCAGGCGGCCGGGTTTGAGATCATCGAAGTTCGGCCCGTGAGCGTAAACTCCGACGCCCGCCTATCCTGCCCCTGGTGGTTCGGCCGTCTGCGCGCCTACGGCTACCTGATCGCCGCACGCAAACCGCTTGCGGCGTAGCAGCGCTCACCCGATATGCGTTCGCGATTCGCTCGATCGTTGATTGAATAACCAATACGCTATCGCGACGCTTCCGACGGCAATAACGATGAACAACGTTTGCTGCACGATGAGCACCCAAATGATGCGTTCCCAGGTGTCGGGCGAAAACTGCTTGGGAATTCGAAACGAAAATGCGAAATCGGGAAGTCCCTCAAGAATCGTCGTCACTTCGTCCCAGCGAACCAGGTGTGCCAAGACGATCAACAGCAGCATCATGATCAGCGCGAAGTTCGCCGTCGCCACGCGATTGCTCATCGTCGACGCGAGAATGCCGAGGCTATGAACGAGCAAGAGCGTCGGCCACGGCGCGATCAAGAGCCACATGCCAAGGCTCGTTGAGAACATGCCGCTGGCCAGCCCGACGATCGGCAGGATGATGACGCCCAGGAGCATCGCCCGGTTGCGAAACCACGGGCCGAGCCATTTCCACACGAAGACGTCGGATCGCTCGATCGGCAGCAGCAAGAGAAAATCAAGCGTATTGTCCTCGCGTTCCTTGGCGATCGAGGACGCGGCGAGAAATCCTTGCGTCAACAACACGCCGACGTACAGCGCGATGCAGCCAAGGTTGAAGATGACGCGGAGCGAGTCGGCCGTTCCCTGGAATCGCAAGCCCGAAGGCGGATTCTGTGCGAGATACGCAAACGCAATGCCGAAGCCCATCGAGAACATTACCAGCACGCCGAAAATGATCTCCAGATCACGCATCTTCGTCGTGGTAAAAGTCTCCTTCCAGGCGATGGCGTTGTCCGGAATCTCTCGATCCGGTGACGTGACGATGATCGTGCCGTCATCCTCCTCGCTGGTGTCGAGCGTCGGATCGGCAATCGGCGTGCGTTGCTCAACCCATTTGAGATCGCGCAGCCTGTGGAACTGCCAGCGCGCCAGCCCGTAAAAAAGAGCGATGCCGACAAGCAAGACGCCGGCGCAGAGGCCGAGCGCGATCGCCAACTCGGTCCACGATGGCCAAGAACGTCGCCACCGCGATGATGCAGAAAATTGCCATGGTCAGATAGGCGATCACGAGCGCTTCGGTGAAGCTATTGCCCTGCACTGATGCCCACAAGCTGACCGAGCCGACGAAGAGAATGAAGAGCAGGCTGAACGCGACGTGAAAGATGACCATCTCGAGCCGAATACCGCCCCAAAGGCTGATGAGCGCCAACATCGGTAGGCTCGATTGCACGAGCAGCATGAGCTGCACCATGCGCGCCGAGAACTTGCCGAGCAAGATCTCCTGATCACTCAAATCGGTCTGGTAGAGCAATTCGAGCGTGCGGTTCTCCTTTTCCTCCATGACCGTGCCGGCCAGATACATCGGCGTCAAGAGCACGATCAGGGTGTATTGCAAGATCAGAAGCGCGTTGGTGTATTTCGTGGCCAGTCGTTCGAATTCAAGGAAATGGTAGCGCGTGCCGATGCGATCCTCGTAGACGAACCACCAGCCGAACAAGAGTGCAAGCAAGTAACCACAGCGCAGAAACAGCGTGCTGTTCTTGCGCGCCAGGCGGATCAGATCGTAGTAGAAATGCGGACCAAGCATCGAAAAACCACGCGGCTTGCCGCTGCGGCGGAACGAATCCTCTACTATCGCGCAAAAAAAGCAACGATATCTGCATCCATCTTTAGCTGATCCATGCCGTTGACCACGTCGACCGGTCGGCTCGCGGGCGGAACGTTGATTGTGTCGCGCTGGAATTGCTTCGTGCGAATCTTGGCGCCGATGGTGGAAACGAGAAAAAGATATCCGTTGGCGAGTTCGAACGATTCGGCGCCGACTTTGACCTTGCCGTTTCTGCCATCGGTAGTGACACAGTTAAATTCAATCACAGGGCCGGTGGGATTCTGCTTTTCTTGCAGCGCCCCCGAATATCGGCCTTCGCCGCCCGCGCGATTGGGCTGCAAGTACGACGAAAGTTCATTGGCAAATCCGTCCGGAACGCCAAGGTCGGTCTAGAGCGCGAAGGCGACGCGGTCTTCCCACGTCACGTACTGGACGACCGCGAAATCAATGCCGGGCTGGAGGTTCTTCTTCGGGTCGAGATTAGCTCCCCAGCGTGCCCGGCCGGCGTTCGTCTCCGGCGGCGGCTCGGGCTTGGCATCCGTGGAACGGCAGCCGGTGATCGCTGCGAGAAGGATGGCACAAACGAGAAACAACCGTATTCGCCCTAAGATCATCGGTAACTCTCCACGTACGAATGCAGGCTTTGCTTGCTTGGCACTGAGTACCGAGTACTCAGTACTCAGTGCGCGCCCCGTGATTGCACGCCGAGGTGATGGTTATTTCGTCGAGGGCGGCGATATTCCTCGCGATGAGATAGTCGCGCAGCGCAGCCGCTTGGTCCATGGCAACCAGCGCGAAAACCGCTGGGCCCCATGAACTCTGGCCGACGCCTCGAACGCCGCACTCCCGCAAGCGCAAGACAATCTCTTCGACGCGAGGATGACAATAGACTCCGCCTTGTGCCGATTTGAACAGCAAACCCGATCGGCGGTTGAAATCATACAGCGCCTCGCCAAACGCCATGATGTCTACGTCAACGAGTGCCGGCAACATGCCGAGGAGCACGAGCCGGCAGAGAGAGTCCGTCGTCGCATCATCCCGTACGCAACCGAGCAATCGCGTGAAGGCGTCAATCTCCTGGGCGCCATGTTTACCTTGCAAATTGCGTGGTGTGATCAGCACGATTCGCCAGGCTTCGGGAAAGTCGTAGCGAACAAGCATTGGCGCGACGGCAACGTCTGCATTTTTCCCCCCTTCGACGATCAAACCTCCGGCCGAGAAGCCATGGATACCGATGGCTGAGCGCCGGCCGCGCCCCAGGCTTGCGGCCAAGGCCTGCAGCGTGCTGCCGCCCCGGTCAATCAATCGATCTATTGCGGTGGCGACTGCCAAACCCAGTTGCGTTCCCGTGCCCAAGCCGGAATGTTCGCATGCGGCAGACTCCATGCGAATATGAAAGCAGGTTTTCGTCCCCAAGAAAGCGGCACATCGCTGGGCGAACTCCAAGGCTCGAAGCGCCAGCGGTCCCTCAGAGGACCATGCCTTCGCTCGTTCGACGGAGAGCTCAATGCCTGGCTTGTCGATCATCATGCCAACGCCGCCGAACGCACGGCGCGGGATCGTCGGCACACCTTCGGAGTTCGGCCACGCCGTCGCGCCGTCGCTCGGTAAGGAAAACAAGCCAAAATGCAGTCGGCTGCCGGTGCGTATGCGGATCATGATTCTTCACTCGGCCTAACGTGGGCTTGGTGGATCATTCCTCAGCCGTGAGATCGTCACGACGGGTCAGGGCGCGAAACTTCGGGACGATGGCGCCGTACCACAAGAACCACGAGCCGACCACCCAGAGGAACAGGCCGACCAGGCTGAAACCGAACATCTCGATGCCGAAAATGGGGTTGTTGAAATCCCGGGCCAGGTTTTCCCAGGAGTACGCGAAGAAGCCGAGGACGAACGGCGGCGTCAAGCCGGCCTCGAACTTGGCGAGATTCTCCATGCCCCTGCCGCCGCCTCCGACCGCGCTGGGAATGTAGCAGCAAATCGCCATGAGCAGCCAATGCCCGCCGCCCAGGAACAGCGTGGTCAGCACCGTGAACACCGTCGCTCGCATCGAGGTCGCGCAGAGGATCGAATAGAACAGCCCGACCATGGCGAACGTGACGGCATAAACGCACCACGCCACGATCACCATCGTCGCTGCCAACGGGTGCAGCCCGCCAGTGAGCAGCGCTAACGCCATCATACTTCCAAGCCAAATCCAACTCAGTTGCATGCTCGTAAAGCAGCCGACCAGCTTGGCGATCAGCATTTCCTCGGCCGTCATCGGCGTGGTTAGCAACGCGTCAAGCGTATCGCGTTCGCGTTCACTGGTGATGGCCGTCGAGGCGCGCACGCCGATCATCAAGAGCATCAAGGAGGCGACGCCGGTTCCCGCAATGCGAAACCAGATGTTCATTTGCATCGAGAAATGTAGCCAGGGCTCGACGCCGAGAACGAGCAACTCAAAGAAATACTGCCCGATGAGCCACACGCCGATGCCGCTGGTGAGGAGGACGAGAATGGCGGCCAATCCCCAGATGAGCCAGTTGAACTTGACGCTGCCTTCGATGTAGAGCTCTTTCCAGAGCATGGGCAAATCGCCGATGGGTGGACGGAAGGAATCCGTCCAGGAAAGCTCTTGTGTCGTACCACTGACGGTTTGCGTCAGAGCGATGGTCCGGAGTCGGGCAATGCTCCAGACGATGCAGATGAGCGACAGGATGCCGTGGAAGATGGCGTAGCGCGCCAACAATGGCCCAAGCACCGTGCCAAGCTGAGCGCGATCGATCGCGATGGCAACATCGATCAAAGCGCCGATCGGGTTGCCCGTGCCCACGATGTTTGAGAGGTCGGCTAAGGTCCAGCCGCTGTCTTCGTACAGAAGCGGCGCCTGCATGAAGGCGACGCCTGCGGCCGACATTCCTTTGCCGACGGTCGCCAGGGCACAATACGCCACCAGGCAGAGATAGCTGAACCCGATGGCGTCGCGCGGACGCTGAAACAGCACCGAGCAAAGGATGCTCACGCTGCCGACGCCGAGCATCGTCAAGCCTGTGCCCGCGAATCCTGCGAGCATCAACTCGACGTCGACACCGCCGACCAGTTGCAGGATGCTCAAGATCGGCAGCCCGGTCAACAGAAGTGATGTCATATTGGCAAGCCGGGACAGGAGCTTGCTCAACACGATTTCGTGGTTGTTCAGATCGGTCGCCAGCATGAACTCAAGGGTCTTGCGGTCTTTCTCGTCGGCAATTGAACCGGCG
>Ga0194131_10005797_pt1 | contig 17549 bp, 13 predicted proteins | sample TA2KigO120mmetaG_FD_148631 | JGI IMG/M metagenome (GOLD analysis project Ga0194131, IMG submission 148631) | Freshwater microbial communities from Lake Tanganyika, Tanzania - TA2015053 Kigoma Offshore 120m | ecosystem: Environmental > Aquatic > Freshwater > Lake | place: Tanzania: Lake... | reverse complement strand
AAGGATAAAGCGTGCAGCCTTGGCGTTAATGCCTTTCTTTTCCAGGACTTCTTTGACGACCCTCTCACGCTGCGCCTTGGTTAAACCCTCAAGTTGCTCAGTGAGTTCCTTGATACGTTTTTCATCTGCACGTTTTGCCTTGCGTAATTTCTTAACAAGGTCATCACCAGACAGATTTACTTCTGTATCTTGGTCTTCGTCTTCTTCATCCCAGTAGTTGTTGCTCATAGCAACCACCCTTCTATTAGTAGTTAGTCGCAAGCCACAGTTCTATCCAGGGGAAGATAGGCTGGCTCTTGCTACCAGTCTTGTACACCGCACGGGGCTGGTCGGTCCGTGTCGGGATTCTTAGTATGTTCCGCCTAGTTGGCTACTTAAACTAGTTCTAGCCGTACCAGTTTGCCCGCCAAACTCTGCTGTTTCTCTCTCAACAAGTGCCCTACGTTTACGTTGTGCTGAAGCAAGAGTATTAAATACTTCTTGCTCTGCTTCTGCTAAGCCGTATGATGGCAATGCTTTATCATAAATGTTTGATAATTTTTGAGTAGTTGGAAGAATATCTGCAATAGTTGCATAGCCACGCTGTGCTTCAGCCTGTGTAATACCTTGTGCTGCTAGTTGTTCCGCTACATTAACACCCGCTTCAAGCCCTTGTTTACGTGCCGCTGTGCCAATTTCCGCAGCCGCTACTTGACGTTCTATCTTTTGGAATTGTTGATTAGGGTCAAGAACATAAGCAACTAAATCGGTTGTGCCAATACCATAATAATCACGCAGTGTTTTTGTAATTGCTGGGTCGGCATTACGAACTCTTTGAACTGCAGTAACTACACGGCTAGATAATTCTTCAGGCGCTATATCGTTGCTAATAAACTGAGTTACATAAGAATCATTATCAAAGTCTTTTAATCCATATGCTCTAATTATTTGACGATATCTATCTTCAAGACCAAGATATGTACCAGGGTCAAGAACTCTTAAACCTTTTTTAATACGCTCTTCGTTAGCACTAAAACGTTGTCTATATTCTTCGGTTTCTTGCAATTGTAAAGCAATAGTATCTTCACTAGCACCACTAATAGCAAGTTCCCTAATTTTAGGAACTAAACTTGCCAAACCATAACGTTTAAATCTATCGGTAAGAACAGTAATAGCATTTTGGGCTTTTTGTTGTTTAGCCGCTGCCTCTACTGCTGCTCTGTCTATAGCAGCCTGCTGTGTATTTGCAGTTAATGAGGCTATTTGAGTCTGTAAAGATTGAATTAATGCCAATGTAGCAGCGTCTAAACCTGTAGGTGTAGCCGTAACTACTGGAGTACTTGTAACTACTGGGGTAACAGTAGTAACTGAAGTATAAGGATTAAAAGTAGTTGCATTTGTAGAGGTTACAACAGGAGCAGGCGTATTTTGTTTTACTATTGTTTCAACAAAGGTCTTTGTCTGAAAAGGTCCATACCCAGATGCCTTTGCAATTTCTTTAGCAGCGGCGGTCATACCAGCAACATCGCCAGCATCAGCAGCCATCTCAAATTTAATTGTAGGTATTTCTATATTTTTTGCTTTAACTGTTTCTTTACTTTTTGCAATATCCGCTTGAAGCGCCGTTAAAGAATCTGCGAGTGAAATTGGTTTATTAGCGGCAGCGGCATATTCTTTTGCTTGACGGGCACGGCGTTTTTCCTGTTCGTCAGCCATTAGTATGCCAACCCCCAATCTCTCATTACACTTCTTCCAAAACTATCAAAGGTAGCCTGAGCATTTTTTGTATATAACCAATCGTCAGAAGACTTAACAAGTTTTTCTACTTCCCATAAAGGCATAATTTCAAAAGCACCAGTCTTAGGGTTTACATATCCAGTTACTTTTTTAAATAAAGGATTATCATTTGTAATAGTATCTACATCTTTTTCTAATAGATTAGCCATTGTTTGTCTAGCCGCTGAAGTCTGCATATTAAATGACCGACCTGCTTCTATGCCCTTGGCATAAGCAGGATATGCAGATATGGCAAAACCTTTAAGTTCTTCTTCTATAGATTCTTTAGTTAAAGTATCATCAAGAACTCCTATGCTTACCTTATCCCAATAATTTTTAGGTAAAATATATCCAATGCCTTGGTCTTCTGCATAAGTCTTAAGAGCATTAACAGTTCCTAAAGAACTACCACCTATATTTGCACCCATCTTGCCAGAGTTAAGAATTGTCATTTCTACTTGAAGGTCTGAATCTCCTTTAAGATACGAGCCTTCAAGTAAAGCCTCTATTTCAGGGGTATACATAAACCCTTTAGAAATTAACCTAACTCTTTGAGCCTGTTTCCAAGCATCAAACTCTTGTGCATAAACACCAGGCTGAGTCTGTTGTTTAGTCTTACGAGATTGAGCAGAACCAGTTAACTCTTTAAAATAATTAGTATTAAAATAGGCTATACGTGCATCTGCTATATTCCCAGCAGCAAATAAATCAAATACTAATTGCAGTTCAGGAAATGTTTTAATAACAACTTCAGTAATACCTAAAGCAAGAGCGGCTGCTTGACCCTTTTCATCTGCCATTACAGTATCTGCCCTCCTAGATTATCTATAAATGCTAAAAAATCAAAACTCTTTTTAGCATCCATAGCCCTTGGGTCTTCCTTTTGAATTCTTTTGGGTAATTCTGCTTCTACTTGGGCTTGACTAAAAGGTTTAGTAGTTGTAACAACTCTTTCTTTGCCTGTTTTATCAGTAGTTGTTAAAGTTCCTTTTTTAATTTGTTGTTGATAACGGTCTGTTTCTTGTTTAAGAAATGCATCATCAATCATATTGCCAGTTGTATTTTGATAAACTTGTTTTACAATTGCTTCTATTACATCCCTATCCTGTAAATTAATATCACGATATGGTAAATCTGCTTCATCACCAGGTCTTGTTCCTAAACCAGTTATCCATTTGCTAAAAGGAGTAAATTTAGTTTTTCCATCTATTGTAAATGATTGTGCTTGAGTTACACTATGATTTCTAGCCGCTAAAAGAATTGCTTGATTTAAAGCAGTTTCATCTTTAGTGGTAAATTCAGTTTTATCCATAAAGTTTTTGTCATAAAGTTGCTTACGCAAAACTTCTAGTTTATTTTTATAATTTAATTTTATTTCTTTAATAACCTGAGAAGCAGTCATAATTTTAAAATCTATACCATCAGGTTTAATCCAAAAATATCTTTCATATCTGTCTAATAATTGACCATCTTTGCCGTAAACATTTTCAAAAAGAATTAATCTATTATATTTATCAGTACCAACAATTAATTCACCAATATCTTCGCCATCTTTTCCAAACCTGCGTTGAAGGTCTGCTAATTGCTTGGCTAAACGGTCACGTTGGGTTTTAGTAGCAGTTGCTTTTGCTGTTGCTTCTTGCTCACCGCGATTTTTAGCCGCTTCAGGTGATTGGTCTACCATTATTAATCCCTTTCTACGGATGCGGTAAGAGCATCACGAGAGAACTTATTTAGTAATGGAACAAATATTAAACGAGTTGCTTCTTTTACCGCTGGGTCAAAAGCCAACTCGCCAAGTATTGCCATAACTTCATTTTTTAAACGTTGTCTATCATCGCTAAAAGAATAAGTTCTTTTATTTACAGAGTTATCGGAAAACTCAATAAAAGAACGAACCTGTTCTACCGCTAACTGCATAGCCATTCTTGTTTCTTTGGCTATTGGAGTATTTTTATCATTAACTGCTGCACCAAGGTCTCTTAACATTTCGTTTAAGTCGCCTTTATTATCAGAATCTAACAAGGCTCCTTCTAATTCTGGATTAGAAATAAGAAGTAATTGTTGTTCTCTTTGGGCTAAGGCTATTAATTTAGTTCTTTCTGTGTAGTCACCAGTAACAGCAAGTTTTTCATCAAGTGCTTTACGTATTGAAAAATATTTTTCTTTGTCTGTGGCTATTTGAATTTTTTCAAGATAATTCATTAAGTCTGGTTGTTTAACTAAACCTGCTGCTTCCATCCAGTTATAAACATCAGGATTATAATCTCCTACTTTAGGGGCAAATATATATCCAATGCCAGACTTACTGTAGGTATCTACAAATCTTCTATTGTCTGTAGCCCATTTTTTTAGTTTATTGGTTTTATTAATAAATACACGAGAAGCCTTTTCGTTACGGGGTATTGTGTAAACAATTTTGCCAGGATTTTTTCCTATAAATGTAGCCAACGCTAATTCAAATGGATTAGAAACTTCTTCATCAGATTTTAATATACCGTTATAAATATCCCAAAACGCAGAACTCCAAGTACTTATGCCATTATCTTTAATAAAATCTGGCAATCCTTTAGCATCTTTAAGAGTAGGATAACCTGGACTAATCATACCTAGCATAGCCTGACCAAAGGCTAAATTATCTGCTGCTATTTTAAGACGATATAAATATTGTTTTTTTTCTTCGGCATTTGCATTATCGGGCAAACCATTTCCAAATGCTTCTAAATAAGATGAACCTTGTAAAACATAATTTGTTTTTATTTTATTTTTTTCAGTAGACTTAACTGTTTCCCATCCAACACTTGCTAGCATTGGCATAGAAACTTTCATTAATTCTCCTAAGTCAGTATTTTTTCCAATGTGCCCCATTGCAAACATATCTAGAAAATCAGATACTTGACTTGTAAAAGGGTAGACTTTATCTTCCCAATTTTTTGTCAAGAAAATACTTACTACTGGTAAATCACGAAGAAATGCTTTTGCCAATATAATTGATATTCCTGATATTGGACCAGCAAAGGCTGGCTGTCCTGCATCAGGAGCAAAAGAAGGATTAATTAAACGAAACTTAATAGCAAAATTATTAAAAGCACCAACCTTAAATCCTTCATCTCCTGTAAAAACTCTCATTAATTTTTGAGTTGCAGAGTTCATAACAATATCTGTAGGAAAAGTTAAATACTCATCGCCCTTTTCATCTTCATAAACTCCACCAAAATTTTCTAAACCATAATTAAGTAAACGCATTCTAAATAAAGCACGAGGACCTTCATTGCTATACAAACGATAAACACGGCGATGAAAATCTTCCGTTGCTCTAACGAATCTTCCTAAATAACGTATAGACATAGCAAAATTAGAACGTATAGTAGGGTTGTCTACAAACTCTAATACTGCATCAGTAGCCTGATTTACAACAATATTAGTCGTTGTTTTTTCTGCTATAAGTTTTGCTTGTTCTTCTGCTATATCTTCACTTATTGAAGGATTGTTATTTAAAATTGCACTTTTGTGTCTAGCAATAAGCATTGCTTCATAAGGTTTAATATCTTTAAAACCTTTATCAACTGCTACTTTCATAGCAGGTAATCTAAAAAATCCAGTAACTTGACGGTCCATCATCTCTAATGCCTTATCAGGAAACTTTTCAAAGACTTTAGCAATATTGTCAAGGTCTTCTTTAAGGCCATCTAAATCAGAAACTTTACCACTGCTTTGAATACGGGTATTTATATATCCTGAAACAGGACGCATACCCACAGTAGCCTCATCATACTCTTTCCAACTTAAATTACTAGCAGCACGAGACCAAGCAGTAACTTGGGACTTGCCTTGACGTGCTGCTGCTTTGATAACTTCTTTATATTTAACATTCATTAAATCAAATAATTTTTGATTAAATCCATCAGCGCTACCGTGAAAAGTAAAACGCATATCTTGAAGCATACGTTCTGCATAAATACGTGCAATTTCAACATCGCTCAAACCCTTTTGTCTAAAGTAAAGAGTTTCGCTAAAATTATTTAACGATGCTTTTAGACGTGCTCCATTATTTAAAATATCATAAACGCCAGTTACTTCATTATAACTAGCATCCATTTGTTCCATTAAATCAGTACGTGCTTTAGCAAAATCTAAATTAGTTTTTAATCCATCATTATTATAAAAAACATTTACTGGATTTAAATAAGCATTGGGAAGAATCTTAACTTGATTATAACCAAATCTAAGTAAGAAATTATCCCAAGTAGCAATACCAATTTCTTGCTCACTAAGTTTTTTTATTTCTTTAGGAGAGTATCGGCTTAACTTTTCTAAACCCATTTCTTTTATAAACAAAGATAACTGGTCTACATCAAATATAGAATCAAAAAAATCTCTATCAAATTTACCTACTATTAAATCTCTAGCACCCATAGATGAAATTAAACTATCGGAAAAGTTAGAATTGTGACGGAATATTTTTTTCCAATTTTCCCAACCTTCACTGTCTACTTTTAATACTTCTTCTATTCGTGATAAAATAGCATCTTTAATAACAAGTGGAGCAACCTCCGACAAAGGAACTTCGTATCCTACGTCTTTAGATAAACCAGCCCTTATGCCTTCTGCTAACTCTGCTCTTTCTGGAGCAGTAAGAATTTGCCTTGGGTCAAATGGTCTACCATTTATAGTTATATTATATTTACTAGCAAGATAATAGGCAGAGCCTTTCCAGGGCCCTATTGCGCTACTACTGCCAGTTACTGCAGATATTCCTTTAATGTCTTTTTGAAATTTAGTTGCTACTATATTCATTAAATCACTAATAGGTTTAGTTAAATAATAGAAAAAACCCTCATCTACGTTAGTACGAATACCTAAACGTGGGACCAAGGTATAGGTAGCCCAGTTATTATTCCAAATACGAGCAGCGCTACTTCTTGCAAGGCCATTAAGTCCATAAATTACACCTTTAGCACGAGTGCCTTTAGTTAAGGTTTTTAACTTAGCCTGTGATGCTAATTGATAAATTGTATCAAAAGGTAATTGACCAATTGCTTTAGTTAATTGTGCTGGCTGTATAGCACCTGACGCTGCTAAAGTTCCTACATCATTAATTACATTAACAGCCATAGGATGCATTTGTGCTAAAAATTGTCCAGCAACTGGTAAATCTGGAACGCTAGTAAATCCTGCTGTTCCATTATAAGTTTTTTCTAAAATTTGTAAAATATCAGTTTCTTCTAAACCAAGACGTTTCATATACGCATAATGCATATTACGCATTGCGGTCATTTGAACATCCACTGTTTCATCTAAAAGCATTAACGTAATAGGATTTGCTATATTTTTAGGAAGAACAAGATTTGCTGTATTCCGAATATTATCTGCAGATAGAATAGCATCTGGTCCTAAAAATACAGTGCCAGGTAATCTAGATGCAGCAACACCAAGTTTGTACGCTATACGTCTAGCGCCTGTAATATCTTTTTGAATTTTAAAAATATCATTAATTTCAGTATTAAGCAATTTATTTTCATTGCTAGCAACTTTAGTAATTATTTGAAAAGTATCTTTTACTAAACCTTGACTTTGTTCAAGAATTTCTTTTGCAGTAATATCTATTTCACTAGATGGATTAAAAATAGAATAAGCCATTCTATGCACAGCGGATGTTACCAATCTTGACCTACGTGCCGAAGGAATACCATTACGTCTAAAACTAATTCCGTTAACTCGTCCATTTAATATCATTAAAGAATCATCAACGTGAGTAAAAAATTCTTGGGCTCCGTTAGCATCAAAAGTTTTTAAACCATTTGCTAATGTTTTTATTACAGATTCGTTATACCACTCTGGAAAATCAAAACGCATAGATTCTAATACTGAAGCCTTTGTTACGGCATCATCTGCTTTTTTAAATTGTTCTAAACGTGGACCTAGTTGGTCATCCCACAATTTTTTAACATCAGGTTCTTTAAATAACCAAGCATAACCAGATTCAATTCCTTGACGCTCAGATACAAACTTAAATTGTTCTGCTAAACGTTGACCTTTGGTTTTAAAAGCAGACATTTTAAAGGCTTGCTTTAAACCTACTTCTATACCGCTAACACCTTTAGCCATTAATTTTGCAACAGTAGGAATGCCTAAACCAATATAAGTAAGAGGGTCTCCAAAGATTGTATAAAATCCATCTATAGGTCCAGACACTAATTCTTTTGCTTTAGTAATACCTTTTCTGGTCGTTAAATCCATACCTATAAGACTTAATGCTTTATTGCCCCAAAAATTGCCATCTACTGTTTTACCAGAAAGAATTACATCATTAACAAAATCTCTACCTGGCGAAATTTGTGCATCAACTTTTAATGCGTCTTTTATTTCTTCAAATTTTTTAGGATTGTCATACATAAATACAATAGCCTGCATTATTTGTTCATCAGCATTTCCGTATAAGTCTATTGCTCCTTCTACGGTTCTATTTTCTGCCATAGCACGTGCTAATGTTGTTAATGGCACTCCATATTTGTCTTCATAAAGAGCAACTTTTTCCCATTGCCAATTATTTTTGCCATCATAAATATCCCGCAATACACCAGGAGTAAAATCTACTCGTTGTGTTACTGGCAGATTTAATTTTTTTGCTTCTCGTGTTTCTCCTGCTTGACGAGGAACAGAATAATTTGCTGCTTTTACAGTCTTGTCCCAATTTTCAAGAAGTTCTAAACCTTTGATAAAAGGACTTCCTATAATTTTTAAACCAGTTACAGGAATACTAACTATGCCTTCTAAAAATTCTCTTAAAAAACTTTTTTCTTCAGCAAATATTTTTCTTTCTGGAAACAAAGCCCTTATATTTTGTTTAACTTGAGGGTCTAAATCTAAAAATTCTTGTCTACCTTTTACATCTCCCATAGATATAAATTTTTTGCCTAGTTTATATTGTTTAGCAAATTGATTTAATACTTTAGCGTTTGCTGGATTAAGACCAGATTTTACAGCAGCGTCATATAAATTGGGATTTAACTCTGCTACAGCAGGGTCAACAATTTCTGGCACTATAAACCTCTTTCAAGTAATGCCTGAAAAATTAAATCAGTTTCTCCAGTTGGGTCATTTTGTGCTATTAGTCGCAAAGTACTAAGAACAGTTGGTTGAGCATTGGGCAAATTAATAACCTCTGAACCAGGACCAGGACCAAAGTCAACACCTGCTGTTATTGGTTGATTAGGATTGCTAGTGGGAGCAGTTAACTCTGTAATAGGTAACATTAGTGGATTAGATTCTCCACGCATAGGAGCAGCAACTTGTTGGTTATAAGTAGCCTGACCTTCTCCATAATTAAAACCAGGAATATATCTAGCAGCCTGAGTTCCATTTTGCCCATCGCCACCCATAGGAGAAATATTCATAGGATTGTTTTGTGGTGCAGTAGGTCTATATCCGCCCTTAGCCATTAATCCTCGTCCCCTTCATCTAGATATCTTTTTAATTCTTCATCAGTAGGCGCTTTATACGCTACCCAACTTGGGTAAGAAGATTTTTCCATTACAAAACTTAATGCTAACTCGCTTCTAAATCCTGCCTTAAGTAAAGACTTATAGTATTCATTAAGCCAGATGCAATACATTTCTAACTCTGTGTATTCTTCGTTTGCTACAGTACGCGGCTTGCATGTGCGTTGTGGTTTCTTTTTCCGCGGTGCCATAGTTACCTCCGTATAGCGGTTCTTGCGCTAGCGCTTGCCTGTCCACCTGCCGTTAAACTAGATAATAAAGTCTGTAATGATGGTATAGCAGCAGCGCCTCCTACTGGCGCAACGAGAGCAGGGGACGTTTGCTCAACCTGAGGAGCACCAGCAGGAGGTAATTCTGGAGCGAAGACTTCTTCAACAGCGTCTTCAATTGCTACGCCTTTCTGGCGTGACTTGATAACATCAGCAATTTTCTTAATTACCATTGATGGGTCTGCGCCCTGTGTAGCCATCTGTGGGATAGATTGAGTATAGGCTTGCAGAGATTGAACTAACGACTTACGCATATTTTCAATTTCAATTTTTTCTTGTTCTTGAGTTACGTTAATACCAAATGGCAATTCACGCATAGCAAGGTCTGTTGAAATCAAACCGCCACCCAATGCTTGTAACATAAAGATAAGACCCTGTGCTGGGTTAAGCCCTGCCAACATTCCATATCGGACATCGGCTGAGTAATCTTTCTTGATATCTTTACTTGGCTTGTAGGTAATCTGATACGGGCTACCAGCATCTACACCACGGATAGTCTTCTCATAATCAAAAAACTTCTCATCTACTTCAAAACAAATAGATATTACATCTCGCAATGTTGAAGCAAAGATAGCCTGAGCAGACTTAATTTGCGTGTCAAAACCACCCATAAGGGCTTGTACGCCTTGGCCCGTAATGATGCTGGCGTCAATATTTCCAGTACGTCCCTCTGGATAACGGGTGCCAGTTCTTAGTTCTTGCTGTAGTAAAGCCTGTTCAGTAAATGCTCCAGGTGGGATATTTAAATCAACACGGCGAACACCAGCAGGGTTGGCGGTGCGGATAACAGCATCGCCACCCATTTCTAATTCATTGACATCAGCAGGCAGTACAATTGGAGACTGCACAGATTTTTCCGCTGCTTCCATCGCAAGTAATGCGAACCTATTGCGAAGCAACTGAATACCTAGCACGTCATCAAACTGACCGCGCATCTCATTATCAATAGATGGCCTCTTGGCAACAACTACCATCATCTTGTTAATAGGGTTATTAACAGAAGATAACAATAGGTTGTTGCGTTCAGGAACATATAGCACGGATTGCTCGTTATCATAATAACGAATTATTTCAATCTGTGTAGACATATTCGCTCGGTACATTTCTTTACCAAGCAATATATTCGCGTACTCAGGGAACTGTGCAGCGACCTCGCTGACAGGCATGTAGTAGCGTTTTGCAAAGGCAATGCAGCGACCATAGCGGTCAAACTCTGGGTAAGCGCCCACTGGGTTTTCTATGCGGATACGCGGCAGCCCTGCTTCTTCGTCCAATTCAACTATGAAAGGAACGAAACCAAATGTTATGTATACATCGGCTCCTGTATACATCTGAACCTGTAGGTCCGAATGAGCAAAATAATTAGCAGCAATACGGGTACGTGTATCAGCAAATTTACGAGCACGGTCATTCGCTTGATTCGCCGCGGAACAGTTGACCGCAGGCAAAGGCGCCATAACCTCAGATAGGTCTCTAGCAACAACATCAACAAAATTTGCAACGACATTTGCATCTACACCTTCGGGAAAGAAATCAGGATAAACACCAGCAATGTTTCCCTTACGAACAGCAAGGACGTCTTGTTGGCGTGAGTCGCGCCCTGCAGCACGTTGACGTAAGTTCTCAACGCGGGCTGAGATTTGTTCAATTGATAACATTGCCATCCTTAATTCATTGCTTCTTGTTGTAGTCTTTGTTTTTCTTGCATAGTCATTTCTTCAAATTGCTTCCATAAAGAATAGACATCTATGGCAAAACCTAAAACTCCTAAACCTAACATTCCCTTAGGAGTAATTATTGGAAACTTACTAACAGTTGTTGGTTTAGCAATAGTATTATTAACGTAATCGTTTAAGGCTTTTTTCCCAGCATCATTTAAGTCCCTAGTGCCTACTCCAGCAATTGTTGTATAACGTGGAATAGAAGAAGCATCTACCCTTACAAGTTCTTTGCCTTCACCTTTGTACCATTGATTATCCGTTTGGTTAAAAATATAAGCAGGCTTACCTGTTTCTACTGCCATATAAAAAGCCCAAGCAGTTCCACCGCTTACTCTTTTACCTAAATTAGGAACATCCTCTACTTTACCTGCTGCAATCAATGCTTCAGAGTCTACTATTTGATAATAGTTACGGCGTAAAAGATTTTTAACATATTCTTTTGCAGTATTAAACCTTCTGTTAGGTAAATAATCTTTATTTATTTTTTCTAGTAAAACATCCGCTCTTTTAAGTTCTGCTTTACTATGAACAAACGGAACACCGCCAGTTGTTTTATGCCCAACAAATGAATGTGCTATAACATCTGCTTTAATTTTTTTGCCTATGTTAGCCCATTCAGTATCAGCACCAATAGCACCACCTGAATGAATAGTTATTTTTTCTGGTTTAACGGGTTGGTTAATACCAAGTGGAGTTCCTGATTTACTTTCTTCATATAGTCTTAATTTTTCTTTTGCTTCAAATTCTAAGGCTTTCCTCTCTGCTGCGGCTTTTTTTTCTTTAGCCGACATAGACAGGGTACCTTGTTCAAGCCTAGAATAAGTTTCACTTTGCATTACAGATTCAGCCCTAGGGTCAATTTCACCAGTTACTTGACGCACATTAATATCTTTTTCTAATGACGCTTCAGCAATGGCTGCTTCTATATCAGCAAGAATATCTCTTGCTTCTTGAGCAGCACGCATAATTAATTGTTCTTCTGCCCTACTTACTATTCCTGCTTTAGGACTACCCGTTTCGCTTTGATAGATAGTTGATTTTCCACCACGTTCAACAACAAAAGTATCTCTAACTAACTCTTGAATAAACTCTAAAGATTGTTTTCTTTGAGCACGCTCCATGGCAATTTCAATTGACATAGGACTACCTAATGATGAAACAAAACTTCCATCAGGTAATTTAATAACAAATGGTTGTGTAACTGGTGGTTTAGAACCAGGGGCTCTTGACATCCCACCAATAGTTCCACCACGCACGCCTTCCGCAATTTTTAAACGTTCTTGAGTTTTTTTAAAACCTTTTGGGCCAGTAGGCTTTACTTTGGTTTCTTTAATTGTTTTTGTATCAATTGGCTCTGGTGGCATCTCTAAAGGTCTATCTACACCAGTTTTATAAAACTTAAATAAATCACGAGCAGGGTCGCTCTTTGTAAATACTTCACCAGAAGGACCCCTAGGAATAGCACCTGGAATAGAGGAAGTAACTAAAGGTGGTCCGCCTTGAATACCACCAGGAACTAATGGTCGTGGCTGAGCAACATTTCCACCAGGAGCCTTAGGCAATTCCTTAATGACTTCTTTTAAATTTTTATTTAATGGATTTTTTTTTGCCATTTAATCCTACCCGTATGTTTGCTGCCATTGCTCAGCAACCATCTCATCTAAATTAACACTATAACGTTTCTGTGCTTGCGCTCTTGTAGCCCAACGATTATGGGCATACCTTTGCACCACAGAATTCTGTTGCATAAACTCACGGCATCTAATGACGCCAAACCATAGCGCCATCACGCAGTCAGTCTTACCTCTAGTATCGGGCCTCCAGGTAATTAACTGTTGTGTTAAAGCCTTAAGTCCTTCAGAACCTTCAGTGCTAGGCAGTTCAATGGTGTTGTTCTTCTGATGCTTGCCATCGCTTGTCGTTCCGAAAAGTGTGGACATAGATGCGACACCAAAGTTTGTGTCCCATTTGTTTTTTCCTGTGAAGTGAGCATTGAGGCGAACACCATAAGATGCCAGCCATTGTTGTAGGTCTGAGTCAAGGGCGTAGGCTTTTTGATGGGCGTTGATTTCAACGCGGAGTTCCTGCGGTTTATACTTCTGAACAAACTCTTCAATTGCTTGCCTAATCTTTTGCGGGGTTGGCTCTGCCATATCCAGACAGTCCAACACATAAATCTTTCCATCTATCCTGTTATAGGTCATAGCCACAAATGCAGCACGACCAGCACCCATAGCAGGGTCAAACCCAACCACGGTATAGCCTTCTACTTGAGCAGGATGTCCTGCAGCGCCAGGTCTTAACGGACCGCGCTTACGCATCCCATTCAAAGAACCCTGAACTAAGTCAGGTGGAAATATAGAATCTTCAGTTACATCTTCTTGCTGATAGACCAAAGCCCACGTAGACGGAGTAACTTCGCCTCTGCGCCGTGCAAGGGTCGGACCATCCCACTTAGGATATAGTCCCTCCTCATCTGGGGTGTCCGCATCGCCATTCCAGGCAGCATCCGATTTAGGCCAGAGCGTTGTCCAGTCTTTTGGCTTATCAGCATACTGTAGAACAGCAGGCATACCCATATACGTAAATGGGCTTTTACCGCTTGACCAATGCTTCGGGTCGCGGAGTTCTTTATAAAAATCATTTGGCGCAATTCGGGTCCCTACTACCAATAACTTGCCATTCTTACCCAGACGGGTAATAACTTCTTTCTGTAGCCAGTTAATCTGCTTGCTGTGTTCGTGAGCATTGGCTGTGGTTATACAGTCATCAAGAATAATTAAATCGGCACGGGCACCATAGATTTGACCCCCCATACCGAGTGCCTGGATAGTCGGGTCTTTTTCAGATGAATCACGAGCATCGTTACCCAGATAGACGGTATCAACACGCCAGGTATCAGAGTCTTCTTTCCATCCCCCTTCTGGTCCAAAAGTTGTCTGCAACTTCAACCAGCGCGGGTGGCTTAACCTTTGCTTTATTGCGTACACGAATTCCCGTGCTTTGATTAACGTCTTAGAAACTACGATGATTCTAACATTGGGATTTAGCGCGATGCGGTAGGTAGAGTAATTCACCGTAATCACGGTGGACTTAGCGTGCTCAGGCGGCACGTTTACAAGGAGGCGATGTTTATCGCCAGGCTCGTAAATCATATTAGGGTGAAGCCAACTAGGGTCTTTGCCCTCTAGAAGGTCAATCCAGTCCTGATGGTGTGGAAACACCCTTTGGTCTAAAAACATCTGAGAGAACTGTGGGAACGATACATCCTCACGGGCTACCCCTAGCGCTTTTAGGGAGTTCTCTTTAGCGCTGTCTTTGGCATCAGCCAAATCCTGAGCAAACTGTTTATCTCTGGAAATCCAAATACGGACAGTATCTGGCTTTTTGCCCAACTGTTCCATAGCCCTTGCCACTGGCATACCCTCAGATACCAGGGCCAAGACTTTGGCCTTGGCTTCAGCCATAGCCTTTGTCCTAGGGTTATTACCTTTCTGGAAAGTCACAGTATCATCCCATCTGCAATAGTCTGTACAGCCTGTCAGATACAGATAGAGATACAGTCTGTAACGCAAGCCCTAAAGGCTTGCTACTGTCTGTGGGCACTTTGTGCCCCTATATAGTATTAATCCGTTCAAACAGCCATTCCGAACGGTTTATAACAAAATTGTTATACAAATAACAGTTAAATCAGGACAAAATAGGACAGAGCAGGGGCATAGGCTCTGTACGGAAAAATCTTTTTTGGAGTTACAGTACGTAGTAACAAGTCACTTTAATAAGTCTAGGGTCAGAACTATATAGAACTATACGAGCAGATAGCCTATCTATACAGTTCTGATAGGCGTGTAGCAGAAAACTATTTCCCTGCCTGCCTACTGGCTGTCTGGCGCCATAACTATCTGTCTCTGGCAGGCTGATTAATAAATAAAATTAAAAATCAATATCAAAGTTATCAAGCAGAAAAAGCGCCTGCTTGACAACTTTGACTTAGAAGATAGATATAGATATAGGAGATACCTATGTTGAAAGGATAATGATGAATAGAGTATATAAGCAGGGAAAAAACCCTAAAGATGCTATATATATTGGCAGGGGTAGTATTTATGGTAATCCATTTATTATGGGTAAAGATGGTGATAGAAAAACCGTAGTGAATAAGTTCTATCACTATGCTCTATGGCGATTAAGCAGGGAGCCGAACTGGCTAGATGGGCTGAAAGATAAGGATTTAGTGTGCTACTGCCACCCTGCCTTATGCCACGGAGATATAATAATTAGGATTCTGAAAGATAAAGTAAAATAAGATAAAAGAATTATCAAATCTATCAAGCAGGGAAAAACGCCCTGCTTGACAGATTTGACTTTAAGGAAAGTATATATGAGAGATACTCGTATATAGGAAGGAAGTTATGACTAAGAAACTCCTGGACCTGCGTAAGTCTCCCTTGTCTGGACCAACTTGGGAAGTTACTTGCCCAAATGGCGATGAAGTCTTTTGGGTTGATGAACTTGGTCTATATGAACTAGGTCTCCAACCTCGCTGTTATTGCGGTATGTATTACGAAATCAGGGTGATAGCAAATGCCTGAATCCCTTGGTATATCTGAGACCAGCCAGTGTGCTACCTGTCTGGCTGGTCTTAACCTAGTATCTGTATTAGATACAAAGGACGTAATGTGCGCTGACTGCGCTGAAACGCAATATGTAAATCTAGTAGTCAAAGCCCATCTAACAAACGATGAAGCCTATGACTACTACTACAAACACCACTATCTACAAATTGATGACAATACAAAAGCAAGAGTAGATATCCCCATAGCAACATCAGGCTCGGTAGGAGAAAAAAGACCGCTCTCTATCGCAAGCGAAGCAGAGAGCGGTCACGATTGGGTTGGCTCTGTAATCAAAATATCAGAGCGAACCAAACGATACAAAGTCAGGGCAAAAATGACAGAAGATACAATTCGTGAGTATCTAGTCATTGAAGATATTGACGGCGACTATCGGCACGAGTTCCTTGACCCTATCTCAAACCTAACAGATAGGTTTATGGACTTAGAAACTTCCCTAACTATCACACCAGGCGAAACGATATGCCCCGCCTGCCATCTAGTATGCAACAAATACGCAGTGTGTCCAAACTGCAACTAATCCAAACGGGGAACCCCGTCACGATGTGACGGGGGATTCCCCGCCAATAACTACAAGGAGATAACAACAATGACTACAGCAAATAAGTTCCAATTCAACAACGCACAACTCAAAAACGTAAAAGAACGCGATGATTTCCTAACAGCAACAGTGAAATCAACGCAGATGGAATACCAACCAGACGGCACAATTCGTAGTCGCTTCATTGCATCACGCAACGTGACTATCTATGACCCAGAACTGGTAGCAATTCTCAAAAACAAAGTTCAGAATACATCTGAGTTCCCTGTTAATTGCTCAGGATTTATGACCAGCACAGTTCGTGGAAAAGGCGATGACTCCAAATGGTATGACAACCAAATCGTGACAGAACTAGAAATCCTGTCATAAAAAGAAAACTATTCAGAGCAGGGGCTACGGTCCCTGCTCTGAAACTACAGACCCCAGCGTACCAAACAAGGCAGGCTACGAGTCGCTCAACTTTTTAGGAGATAAAATGTATTTAGATGATATGACAACACTAGCCATCATCATAGCATTGGTATCTACAATGACTATGACAGCAGTAGCAGCATACAAAGCCCATCAATGGGAGCAGGCATACCACGATATCTACAGGATATTAAAAATGGAAAGGGCAAACAGATAATGATGACACTGTATGCCACACGCAGATGCCCTGTCTGCTACAAGACAGGCAGTATAATGGTAGATGAATCCGAGTTGCTGCACTATCTACGCGGCAATTTTGTTCAGGATAGTTTCAAGACTATGTCTGCTCCATTGCGTGAGCAGATAATTACTGGCACTCATCCTGAATGCTGGCAAAAAATGTTTGGACAAGAGCAAGAGGAGACTATCAATGATTAGCCTAGAAGCAGAATGTTTTAAGTGTGGCACACCAATATGGGTGCCCAACTATGAGTATGTATCTAATAGAAACTTTTGTTACCCGTGTGCTAGTAGTTATATGGGACTCACAACAGGCGTAAGCCTTGAAGAACTAGACAAGTTACGCACAGATGTAGCAATCGAGAACCAATGAAAAACGAAAGACTAAGTAATATGGATAAGTTCATAATGCTACATCAGATAGGAGTAGCACTAGACCAACTCATCGGAACGATAGAAGATATACGCGATGAGGT
>Ga0194131_10005795_pt1 | contig 17554 bp, 11 predicted proteins | sample TA2KigO120mmetaG_FD_148631 | JGI IMG/M metagenome (GOLD analysis project Ga0194131, IMG submission 148631) | Freshwater microbial communities from Lake Tanganyika, Tanzania - TA2015053 Kigoma Offshore 120m | ecosystem: Environmental > Aquatic > Freshwater > Lake | place: Tanzania: Lake... | reverse complement strand
GTGCGCGAAGCCATCGAGGCGGCAGGCGCGACGCGCTTGTTCTTGCCTCCCTATAGCCCGGACTTCAACCCAATCGAGCAAGCCTTTGCCAAGCTGAAGGCCTATCTGCGAAAGGTGGCCGCACGAACCAAGGACGCCCTATGGCAGGCCATCGCTGACGCTCTCGAAGCCTTCACACCACACGAATGCGCCAACTACTTTCGAAACTCAGGCTATGAACCAGAATGATCGGAAAATGCTCTAGGGCTTGGGCTTGCTATGTCAAGGTGATAATTCCCCCCGGCGGGAGAGGGGGTACGACGTCAGCGGCTCAACCGCGGGGCGCCGCCGTCGGCGATCGCCTCGCCGTACCACATCCGCGCGATGCCGGCCCAGGCGGCCGCGGCCTCGCACATCGGGCAGGGGCGGAAGCTCGAATAAAGCTCGGCGCCGGAAAGATCTCGCGTGCCGAGCCTCAAGGCGGCGTCGCGGATCGCCTCGATCTCGCCATGCGCCGTCGGATCGGGCCGGGTGAGCACCGCGCTCACGCCCTCGCCGACGATCTTGCCGTCCTTGACCACGACCGCACCGAAGGGCTGATCGCCGCGGCGCTGCGCTTCGGCTCTCAGCTCGAAGGCGCGCGCGATGAAACGGCGCCGGTCTTCCGTCTGCGCCTGCGCCGGCAGCGCGACGGAAGCAAGGAGGCCCAAAAGGAGACGCCGACGGATCATCCATCAAGCATGCCGCAAACCTCTCTCGGGAGGGAGTCCTTGCGATCGGGCCGCGCCGGGACGGCTACGCGGCGCTTGCGATGTCGGGACCGCTCGGCCTTGATGGCTTCGGAGTGCTGCCGCCTGTCGACAACCTGGGGTTACCAGTGATTGCAGATCGATATGGACTTCCCCTGAGCACGTCTTCGGCCGTCGCGCGCGATGCGTATGTCGCCGGATGCGACTGCATTTTCTCGGCAGTCGCCGGCGCCGAGACACACCTCGCGACGGCGATCGAGGCGGACCCCGCCTTTGCCCTTGCTCACGCCGCGCTTGCGAGAACGCATTTCATCGTCGCGAAGGTCGCCGAGGCGCGCAAAGCCGCCGAGGCCGCGCGTCTGCACGCCGCATCCGCCACCGCGAGAGAGCGCGGGCATGTCGATGCCCTGTGTCTCGCGATGGAAGGCAAGCCGGTCGATGCCCTTGCGGCGACGCGAGCGCATCTGCGCGAGCACCCTCGGGATGCCATGGTCGCGGCGCCGGCGACCGGCGTCTTCGGCTTGATCGGCTTCAGCGGGCGCCAGAACCGCGAGGTCGAGCTGATCGACTTCCTGCGGACGCTGCAGCCTCATATGGGTGACGATTGGTGGTTCCAGACGGTCTACGCCTTCGCCCTGTGCGAAACCGGCAAGCTCGGCGAGGCGCTACGCGTGATCGAGCGGAGTCTGGCGGGCAATCCACGCAGCGGCCACGGCGCCCACGTCAAGGCGCATGTTCTCTACGAGATCGGCGAGGATCGCGCGAGCCTCGACTTCCTCACCGCATGGATGCCGTCTTACTCCCGCGACGGGACCATGCATTGCCATTTGTCCTGGCACCTGGCGCTCCACCAGATCGCCCTCGGCTTCGAGGAAGAGGCCTGGCGGACCTATCGAGCGCAGGTGCATCCCGGCGGCTCCTGGGGCCCGTCCCTCAACACCGTGACCGACTCCGTCTCGTTCCTCTGGCGCGGCGAGATCGACGGCCACGCCCGGCACGGCGAGCTGTGGGCGCAGGTGCGCGACTATGCCTCGGAGCGCTTTCCGAATTCCGGGATCGCCTTTGCCGATGTCCATCGCGCGCTGGCCTGCATCGCCACCGGCGACCAGACCGGTCTCAGCACGATCGTGGACGAGCTGAAGCAGCGGCTCGCCGCGGCGCGATACCCGGCCGGCGATGTCGTCTTGAAGCTGATCTCTGGACTTGATGCTTATGAAGCGAGGCGCTGGAGCGATGCCGCTCATCATCTGGAGGCGGCGCTGTCGGAGACCGTGCGTATCGGCGGAAGCCGCGCCCAAAGAGATCTGGTGGAGCACACGCTGATCGCCGCCTACCTCAAGGACGGACGCGCCGCGGAAAGCCGAGCGGTGATCGCCCGCCGAGCCGACCGCCATCCGGGCGTGGCTGTCGCCGGATTCTCGGCCTGAGAAGTTTCGATGCCCTTCAAGATCGATCGCATCGACCACGTCGTCGTCAACTGCCGCGACCTTGAGGCGACCGCCGCCTGGTACGAGCGTGCGCTCGGCATGACCCGGCAGAGCTTCGCCGGCGGCCGCATCGCGCTCGCCTTCGGCCGCCAGAAGCTGAACCTGCGCCCGACCGGCGCCGAGAGCTGGGAGACGGGTCGGATCGACGCGCTGGGGTCGCTCGACATCTGCTTCATCACCGAGGCAGACCCCGAGGCGGTGATGGCGCATCTCAAGACCGTCGGCGTTGCCGTCACCGAAGGCCCGGTCGCGAAGACCGGCGCGCTCGGCCCCATGTCCTCGGTCTATTGCCGCGATCCCGACGGCAATCTGGTGGAGATCGCGAGCTACCCGCGCTAGGAGCCTGTCTGAGTAATTGCCATGGCCTCAGCCGTTGCTATTACTCAGACAGGCTCCTAGACCATCGGCGATGGCCGCCCCTACCGCCATCGGCTTCGATGCCGACGACACGCTTTGGCAGAACGAGCAGTTCTTCAAGCTGACCGAAGCGCGCTTCGCCGCGCTGCTAGCCGACCATGCCGCGCCGGAGGCTCTGTCGTAGCGCCTGCTCGCGACCGAGAGGCGGAACCTCGAGCGCTACGGCTACGGCATCAAGGGCTTCACCCTGTCGATGATCGAGACCGCGATCGAGATCACCGAGGACCGCGTGCCGGCCGAGGTCATCCGGGAGATCCTGGCCGCCGGCCGCGAGATGCTGAGCCACCCGGTCGAGACGCTGCCGCATGTGCGAGAGACGCTGGAAAGCCTCGCTGGGGCCTATCGCCTGGTCCTGATCACCAAGGGCGATCTGTTCGACCAGGAGCGCAAGCTGGCGCAGTCCGGCCTCGGCGAGCTCTTCGACGCGGTGGAGATCGTCAGCGAAAAGAGCGCCGGGACCTATACGCGCATCTTCGCCCGCCATGCCGACGGTGCCGAGCGCAGCATGATGGTCGGGAATTCCCTCAAATCCGACATCTTGCCGGCGATCGCCGCCGGAAGCTGGGGCGTGCATGTGCCGCACGATCTGACCTGGGCGCATGAGCATGCCGAGGCGCCCGAAGACGTGGCGCGTTACCGCCGTCTCGCCCATCTGGGCGAGCTGCGCGATCTCCTGGCCGCTCTCCGCTGAGGCTGTTCGCGATTGAATGCCCCTGCATCAATTGATACCTAAGGCTTCGGGGCACCGAATCCCGAGGACCGATGGCGCGTAGCGGCAACGAGGCCTGCACCAGGGAGGACAGAGTCCTGCTCTCGCCGGGATCAAGCCATTGGCGATAGCCAAACGTGACAGCGGCCCTCGACCGCGCGACGCCGTGACCGCAAGTGGCGCACGCCGGCGCGCGATCCTGGACATCGCCCGTCATGGCCGCCTCATGCTGGCGGCGCTGGTCGTGCTGCTGGTCGGTGCATCGAGCGCCTATCTCGTCGTCGACTACAACATGCATTGGCGCGAGAGCGAGAGGCGGATCGAGGCAACGACCGGCATCGTCGCCGAGTTCGTCCAGCAGGTCTTTACGATCATCGATCTTGCGCTCCACAGCGTCGACGAGGATCGGCTGACCGCCGAAATCGTCATCACGCGCTCGCCGAAGGACATCGTTCCGATCTTGCGCGGGGCTCAGGCGCAGTCTCCCGTCCTACAGGGACTCGTCGTCGCCGATGCGGAGGGCAGGGTGGTTGCCTCGGCCCTGGAAGGCACGAGCTCGACGACGGACCTCTCGGATCGCCCGTTCTTCGAGGTCCACCGCGACGACCCTTCGGTCGGCCTCCTGGTCAGCCGTCCGGTTGTCTCGCGCCCGGAGGGTGCCGTCGTCACGCCGGTGTCGCGCCGCGTCTCGAACCTGGACGGCAGCTTCTCCGGCATGGTCGCCGCGCGCGTCGACCCGGCCAGCTTCATCTCATTCTTCCGCGTCGCCGGCGCCGACCTCGTCACCCTGCTCCGCGCCGACGGCGTCGTCCTTGCCCGCTTTCCCGAGATCGATCTTGTCAACGCCGCCGCGGTCCCGCAGTCGAGCATTCTGGCAGCCGCACGCGATGCCCGCCGCGGCACGCTGATGTCGCGCTCCGCCGTCGACGGCATAGTCCGCCTTGCCGCCTACCGCGCGCTGTCCGAGCCGCCGGTTGTGGTGACGGCAGCAGTCGAGGCCGCCAGCGTCAACCGGGCGTGGCTCGCGCGCGCTTCCCCGTTCTTTGCGCTGCTCGCCGGCGGCCTTGCCTTCCTCGTCGTCATCGCATGGCTGGTGCAGCGCCACGAGCGTGCAACGCAGGCCGCGCTGGCCGAGACGGCAGCGGCACGCGAGGCCGCCGAGCATGCCGCCACAGCCAAGGCGACCTTCCTCGCCAATATGAGCCACGAGATCCGCACGCCGCTCGGCGGCATGTTGGGCTATGCCGACCTGCTGCTGAAGAGCAGCCTCGACGGCCGGCAGGCCGACTGGGCGGTCAAGCTCAAATCAGCCGGCGAGCAGCTGCTCGCGGTAATCAATGACATTCTCGATTTCTCGAAGCTCGAATCCGGCAACTTTCACATCGATCCGAGGACGGTCGCGCTCCACTCCGCGATCGACGAGATTCATTCGATGATGGTTCCGCAGGCGGAGGCCCGCGGCCTTGCTCTCGATCGCACGCTCGAGCCGAGCCTGCCTAAGTGGATCCGCATCGACCCGGTGCGCTTGAAGCAGATCCTGATGAATCTCGTCAGCAACGCGATCAAGTTCACCGACAAGGGTGGCGTGTCGCTCTCGGTTGCGCGCGCGCGGCTGCCGGGCGCCGGCGTGGCGCTCGCTTTCGAGGTCAAGGACACCGGCATCGGAATTCCGGAAGACAAGCTCGCCTCGGTCTTCGAACGCTTCACCCAGGCCGAGACCAAGGCCTCGCGCGGTCGCGGCGGCACCGGGCTCGGTCTCTCGATCTCGCGCCGCCTAGCCGAGCTGATGGACGGCACGCTCACCCTCGACAGCAAGGTCGGCGGTGGCACCACCGTTCGCCTCTTGGTGCCGCTGGTGGCGGCGTCCGAGCCGCCGCCGCAGGCGGCGACGGTGGCGCTCGCCGAGCGCACCGGCCGCATCCTGCTCGTCGACGATCTGCCGATGAATCTCGAGATCGCCGGCGCGATGCTGGCCGCGCATGGGCATCAGGTGACGACCGCGACCAGCGGCGTCGAGGCAATCGATCTTGCGCTCTCGATGCAGTTCGATGCGATCCTGCTCGACATCAACCTGCCCGACCTCGACGGCTACGAGGTCGCGCGCGAGATTCGCAAGCTCGAGCCGCCGGATCGGCGCACGCCGATCCTGGCTCTGACCGCCAACGCGCTGCCCGAGCACATCGCCCAGGCAATGTCGGCCGGCATGGACGGCCATGTCGCCAAGCCGATTGAGGAGCGCGCGCTGACCGGCGAGCTCGCGGCTGTCCTCGGTGCGCGAGCATCGGCGGACGGCGCGAAACCCGCGCGCGAGACGCCGCTGATCGACGAGCAGGCGGCGGATACGCTTCGCCGCATCCTCGGCCGCGATCGCATGGACGGGCTGAAGACGAGCTTCTGGCAGACCTGGGATACCTTCCTCGCAAGCACGGCGAAGCCCGCGATGGACCGCCGCCGCCTCGCCGCCGACACCCACGACTTCGTCTCGCATGCCGGCAATGTCGGATATCTGCGTCTTGCCGACGCCTGCCGGGAGCTCTCCCACCTCGCGAGCCGCGACTCCGCCGCCGACCTGGCGCCGCTCGTCCAACGTGTCCGCACGGTAGCCGAAGCGACACGGCGCGCGGAACGGGGCTGAGGTCGTGGCGCGTTTCGTCGACCGCCTGATGCAGGACGGCCATGGATCGATGATCGACCGGCGATCGCCTCCGCGATCAGCGTTCGGGTCGAGGCTTGATCGTCGGCGACAAGGATCGTGAGCCGGTTCGGCATGTCCTTTCGATAGCGCTGTCCGACGGGCTTAATAAGGCAGAGTTGTCGGTCGCGGTTAAGTTAGATGCCGGCGCAGAGCGTATTCATGATGCTTTCCGCCGTGCAGGCGTGATCAAATGCCGGCACGATGAGGGTCCTGATCACCGGCGGCGCCGGGTTCCTCGGCCGTGCGCTCGCCAAGCGGGCGCGTGCGGCCGGCCACGAGGTCACCGCCACCGATCTCAAGCGCGGCGACGTGCTCTGCGATCTCGCCGATACGGCCGAGGTCTGGGCCATGGTGACCAAGGCGGCGCCTGAGGTCGTCGTCCACCTCGCCGCGATCCTGACCGATGCCTCGCAAGCCAATCCCGTGCGCGCTGCGCAGATCAACGCCGCCGGCACCGCCGCGGTGTTCGACTCGGCGATGCGCGCCAAGGCGAAGCGCATCGTCTATGCAAGCTCGATCGCCGCGGTCGGTCCCTGCGCGGAGGGCAGCGGCGACGATGTCGCGCTCAACCCCGGCACCGTCTATGGCGTGACCAAGGCCTTCGGCGAGCAGCTCGCGCGCATCCTCTCGGGCCTGCCCGACGCGCCCGCCTTCCTCGCGCTTCGCTTCGGCTGGATCTACGGCGCCGGCCGCGACCGCGGCTGGCGCCCCGGCCAGGAGGTGATCGAGCGCTTCGCCCGCGGCGATGTCGAGGTCCCCTACCCCGACTTCAAGGAGGCGATGGACTGGACCTATGTCGACGACGCGGTCGAGGTCCTGATGCGCGCTATCGACCATCCGCTTTCCGGCGCCTTCAACGTCTTCAACGCCGTGGGCGACCGCCGCATGCTCGCCGATGCGGTCGCGCATCTGAGGCGCCACTTCCCCGAGGCACGCGCCAAATCCTACCCGGCACCCGCGCCGGCCGCCGACTCGGGCTTGAGAAACGACCGTCTCGAAGCCGCGCTCGGCTACGCGCCCGAGACCCCGCTCGAGGAGGGCATCGACCGGATGCTGGGGCTCAGACGGTAGCACCGCAGCGAGGTTTTTGCGACTGCCTCGCATGAGCAAGAACCTCGCCAGGCGTCCGCGGCTAGGCTAGGATCGGCGCCTCCTCCCCCGATGCTGCGGGCGCCCTATGTATTTCGATCCCCGGCTGTGGCCGTTCACCGAGGGCGTGCGCGCCCGGCTCGCTGCCGTGGCGATCCTCGGCATCGTCGCCAGCGCCGCCGGCGTGGCGCGGCTGGCGCTGCTCGGCTGGCTGATCGCGCGCGCACTCAATGGGGCCACGGTCTCCGAGCTGCTATGGCCGGCGGCGCTGACCGCCGCGACCATCTTCATTCGCTCCGGGCTCGAGCACGGGCGGACACGCCTGGCGCAGCGCACGGCAGCGGCGGTGCTGCAGCATCTCCGGGCCAGGCTGCTCGATCATCTGCTGAGCCTCGGCCCGGCGGCGGTCTCGGGCCTCCGCACCGGCGAGGCGACGCTGGTGCTGAACGAGAGCGTCGAGCAGCTCAACGTCTATTTCGGCCAGTATCTGCCGCAGCTCGTCGTCGCCCTGGTGACGCCGGTCGGCATCTTCATCTTCCTGGCGTGGCTCGACCTGCCGGTGGCGCTCGTGCTGCTGGTCGCGGCGCTTGCCGCCCTCTTCCTGCCCTCGCTGCTGCATCGCTGCGCCTCGCTCGGTGCGGTGTCGCGGGCACGCGCCTACAAAGCTTTCGCCGCCGACTTCCTCGACTCCATTCAGGGCCTGCCGACGCTGGCCGCCTTCGGCCAGACCGAGAACCGCTCCCGGCATCTCGGCGAGCGCGCCGCCGATCTCTACCGCGCCACCATGTGGGTGCTCTCGGTCAGCGTCGCGACCAGAGGCGTCACCGACGGCGCCATCGCGCTCGGCGCCGCCGGCGCGCTCACCTTGGGCGCCTTCCGCGTCGTCGATGGCGCGATGACGCTGGAGGCGCTGGCGATCGTGCTCATGCTCGGCGTCGAGGTCTTCCGTCCGTTCCGCGACCTGCGCGACATGCTGCATTCCGGCATGCTGGGCCAGGCCGCCGCGGAGGCTATCCTCGGCTTCCTTGCGCGCACGCCGCTGGTGATCGAGCGTGTCCGCGCCGAGGCCAAGGTGCGCGAGCCGAGCCTTGCCTTCGAGGATGTCGCCTTCATCTATCCGGAAGGCAGCGAGCCGGCGCTGGACGGGCTTTCCTTCCGCGTCGGGGCCGGGCAACGCATCGCCGTCGTCGGCCCCTCCGGCGCCGGCAAGTCGACGATCTTCCGGCTCCTGCTCCGCTTCCACGACGTGCAACGCGGCACGATCCGCGTCGGCGGCGAGGACGTGCGCGATCTCGCGCTTTCCGATCTCCGCCGGCAGATCGCCGTGGTCGGCCAGGACACCTTCCTCTTCCACGGCACGGTCGAGGAGAATCTGCGCCTCGCCAGGCCTGGCGCGACTGAGGCCGAGATCGAGGCCGCAGCCAAGGCGGCCAACGCGCATGGCTTCATCCAGCGCCTGCCGCAGGGCTATCGGACCGTGGTCGGCGAGCGGGGCCTGAAGCTCTCGGGCGGCCAGCGCCAGCGCCTTGCCATCGCGCGCGCACTGCTCAAGGATGCGCCGATCCTGATCCTCGATGAAGCGCTCTCATCGGTCGATGCCGAGAACGAGGCGGCGATCCAGGAGGCCCTCGACCGCCTGATGAGCGGCCGCACGACGCTGGTCTTTGCGCATCGGCTTTCCAGCGTCATCGGCGCCGACCGGATCCTGGTCCTCGACAAGGGCAGGCTGATCGAGTCCGGCAGCCATGATTCGCTGATGGCCATGGGCGGCCTCTATCACGAGCTGATGGCCGAGCAGGTGCGCGGCGGCGACCGCCTGATCGCCGGCGACGCCAGGATCGAGACCGACGCCGCGACCGCCAAGGACGAGACGAAAGCGACCATCGCCGAGCCCGAGAGCGGCATCGTCGCCGCGCATGGCAGCGCGCTCGCGGCGCTCGCCAGCCTCTGCCGCCGCGTCTCGCCCTGGTGGGCCGGCATCACCGCGACCTTCGGCTTGGGGCTCGGCCGTGTCGTCGCCTTCATCGGCGTTAGCGCGCTCTCGGCTCTGATCGTGATGAACCTCAAGGCCGGGACTGGTTTCGATACGCTCGTCACCTGGCTGTTCGTCGCCGCGGTCACTGCCGGTCTTCTGCACTGGCTCGAATCCTGGCTCGCACACGACGTCGCCTATCGGATGCTCGCCGATATGCGGCTGGCGCTGTTCAGGAAGCTCGCGAGCCTCGGGCCCGCCTATCTCCTGCGACGACGTTCGGGCGACCTCGTCTCGATGGCGACGCATGACGTCGAGCTCGTCGAGTATTTCGTTGCGCATACGCTGGTGCCGGCCGCCGTCGGCGTGCTGGTGCCGGCCGCGGTGCTGGTCGCGCTCGCGGCGATGAACCCGTGGCTGGCGCTCGTGCTGGTGCCCTTCCTCGCTTTCGCCGCGGCAAGCCCGGCAGTGGCGCGGAAGCGCGTCGACCGGCTCGGCTCCGAGATGCGGGTGTCGCTGGGCAAGCTCAATGCGCATGTCACCGACACCGTGCAGGGCCTTTCCGAAGTCGTCGCCTTCCAGCAGGAGAGCGAGCGGCGCAGGCATCTGACCGAGCTGAGCCGCACGCTCGGTACGGCCCGCCTCGCCTTCCTCGGCGATATGTCGCGCCAGGCGAATCTGCTCGAAGTGACGACCGGCCTCGGCGGGCTCGCTGTCGCGCTCGCCGGCGCCGCGCTGGCGGCATCGGGCCAGATGGCGGCCGGTCTGGTGCCGCTCGGCACCCTGATCGCGATGGCGGCCTTCCTGCCGATCTCGGAGATCGCCCATGTCGGCCGCCAGCTCGCCGACACTTTCGGCGCGACGCGCCGCCTCGATCTGCTGGAGAAGGAACCGGCCGTCATCGTCGACGGGCCAGAGCGCCTGCCGTCGACGGCAGATGCCGACCTACCCGCGCTTATGTTCGAGAAGGTCGCTTTCGGTTACCCCGGCACGCTGCGCCCGGCGCTCACCGATGTCAGCCTCGCGCTCCGCCGCGGCGCCACCGTGGCGCTGGTCGGCCCGTCCGGTGCGGGCAAGACGACGTTGGCGCATCTGCTGATGCGCTTCTGGGACCCGGCTTCAGGGTCGATCCGTCTCAGCGGCATCGAGACGCGCGCGCTCAGGCTCGACGATCTCCGGGCCCAGATCGCGCTGGTCTCGCAGGACACCTACCTCTTCAACGGCGACATCGCCTTCAACCTCCGCCTCGGCAAGAACGAGGCGAGCGAGGCCGAGTTGTGGGATGCGCTCGAGCGCGCCGCCCTCGCCGACTTCGTGCGTCGTCTCCCGGACGGTTTGGCAACGCCGATCGGCGAGCGGGGCCTGAAGCTCTCCGGCGGCCAGCGCCAGCGGCTGGCGATCGCGCGCGCCGTGCTCAAGAACGCGCCGATCCTGATCCTCGACGAGGCGACCTCGCATCTGGACGCGGTCAGCGAGCGGCGCGTGCGCCAGGCGATCGACGACCTCGCCCGCGGCCGCACCACGCTCGTGATCGCGCATCGTCTCTCGACCGTCCGCGAGGCGGAGAAGATCATCGTGCTCGACGGCGGGCGCGTGCGTGAGGAGGGCCGGCACGAAGAGCTGCTGGCCAAGGGCGGCCTCTACGCCACGCTGGTCCGCCGCCAGGCCGAGGCCGCCGACCCCGGCGCCCGCTGGCGCGGCGCCGCGGCGGGATAGTGAAGCGGCTTCTGACGCGGTGCCTATGCGGGCGGCGCCGCCGGTTGCGGCGATGAAGCCAGGCTCGCGCCGGCGGCGGACTCGATCGGAGTCCCGCCCTTGACCGTGACGGCGTTCGAGGCGAGGGGGATGCCGGCCTCCTGGAACTCGCGATAGACGCGCTTCAGCGCCTCGCGCTGCAGCCAGGTCGGCTTCGTCGGCTTGCAGGTGAATTTGAGCCGGATCACGATCGCGGTGTCGGTGATCTCCTGCACGCCCTGCATCTTGAGCGGCAGGATGAATTCCGGCCCCAGCTCCGGGTCTTCCTGCATGCGCTGGCCGACGCGCTTGGCCGCCTTCCGCGCCTTCTCGATATCGGCGTCGCGATCCAGGCGCATCGTGAACTTCACCGTCGACCAGTCGCGCGAGAAGTTGGTGGTCGATTGAAGCTGTCCGAACGGCACGGTGTGGATCTGGCCGTTCTGGTGGCGGAGCTGCACCGAACGCAGCGTGATCTTCTCGACCGTGCCGCGCAGCCGTCCGGTGTCGATGTACTCGCCGACGCGAAACGCGTCGTCCGCCATGAAGAAGATGCCGGAGACGATGTCGCGGACCAGCGCCTGGCTGCCGAAGGAGATGGCAAGCCCGATCACGCCGAAGCCGGCGAGGAACGGCCCGATCTCGACGCCGAGGCGCGACAGCACGACGAGCGCCGTCACCGCCGCGACGGTGCCGAAGGCGACGCCGCGCAGCAGCGGCAGCACCGTCTCCAGCCGGCCGGAGACCGGGGCTTCGGTCTCATCGTCCTCGCCCGGCATCGCCGAGCGGCGGCGTGGCGCATAGGCGTCGAAATAGGCGCCGAGGAAGGCCCAGGCGGCCCAGCCCACGATCAGCGCCGCCGCGGCGCCGGTGAGGGTCCTGAGCGCGGCGGCGACGATCGAGGAGTTCCCGTCGACCAGGTGATCGGCCCAGAGATTGGCGAGGATGACGAGGCTCGCGATCCAGGCCGCGCCGGCCGCCAACGTGCGGACGATGCGAAGGAGGGCGCGCGTCATCGGCCTCGCCTGGTCGGCAAGGAAGCGCGCGGCGATCTCGTCCGTCAGGCGGCCGATGCCGGCGCCGAAGATCGGCAGCACGATCACCAGGATCTGCGTCATGCCCGACGGCGTGGCGAGGCGGGCGCCGTCCGAGGACACCGCCGCCACCCGCCCGATGACCCAGACCATGATCGCGACCGCGATGTTGAGCCAAGGCAGTCCGACCGCGGCAAGGCGGCGCAACAGGCTCGGCTGCGGGTCATTGCCGAGCACGACCTGAGCAACGTCGCCGCGGCCGCGCCAGAACCACCACAGCTTCAGCACAGTGATCGCGTTGCCGACGACGAAGAACAGGCCGGCGACCCCGGTCGCCTCGGGCGCGATGCGATGGGCGAGCGTGAGGGTCTCGATGATGATCGGCCCTGAGATGCCATAGGCGGCGAGGAAGGCGAAGTTCCACTCGGCCCGCGGCAAAGGCAGCAATCGCCGTCGCGGCTCTTCGGGCGAGAGCACGAAGCGCCCGCCGATCAGGTAGAACGACGTCGTGGTCAAGGCGTCGAGCGCCGCCCCCGCGGTTGCGCGCACGAAGTCGGCTTTGGGCAGCAGCAGGTCGAGCGCGACATGGCCGACAGCGCCGAAGGCGGCGAGCGCGGCCAGGTCGAGGAGGAGAATCAGGGTCGACGACCCCAGGCGATCGAGGAATGTGTCCGACCGCGGGATGACGCGAGTGCCGAGGAGGACGCGGCCGACGCGATGAAGCGCCGCGGCCGCCGCCAAGCCGGCGGCAACAACCGCTAGCACGAGACCGCCGGCGTTCCAGCCCGAGGCATTGTCGGCGCTGCGCCAGGCTTCGGCCGCCGCGCGCGCCAGGTCGGGAATCCCGGCCATGCCCTGCCAGCCGCGGGCGAAGCCCTGGCGAAAGGTTGCGCCCCAGGACGGCGGCGCAGCCGGCGCCTCGCCGGGGGCGGCCATGGCAGGAGCCTCCTCCAGACGGACGACCACGTCCTGCCCGGCGCGGCGGGCCGCCTCGATGGTCTTTTTCACGGCTTCGGGATCGTCGGCGGGCCGGACGATGACCGTGACCGTGCCGGCGGCCGAGACGGGAGCCGGCGTCCCGGCGATCGCTGCCATCAGGGCGCAGATGAGCAGCGTCATCCAGAGTCTGTGCACGAGCCCCCCTTCACCATCGACTGCGAGGCGATGGTAGCCGCGTCGCCGGCCCACTGCGACGGTTGATCGAGATCAAGGCCGATCGGCGGCATTTGTGAGTGAACTAACCTCGAACTCGCTCAGCGGGCGTGAGCGGCCGCGCCGATCGCGGGTCGCATGACGGAGAGCCTATGTCGAACCTCATCGAGGCGCGGAACCGGATGGTCGAGCGCCAGATCATCCGACGCGGGATCACCAGCGCCAATGTCGCGGCGGCGTTCCGTCGCGTGCCGCGCGAAGCCTTCGTTCCCGACAATCTCCAGGAATTCGCCTACGAGGACTCGCCGCTGCCGATCGAGTCGGGCCAGACCATCTCTCAGCCCTACATCGTCGCGTTGATGCTCGAGGCGGCGGCGCTCAAGCCCACGGATCGCGTGCTCGAGATCGGCGCCGGCTCGGGCTATGCCGCCGCCGTGATGAGCCAAATGGTGAAGAAGGTCTATGCGGTCGAGCGCCACGACGAGCTGACGCTGCTGGCACGCGAGCGCATCCGGCGCCTGGGCTACGACAACATCGAGCTTCGCACCGGCGACGGCACGCGCGGCTGGCCGGAGGCGGCGCCTTTCGATGCCATCCTCGCCGCCGCCGGCGGGCCGGTCGTTCCCGCCGCGCTCAGCCGCCAGCTCGCCATCGGCGGCCGCCTGATCATGCCGGTCGGCGAGGACCTGACGCATCAGCGCCTGGTCAAGCTGACGCGGACCTCGGAAACCGAGTACGACGAAGAGGACCTTGGCGCCGTTCGCTTCGTGCCGCTGATCGGCGAGTTCGGCTGGACCGCCGCGGAGGCGCCGACCGCGCCGATCCGGCGCCGGCCGCCGACGCAAGCGCTCGAGGGACCGACCGAGGAGAGGCTGACGGAGCTGATGGCCGCGGCCGCCGAGCCGCTGCCCGATTTCGACGATCCTGCTTTCGGTGCGCTCTTCGACCGCTTCGCAAGCGCGCGCGTCGTGCTGCTCGGCGAGGCAAGCCATGGCACGTCCGAGTTCTACCGTGCTCGTGCGGCGATCACGCGCCGCCTGATCGAGAAGCACGGCTTCACCATCGTCGCAGTCGAGGCCGACTGGCCGGACGCCGCCTCGATCGACCGCTACGTACGCCATCGCGCGCAGCCTCGGCACGCCGAACCTGCGTTCCGGCGCTTTCCGGCCTGGATGTGGCGCAACACCGATGTCGAAGCCTTTATCGAGTGGCTTCGCGCCCGAAACGAGACGCTGCCGGCCGAGCGCCGCGCCGGCTTCTACGGCCTCGACATCTACAATCTCGGCGCCTCGATGCGCGCCGTCATCGACTACCTCGACCGGGTCGATCCCGGAGCCGCCAAGGTCGCGCGCGAGCGCTATGGGTGCCTGACGCCATGGAGCCGTGAGCCGGCCGCCTATGGACGCATGGCCATGACCTCCGGCTACGCGCGCTGCGAGAAGCCGGTGCTGGCGATGCTCAATGATCTTCTCTCGCGCCAGCTCGAGTACGTCAGGCATGACGGCGAGGAGTTTCTCGACGCGGCGCAGAACGCCCGCCTGGTCAAGAGCGCGGAGGCCTACTACCGCGCCATGTATTTCGGCGCGACCGAAAGCTGGAACCTGCGCGATCGGCATATGTTCGAGACGCTCGAGCAGGTGTTGGCCGCGAAGGGACCGCAGTCGAAGGCGGTGATCTGGGCGCACAACTCGCATATCGGCGACGCAAGCTTCACCGAGATGGGCCAGGTGCGCGACGAGCTGAACATCGGTCAGCTCTGCCGCGAGCGCTTCGGCCTGCAGGCGGCGTTGATCGGCTTCGGCACGCATGCGGGCACCGTTGCCTGCGCTACCGACTGGGATGGGCCGATGGAGGTGAAGGAGGTGCAGCCCTCGCTCCCCGAGAGCTACGAGCACCTGGCGTATGACTGCGGTGTGTCGCGCTTCCTGCTCGACCTCCGGAAGGGCAAGCACGACCATCTGCGTCACCGGCTGATCCGCTCGCGGCTCGAGCGTTTCATCGGCGTGATCTATCGCCCGGAGACCGAGCGCTGGAGCCATTATTCGGAATGCTCGCTGCCGCGCCAGTTCGACGCCTATGTCTGGTTCGATCGGACGCGTGCGGTCGAGCCGCTACCGACGAAGACGCGGCGCGGCGTGCTGGAGACCTATCCGTTCGGCCTCTAGCCCGGACTTCCCGAGCTGGTTTCGGCGGACGGCAAGCAGTGCGCGTCCGGCAAGCGTCTGAGCCCGTAACATGTCAACCGGAGGCCTTCCAACGGGCAGAGCAGGCGGGTAGAAAGAGCGTCGGGGCTTCGACCGAAGCCTCGACGCCGGATCGAGTTCTGCCCTTGGCCAAGGTCGAGAAATCCTCCCCGCCGCTCGCACGCGAGACGCCGAATCTCGGCGACGCCGCTTATGCCGAGATCAAATCCTGGATCGTCGACGGCCGGCTGGCCGGCGGCACCGGCGTCAGTGAGGCCGAGCTGGCGCTCGCGCTCGGTCTCGGCAAGGCCCCCGTACGCACCGCGCTTGCCCGGCTCGCGCAGGACGGCCTCGTCACCTCGAGCGCCAGGCGCGGCTGGCGCATCCAGCCGATCACGCTCGCCGATGTCCTCGACGTCTTCCGGCTCCGCCGCGAGCTCGAACCGCTGGCCGTACGGTTAGCGACAGAGCGCGGCGTCGATGCGGCGCTGCTGAAGCGTCTCGATGTCGGCTGCAAGGCCGGATACACGCCCGGCCATGCCGCGAGCCAGCGCAGCTTCCTCGCCGCCAACCGTGCTTTTCATCTCGCCATCGCCGAAGCGGCGGCAAGCCCGCGCCTGCTTCGCGTGCTCTCAGGCCTCCTCGACGAGGCGGAGCGCGCGCTGCTCCTCGGGCTCGCGCTCCGCAACCGCAGCGACGAGATCAAGCACGAGCATCAGGCGCTGATCGATGCGATGGCCGCGGGCGACACGGCGACGGCCGAGCGCATCATGGCCGAGCAGGTCGACGAGGCGCGCGAGATGGTGATGGCCGCGCTGATGGCGAGCCCGAGCGTGCTCGACGCCGAGATCGCGCCCGCCGCAACGCCGAAGCGCCGCGCCCGCGCTTGAAGCCCGGGCCGTGGCCGGCATTCCATTCATCACCAGCCTCGAATTCGACTACGGCGCCGCCCGGAAGGTGACACCGCTGATCCGCCGCGTCGTCGCCGGGAATCCGAGCCCGTTCACCTTCAAGGGAACCGGCACCGCGATCATCGGCCGCGGCAAGGTTGCGATCGTCGATCCCGGCCCCGACTTGGCCGACCATATCGAGGCTCAACTCAAGGCCGTGCGCGGCGAGACGGTGACGCATATCCTGGTCACGCATACCCATAGCGACCACTCGCCGGCGACACCGGCGATCGCGCGAGCGACCGGCGCCAAGGTCTATGCCTTCGGGCCGCATCCGCGCCCGCCTTCCGGCATGCCGGTCGAGCAGTCGGGAGATCTCGGCTTCGCGCCCGATGTCAGGCTCGCGGATGGCGACGTCGTCGCCGGAGACGGCTGGACCGTGGAAGCGATCCATACGCCGGGGCATATCTCGAACCATCTCTGCTTCGCGGTGCGCGAGGACAAGGCGCTGCTCACCGGCGACCACGTCATGGGCTGGTCGACGACGGTGGTCTCGCCGCCGGACGGCAACATGGCCGACTACGTTGCGAGCCTGAGGAAGCTGCTGCCGCGGAGCGAAAGCGTCTACATCCCGACCCACGGCGCCGAGATCCGCGATCCCGTCACCTTCGTCAGCGCCTGCATCGAGCACCGCCTGAACCGCGAGGCGCAGATCCTGGCGCGTCTGGCGGAGGGGCCCAAGACCATCGCGGAGATCGTCGCGGTCAACTATGCGGCGACGCCCAAGCATCTGCACGCGGCTGCCGGCCGCTCGACGCTCGCGCACCTGATCCAGATGGTGAAGGACGGCCGCGTCCGCACCGAAGACAGCGAAGCGCGCCTCGACAGCCTTTACCATCTCTAGCCCGGCCTATTCACGGGCGAGCATGATTTGAATTGCGGCGATGGAAGGTGATCAGATGGCATGCTTTGTCGTTGCGCCTTTTTCATCGCGGGTTGGTTTGTCGGGTGTCGGGTTATTGGTTTGGGATTGAGGGAACGGGTGTTTTCGGGGCATCGGCCCCGTCGGTCATGGAGCGGCGGGTCGAAGCGCGCCGGCGAGCAAGCGGATGAGAGCGGCATCCGGGCAAACGGCGGCGAAGGCGATGCGCACGCGATGGGCGGTTTCGACGATGCGGGCGCCGAGCTTCAACAAGCGCAGGCGGATGGTTGCGAACTCGGCCTTGGCCAACGGATGTGCGGGCGGGATGGCGTCTCGCACGGTCAGCATCAGCCAGTAGGCGGCGGTGTGGAGCACGAGGCGCATCTGGTTGGCGAGCGGGGATCGGCAGGAGGTGCGGTCGCTCTTGAGCTGGGTCTTGTGCAGCTTGATCAGGTTCTCGGCCTGGCCGCGGGCGCAATAGAGGGTCGCGTAGATCTTCTCCGGGCTCGGTGCGGTCAGGCTGGTGACGACGTAGCGGATGT
>Ga0194131_10005790_pt1 | contig 17561 bp, 22 predicted proteins | sample TA2KigO120mmetaG_FD_148631 | JGI IMG/M metagenome (GOLD analysis project Ga0194131, IMG submission 148631) | Freshwater microbial communities from Lake Tanganyika, Tanzania - TA2015053 Kigoma Offshore 120m | ecosystem: Environmental > Aquatic > Freshwater > Lake | place: Tanzania: Lake... | reverse complement strand
GAAAAGCATTCCTGAATTGCCATTTGATTTGCAAGGAAAGATTGCACAGAAAAAAGGAACCCTCATCTAGATTTTTTCTTACTAATTTGAATTAATAATTTTTTTATTCTAAATATTGTTGGATAGCTGTATCCTCTTCTCCTATAGTTTGCAATCATCATTTTCCAGTTTTTTAGCCTCCATTGTGCTTGTTCTGCAGTAACTAGATGAATTTCCTTTTTTACAATGCTTTTTCTGCCCACTTTAAGCACACCTGCATCTTTAGCTGACCATCTATTTTTGGCAAATTTTAAACCAGATAAAACCACTTCAAGCGGCATTTCTTTGAAATACTCTTTTAATTTTTTAAGTTGCTCATCAGTTATTTGTTGCGAAACTGGCAAAATGACATCCATGTTGTTACTTAATCCATTAAGTTATGTCATTTAATAAATTCACGCTAAACCATATTTTACAACAAATGTTATCTTGTAGTTATATGATTATGATATAATTAGAGATTCATAGCTAACGCTGACCTTATTGTTGTAAAAGTTTCTTTAGAATTGTTTATCTATACAAACAGATCATAGCAAAAGTGGCGCAAAACAAATGAAATTATTTAACAGAACGAAAAATTCTGCCAATAATAAGACTGTTTCTTATGATAAATCTGAGGAAGATAAAATTGATGGATTGAAAAATTTACTTGAAAAGGCTACGAAGAAAAGAAACGAAGAACAAAAAAACGAGGAACAGAAATTACTCAACAGTCTAAAATCACTTTCAGAACAAATCAAGGCATCAAAAGAAGAATATGAAAGTGTCATAGCTGAGCTTATGCCTGTAAAATGGGAGCTGGTAGAAAAGAAAACACAAATTTCAGAGCTGCAATCAGATTATGAAGCTCTTTTGTCACGTATCAAGCAAGCTAAACTTGAACTTGACTCACTTAATAATAAAATGAATATAGAGAAAACGTGATTTACTGTTTTCTATCTATGTTTTTTTCAAATAAAAATAGATAGATAGTTATCTTTATATCTGTGGTGATCGTAAAATGACTCTAATGAAGATAAAAATTGACAAATCATGCCTTTTTAAATCAAAACTACCTATTACAAAGTGTTAGTGAATGAAATTCAACATCAAAAAACCAACAATGAAGATAGGCGGGGGTTTAAAATTAGGAAAAAAAGAAGATGGTGTTCAAAAATCTGAAAATGAGTTAGTGGAAAACAAGCTAGAAAAAACTACAAAATTAGAACCCAGAGCAATTGAGCTTCCAGAATTAGGGCAATCACTTAGTTCGTTTATTACAGTAACACATCTAGATTATCAAGATGATTACCCTGTTTATACAGGAATAGTGACTGACCCAACTGCCCATGGAGGAAAAAGATTCATGGTAATAGAACCAACATTTACGGCAAAAGATAGAAAAAATTTTGAAACTATTCGACAAATTTTAATGGTAGAGCTTACAGTTGACCTAAATGACATTGCAACAAAAAAACTTGCAGAACAAAGATTAAAGCACAAGATTCTTGATATTATAAGAAAATACAAATTAGATATTACCAAGGGTTCGATGAAAAAAATAATCTATTATGCCATAAGAGACTTTGTTTATTTGGGAAAAATAGAGCCGTTGATGCATGATCCAATGATTGAAGAGATCAGCTGTGATGGAACAAACATTCCATTGTACATTTGGCACAGAGAATACGAATCAATGCCAACAAACGTTTTTTTCACAACTGATGCTGAGCTTGATAATTATGCAAGAAAAATTGCCTACGTTAGCGGTCAACACATATCCATGGCACAACCAATCGTTGATGCATCATTACCAGGTGGAGACAGAATCAACTTAACACTTGGAAGGGAAATAACAAAGAAGGGAAGTACGTTCACAATAAGAAGATTCAGAGAAGACCCAGTTACCATAATTGACCTATTGAAATATAATACAATGTCAGCAGATATTGCAGCATATTTGTGGTGGTTAGTTGAACACAGATCAACTGCACTTGTTGCAGGAGGTACTGCAAGTGGAAAAACAACCACACTTAATGCTATTTCTACATTTATTCCACCACAACAAAAAATTGTAACCATCGAGGATACACAAGAGCTTAATCTTCCTCATGAAAATTGGATTCCAGCTGTAGCAAGACAAAGCTTTTCAGGAAGTACTATGGCAGAGATTACTCAATTTGATCTTTTAAGAGCAGCGTTAAGACAGAGGCCAGACATAATAATAGTAGGAGAGACTAGAGGTAAAGAAGCATACACTTTATTTCAGGCAATGGCTACAGGCCATGGTGGATTCTCCTCAATTCACGCTGATTCTGTGGCAGCAACATTAAACAGACTTACGTCTGCACCTATGGATATTCCAAAAGTGTTGATAGGATACACGCTTCATGCAATTATTCTACAGTTAAAATTAACAATTGGGGGAAGATCTGTACGAAGAATAATTCAAATCTCAGAAATAGCAGGACTAGATGATAAAACTGGGGAAATTCTTTTAAATGATGTATTCAATTGGAACCCATCAACTGACAGACATGTTTTTTCTGGTAGAAGTATTTTGTTTGACAAGATAGCAGACAGATATGGCATAAACCCAGATCAGGTATCATATGAGCTAAACAAGAGAAAGACTGCCTTAAACTGGATGCTAAATAATGACATACGAAAATACAAGGATGTATCTGCTACAATTATGGAGTTTTATGCTGATCCTGACAGATTCTATGAGAGAAAAAGGATGCTAGTGTAGAAAAATGAATTTAATAAAATCACCATTCAAAAAGGAGGACAAAATTACCATTGATAAAAATGAACTAAAACAGGAAATTGCAAAACTAGAAGAGAGTAAAGAAATTCTTAAAGAAAAAACTAGATTAAGAAATGAACAAAAAAAAGAGATGACATCATTTTATGCAATCGCTTACCGTCTTTTAGCAAAAAGAGTGGGTTTTCTTTTTCCAAGATTAATTAGCCTGCAGTCAAAATTAAAAAAAGCAGGTATGCCAGTTGTTTATGAGGCATATGTATGTGGATTGGTTTTGTTAAGTCTGATAGGCGGAATTGTTGGTCTGGTTGTAGGTACAGTGGTTTCCATTTCATTCAATATGCAGCCTCCAGAATTTGGGATTTTGTTTCCAGTAATTTTAGGAGCGGGATTATCTCAAGGTCTTTTTGCTTTTATGTCAATCTATCCAAATTTTAACATTAAATCAAGAACAACTAGGATTTCTGTCGAACTTCCCTATTACATAGGATACATGGCAACCCTGTCAGCAAGCGGATTAGGTTTAGAAGGGGTATTCAAGGCAATAGCAAGAGAAGAAAGTAAAGAAGAAATTGTTAAAGATGCAAAATACATAGGCCGAAATTTAGAAGTTTTAGGAATGGATATCATTACTGCAACAAAAGATCTTATTGAAAGAACACCACCAGGGCCATACAATGAGATGTTAGAAGGTTTGATATCCACAGTTGAATCTGGAGGTAACTTACAAGAGTACTTTACTGCAACGGCAAAAGTGCAGCTTGAAGAGAAAAAAATGTGGTTAAAGAAAATGATAGGCTCACTTGGAGTTGTTGCTGAAATGTATACTATTTTGATGATTGTTTTCCCATTACTTGCAATTATTATGTTATCAATTATGGCAATAATGACACCCAAGTTGGCAGGATTTGATTTGATCACCTTGATGCAGCTACTAACTTTTGGATTTGTGCCATTTTTTGGACTGATAATGCTGGTAATGATAGATACCATGGTTCCAAAGAGGTAGGTTAGATGGCAGTAGAAACTAAGAAAGTTCAATTTGGGGCTACAAAAGAAAAGAAAATCAACATCATACAACTTTTCCAAGGGAAAAGAGGCAGAATCAACATAATCGGAGTTATTGCCGGGATTAGCATAATGGTTCTTTCTCCACAAATTGCCGGAGCTATTGGAACTGCCTTGGTTGGAACAGTTGGGATAATAGCTGGACTAATGATCATGATTGTGCCTTTTTTGATGAACCAAATATCTGAAAGTAAGAGAAGGGAAAACATAGATAGAAACTTGCCACTATTTCTTTTATCACTTGTAAGCTCCATTGAGAGTGGACTCAGTTTAATGAGAGCTGTAGAAGAGTCAGCAAATAGACAGTTAGGAGCATTGACACCTGAGCTAAAAAACTTGAGGGCCAACATAAGCTGGGGAATGCCATATAATGAAGCATTTGATGTTTTTACAAAAAAAGTTGGAACACGACTTTCAAAACGTGTAGCAGTTTTGTTACAAATATCAATGGATATTGGAGGAAATGTTACAGATACGTTAGAATTAATTCATACACACGTGACAGAGATGCAAAATGTCGAAAAGGAAAGAAAATCACAACTCTCCCCGTATATTTACACAATATACATATCGTTTGTAGTGTTCCTTTCTGTGTCCATATTGCTTGTGGCAAATTTCTTTACAGAAATTGAAAACGTTCAGGAACAATTACGCGTGGTTGCAGCAGAGACAAGTATTCCCTTGGGAATGTTTGGATCCATTTTAGGAGTTAAAGTTGATGCAATAACTGGACTCATGTTTAATATGTCAATTATAGAGGCAGTTTTTGGCGGAATAGCAGCAGGAAAGATTGGCGAAGGATCGTTTCCAGCAGGGATAAAGCACGTCATAGTAATGGTTGTGCTAACAGTAGTAGGATTTGCTGCCATGGGGGCGTTTTAATGAACGATTTAATTTTATCAAGAGTTGATAACAAATGAAATTCTTTACTGCAAAAAAAGATACTGATGGAAAAAAAGAAGAGACAGATAAAACAGAATCTGCCAACTCTGAAACCGAGGTTAAAGAAAAACAGCAAGATAAAAAGAAACTAGAGATTGGCAAATTTGGTTTCGGATCAAAAAAAGAAAAACGGGATGCATCTAACCTACAAAATGAGCAAGGCAGTACTAGTAAACAAAACGAAATAAAAAAAATCGAACCTGAAAGTGCTGCAAAGTCTACAGTGCAAAGCAAAAAATCTGATTCAGCTTTTGAAAATACAAATATCACAAGTACTGAAAAGATAAAAGAATTAGTTGAAATTGTCACAAATAGTAACGAAAACGCTATAGTTCCAATAATTAATTTTGAAAAAAATAGTATAACATATCCAATACTTGCAAAAATTGGCGAAAGCGAAGAAAACATGGAATTTTTAGAAAAATTATCATCAAATACAATTGGAATCTTAGAGCGCGAGATTTATGAGAGACTGATTGTCTGCCCACAACATCCAGAAGATCTTTCTGTCAGTGTCAGAATGTATTGTCCTGATTGTTCTTCGATGGACATACACAAACTTCACCTTATAGAACACAAGGTTTGTGGATACATTGCTGAAAAAAAGGAATACGGCGTTGTATCAGTATCGGATGTTAAAACATGCCCAAATTGTAAACGACAGATCAAGGATTTTGAAAAAGAAATCCGCATGCCGGGGCAATGGAACAAATGTTATTCATGTAATAAAAAATTTGACAATGCCAAAATCAAATTACATTGTCGAAGATTCAACCATGATTTTGAGCTTACAGATATTGAATCTATCACAGTTCCACGTTATAAAATTAAAACACATGCCGGAGAAAATGTCAACATTTTAACATTACTCCCACAACTAAAGAAGGCAATCATATCATTAGGATTCATAGTAGAAGAATTATCTGCAGTGAAAGGAAAAAGCGGAGTTTCACACCAAACAAATATTTTTGCTCATAATAATGAAAATAAGACTGTTGCTGTTTTTATAAAAACAGCAAAAGAAGCTGTAGATGATATAGAAGTAAATGCAACTGTGGTAAATGTCATAGACATTAATCCAACATGGGCTGTTTTTATAGGAATTCCAACTATTTCAGAGAGAGCAAAGGCAATGGCATCCACACATAAAATGATAATCGTTACAGGCATTGATCACAACAAAATAACATCAGAGGTAGCTAAGAAACTATCAGAAGAGATTGCAATCTCTCATGTTAGCAAATAACTATTAGATTTTTTATGAACTTAAAAAAAAGTATTGTAACTAAAAAAAGAAGGGCAGTTAGCCAAGTCATAGGTGCACTATTTGCACTAGCTATTGTTGCTACATTTGGATCTGTTTTACTCATACAGGGAGTACAGGGAGTGGAAAACTTTACTGCATTTTTGAATATATTTGAACAAACAGAGGCAAAATCGGCACAAGAAGTTTTCATAATTGAACATGTGAAGTTTAACGCCACTGCTACGGGCGATAATCATGTAGAAATAGACGTATGGGTACGAAATACTGGGAAAATCGATATAATAGTAGATAAAATATCGATTGTAAAAATAAATACCCAAGAATTAATTGCAAATGCAGAAGGCATTAATAAAAACATCTTTCAAAAAGAAGTTGTACGAATAGGTTTTACAAGCGCAAATGTCACTATGCCTACTGTTTCTCCATGCCCATGCACAGATTGGGAAGATGTATTTGTCGCCGAAGGTTCTACCGAATACAGAGTTACAGTTACCACAATACGAGACAAGTCAGTTGAAACAGTAGCAGGTTTATTTAACTCATGAGGCTTTCAGTTAAAGAATCAATTGCTCATAACACAACTAAGATTCTTGACAAAAATAAAGAAGCATATATAATTCCATTATTGAGAATTCTTCAAAATTTTCAGGCAAAAAGAGCAGTATCTGATATTATAGTCTCACTTTTACTAGTAGCTATAACAGTTGTTGTCGGCATCATTATGTTTGGAATAGTAAAAGATAGTGGGATTGCAGAAAGCGTGACATCTGAAGTATCACAACCGCTTGCTTTTGAGGGAGGAATAAAAATTTCAGCATATGATGCACGTGATTACAAAGATCTTATGGGACTTACAGCTGTAGATAATTCTGACCCACCAGGTACCAAACTTATAGCAGGGGAGCATATTGTATTAAAAATTACAAATAATAGTCCAAACTCGATATTTCTTAATGATGTGATTGTTAACGAAATATCACATCTGTTTGATGCTGATGCTACTTTGCCACCATCCCCTGGTGGATTTTTTAGCATTATTCCTGGAACAGATAGCCAAGGAACCACCCCACAATCTTCCAATGAGATCCAAGGCGGAAAATCAGTAAGGATAGTAGTAAAATTAGGTAGTATTTCAGATATTAGTCTCAATGATGCAATAAGAGTAAAGATTGATGCTACAGGATTTGACCTACAAAATTTTATAATAACTGCTGGGCATGCAAGGTGATAAACTGGTGAAAATTTTTAATTTTAAAAGCAGAAAGGCCATATCCACTATAGTAGGAACCTTTTTCTTTGTCATAGTCATGGTAGGGGCATTTTCAGCATTCATACTTATGATGCAAACAAACGCAGATTTTCTTAATACTCAACTAGATATAACTCAAAGCGAGATTCAAAAAATTCAGGGACAGTTCACCATTGCAGCTGCGTATGATGATACTGGGGCTGTTGGTAAAAGGCTTTGTGTAAGTGTCAAAAATAGTGGTTCAACGCCATTAGAGATAGCAGATTTGTTTATAGTGAACAAGACTAACAATGAGGTAAGGCAATTTGATATAGACTTTCGTGATGCGTTTGTTCCAGCAAGCTCAATACGCAAAATTCTTGATAACCAGCCAATAACTCTGAGACCAGGAATTCACGACATTAAAGTAGTTTCTACGTCTGGAATTACGCAGACCACAGAACTAAAAGTTTTTGCTACCTCCTCACCTGATCCAAGATTCAATGTTACAGCTTTTGTGAGTCCAATAAGTTCAGCTAGTGGACAAAATGTTACCGTAGGAATGCATGTTCACAACAGAATGAACACGACATTGATTAATGTGCAAGCTGATGGTGATCCTTCAGTAGAGCCTTCTGAAGCAGTAGCTGAGGGGTTTAATCCATCAGGTGTAAGAAACTATACACGTTTAGATCCCAACGAAGATGCACTTTTTTTGTGGGAACCTGAGTTTGTAGGAGGAGTTGGAAGCAAACTAAACTTTACAGTTAGAGCAAAAGCACTGGTGGAAGGCTGTACTTCTTCTTCTCCCATACGCAATGAAGATGTTGTTCAATTAAAAGTAGTTCCTGGTGTAAAAAGGCAAATACTTGCCAGTCCTGAAACTTTTATATCATTTCCAAGTCCTTTTGGACAGACTGCTGCTGCTAATAGTAACCAAGGTGTTTTTTCTGTAGTAGTGCTAAACCCTACAGACAGATCTGTGAAAGTAGCTCAAGTCGCCATTACAATATTAAATCCCGAAGATGAAGATCTATTGAGAGGCTCTGGCCTTACAGGTATAGCTCCTACCGGAACTGCTGGTTGGTCTCAAGACAAGAATGTAATATTTTGGAAAGGTACTTCGGCAGTTACTCTTAAACCATTTGACATGCAAACGTTTTCTGTTTTTGCCAGACCATCTTCTGGCATAGCAAGTGATGCGCCTATTAACACATTGTTCTTTAATGTATATTCTTCTTTTGGCCAGTTTGGCAAGGACCAACCATTCACGTTTGGAGCCCACGTAGATAATACAGCAATGGTAAGTCTATATGCTCAGAATAGTTTTTCAAGTGCTACTCAGGGAGGATCACCAGTATATGTGTACGAAGACATACCATCGGGCAGTACACAGACACTTCATTTCACTATATCAAATAATGGTTCTACAAGCGTTGATTCTAGTTCTACCAACAGACCATACCTTCTGATTAACATACCCCCAGGATTGCGAAATATAGCGGATGTCTGTAGTCCAGCACCTTGTACAGGATTAACTTCAGGTCTTGTAGTACATAATTTAATAGAATTTGACGATGGTTCAATGCAGAAACCAATAGAGCTAAACACTGCTTTAGCGGTACAAACAGCAAGAACATATTCTATGACAGCAACTATGCCTTCCATATCAGTTCCAGCTCACTATATCATTACTCTAGCTGCAAATGGCACCGCCGGTTCTTCGTTAGTAGGCCCATTATCGGAAATTATCCTTCAAGTGTGTCCTGACAATGGGTGTCCGTAGTAAGAACGTTGTAGCAGGCCAGCAATTGGTATTATTTATGCAGCGGTTATTTTATGGAATGAATCATTCCATGAAATTTCTTTTTTGTAAATGTTACTGAATTCTTCTGATTGTTTCTGTTGCAAGACCTGATTCTCTTTGTGCCAGTCTGATGACTCTAACCTTTGGCATCATGCCCCTAATCTTTGATATAGTGCCTATGGGTTACAGAATCATATCGTTTTCCATATCCAAGCACAAACTTTAAGTAAACTGTTGTATAAATACAACATATGTTGGATAAATACAACATTACACAGACCACCTTAAAAATACTTGCTCTATATACTAACAATTACACAAAATCACTACACCTAAGAAAAATATCAAGGGACATAAAGGTTGATGTAAAAGCCACCCAGCTACAGCTCAAAAAACTGGAAAAAATTAATGTTTTGTCAAGTACAATAAAAGGCAAAAACAAGGAATATGTTCTGAATCTCAATAACTTGATTACAAAATACTATTTGATTATGGCAGAAGTTTTCACCTCTGTCATTTATCTCCAAAAGAACTTTTTAATAAAGAAGATGATTATCGAGATTGAAAATAAAATCGACGATCCAATTATTCTATTTGGTAGTTTTGTAAAGGGTGGACATACTAAAGAGAGTGATATAGATCTATTTGCTATAAATGAAAAAAAAATTGATATGAAGATTATTCAAGTGGTATCAAGTCTTGTGAATCACCACATAAGCATCAAGTCTACCAATAGTTCAAAATTTTTGAATGGCCTTAAGAACAGGGACCCTTTGATAAACGAAGTTGTTTCTGATCATATTATTCTTAAAGGCGCAGACAGATTCTGTGATATTATGTGGAGATACTATGCAGCCAGATAAACAGTACCTTAAATGGTGTGCAAAGCAAAAAAAGGGAATTAAATTAGTCAGGGGATCAGCAAATCTACAGACAGCATATCTCAAAAAGTCAAAAGAAGCTTTAAGATCGATGGAGGCCAATGCAGAAAAAGGTATTGATGAATGGGTAGTATCTACAAGCTATTACGCAAGATATTTTGCAATCTATGCATTACTCTCGCGAATAGGAATAAAATGTGAAATACATGACTGTACTATCGCATTATTTAGCTATCTGTTTGCAGACAAAATTCCGTCCAAACTTATGGAGGATCTAAAGCAAGCCAAGGATGACAGAATAGAAGCGCAGTATTACACTGAAACCATACGAATAAATCCACAAACACTGGCAAATACCAAAGAATTTGTTCTCAAGGTAGAAGAAATTATTGATAATTTAACAAACTCAGAGGTTACAACTATTCAAGGAAAACTTCAAACCATTTTATGATAATACAAGAGCTACACTAACATCAAAAAATTGTGAACTAAATTTACTGAATTCTTCTGATTGTCTCAGTTGCAAGACCTGATTCTCTTTGTGCCAGTCTTACTACTCTTGCCTTTGGCATCATGCCCCTAATCTTTGATATTGTAACGATGTTTTCAATCTCAGCACCCCTTAGTGCAGTTGAAACCTCAAATATGGCAGAGAGCTGTGGCTATCATACTCAGCTCTTCAATTTTGTGTTTACCTTGTAAAGTATTCTTTCTGCCCATTTTATAGAGTCTTCTGCTTTGGTACTACTCATCAAGTCTGGTTGATATTCTGATGCATTTTTAAGACTAAGCAGCGAGCTAAACTGCCTTTCTATGTCTTTGAATTCTGGACCAGTAAGGATTCCCTTTAGCAGTGACAGTACATCAGTATGAGATCCTGAAGCGCGTTTGTTTAGATGAAAAGTCGTGAGTGCATCCAATGCATTGATTGCACTGTGCACGCAATTCATGACGGCACTGTCAAATGCTTTTCGTTCAAAGGCAATCTTTGCCAATTGTAGCGAGTTTTCTGCTTTTGTGATGTAATTGACGTATTTTTGAAAATCTACATCTCTTGTCATTTTATCATGCTTCCCAAATCCTTGCCACAGATCATGATGTGATTTGCAATAATTGAACGCTTCAAGTTACTGTTCTTTTTTGATACAAACTCTTTTTGCGAAAATATTATTGGTGCAAGCTCGGTCTGAAACATCTCTGTTACTTCGACTATTGCTGTTGAAACTATTTCGCTTGCAGCATCAAAATCATTTGATATGATCAAGACATCTATGTCACTGTCTTCTTTTTCTTCTCTTTTTACAATACTGCCAAATAGAGCAGCAGAAATAATGACTTTTTTATCAAGATTCTTTTTTAGAATTTTAAGCAATTCTTCAAGAGTTTTTTCCTCAGCTTTGAAGATCGGTTCAATTACTTTATTCAAGATGTAATTTTTCTTATTAAATGATATTTGGTGTGCTCTTCCAATTGGTTGAACTTTGATGATGCCAAGCTTTTCAAAATCATGAATTGTAAGGGCAGTCTCATTAACAGAAACGCTTGCTGTTCTGGCAAGACCTCTTATAGTGAAGATTTTTCCAGGATATCTGATCATTGCCCTGAGTAGGCCAATGACTACTCTGTTGCCCAGTACCTGTTCTAGGTAGTCATGAAATTGCATTATTACGTCCTTTATTTATGACATATATCATATATTTAAGACATTTGTCCTAATTAAGACTATACTTTCATATGGTACAAAGTAGAGGCAAGTCTAACCATCTACCAAATTAAAGAGATACAAAAAACTCCAAGTCTTTCTCTAGCCTACCAAACATTAGAGTTGTGTGATCTGCATTCATAGTATGATGATTATTTGTAAATTATTTTTACAAACGTAATAATGTGAGTTGAAGTTTACTGAATTCTTCTGATTGTCTCAGTTGCAAGACCTGATTCTCTTTGTGCCAGTCTGATGACTCTAACCTTTGGCATCATGCCCCTAATCTTTGATATTGTAACGATGTTTTCAATCTCAGCACCCCTTAGTGCAGTTGAAACCTCAAAGACAGAGTCTACGGTATCTTTTATTGTAACCATTGTATTTTGGTCATGTGCGCCTTCAGTTAACAAAACAAAGTGAATTCCACCGTATCTTCGAACAACACCTGTCACATAAAACAGCAAGTTTTGTATCTCGGTTAATGGAAAGATTCTCACCAATAATGGAAGATTCAATGCAGTATTACGGCCTTCTTTTATCATATCATAATAATGGTTCATCAGTTATTGTTTTGATAAAAGCGGTTCCTGTTTTATCTAATGTTCTAATATTCGTAGTCGCATAATAATCTCCTTGCTTTATGGTTATGACGTCATTTTGTATTTGAAGTAACGCCCGTTCATATTCAAATCTAACCTTTATGTCCTTTGGAGCTTGTAAGATTGTGCCACTGTTATTCAAAAATACAGATACAGGCATGAGTGAGCCAACATGCATGTTTGATGTTGGAATGTTGAGTTCGAGATCTACATTTAAGGGAACGTCTACTTTAATACCGCCCACTCTAAATGGCCTTTTCAATTCTTGGCCCTGAAAAGAGGCAGTTATGTCAGCAACTCCTTCTTTGTCTGTAACACGGATAGGGAAATTTACATAATCCATATTTACTGAGATTATAACCTCAGATGGTACTGATGCAATAGATGGGGTAGATGATGTAAGTTCTATTACTAAGTCTTCAGGTGCCAGAACTGGAGAGCCTTCCGAATCCACTACTTGCACATATCCAATAAAATGTTCTGCATTTCCAGATTCTACTACAGATGGTGAAAACTCTAGCCTCAAGAAAATATTTTCAAACTCATCTTCTTGTGCTGCTATAAAATACAAATTTGAAAATGTTAATACGGCCGTTAACATTACGAAGAAACTCGTAGTTTCTTTAAACTCAGGACATCTCATTCAAAAATTTGACGATCGGTTTGCTTAAAAGTTTTTATTGTTAATTGTATTAATTAAGTGAAACAAATTTGTGAATATGCTTTGTTATTCCGATCTAGCTAGTTAACTGTATTGAGACATTATGTTGTGTTTTTAGGAATGATTTGCTTGTATAGACGGTTCATACCATAGATCATCATTGCTATAATGCCAACATTTGCTCCAACATAGGCACCAAAATTTATCACATTATTTGCAAGCAGGAATTGATATATTCCTGGAGAAAATGCCAGAGGGCCTAAAATTACTACAAAAATCAAGATTATCTCAACTACTCCCAAAGTACTTGGAACAAACTTTGGAAGCAAGATCAGCCCGCCTAGTGTCATTGCAAACATTACTATGTATGTACGGAACAAAAACGTGCTTTCATATGAGCCTTCTTGAAGGCTAAGTGTGTAAATCATCATGACATTAACTGTTAAAACGATCAATGAAAGCGCCATTAGGGCTAAAATTGAATAATTGCTAACAAGTACAACCTTTGTTTCATGTTTGTAATGGTATTCAATCAAAATTGCCATCAAAGAAAGGCTATAAAAACAAGCAATTTGGCAGTCATTATTCCATACACTCCTTGCTGAGTGTAAAGATAGATTCCAAGTGGGTTTGATTCAGCCGCTATGCCTTCAGGATGGTTTGAGATCAGCCATAAGGTAGTGGCTATATCGCCAATTACATAAAAAACGAACAAAATTCCAAGGATTACAATAGTTTGGATGCTTATATGGCCTTTATCTGACATCTTGTGTTTACGTAATTCTAACAATAAAAGATGAATGTAATAATGTTGTTTTTTCTTGTAAACTGTATTTAACTAGTTACCTAACTTTTATAGTTAACTTTATTAATGAATTTAAACTATAGTGTTGTAGTATGACGCAAATCAATGCAAAAATAGATGAAGAGATACTAAAAGAGTTCAGAGATGTCATCTATACAAGAATGGGGTTAAGAAAAGGCGACTTTAAAAAGTCACTTGAGGAAGCAATGCTCGATTACATTATAAGATATTCAAAATCTGATAGTGCTAAAGACTTTGCAAAACGCGCCAAAGCAGAGCACAGCGCATAAATTTAGTGTTTTTTTGTTCGTAATATGATTATCATGGAACGAGTATGTCACTTGTTTTCTCTATAGGTAGATAGATAGTTAACTGCATAAACTATAAATATAGTTACAAAGATACACTAGACTATGAAAACAATCAATGACTACAAGTACAGTCAAAGAGCCGTAGCGCCTATTATTGCAACCTTACTTATGGTTGCAATCTCCGTAGTAGGTGGCATTTTGATATTCGTATTTGCACAGGGCTTCTTTACAGATACTAATATTCAATCACCAAACGTAGAATCACTTGAGATATATGGATATGACGCAAGGGATAGAGCTGCATTAAGGACACACATATTTGATCCAACCGCAACGGAGAACGCAGCTGGAGGTACGCCTACCATAAGTACAGCTCCAACCTCTACAACGATTGGCCTGAGAGATGACAATGCAATTACAGTTACGGTTAGAAACAAGGGAGCAGGAGCAATAACCATCGATAAAGTCGTAGTTTTTGGCGCGGATTATACGTGGAGTGTGTCAACAACTGCAACAGATCTAGGTACAACAACTCCAGCTGTTGGTACATCCACCCTCCAGTTCTTTGCAATAAGCACAGATGGACTAAAGACTACTACTAGTCCTGTAATAGGGCCAGGACAGGATGCAACAATCATCATCAGATACGATGATGATACAAACGGCCCCGTAAAGATCGGAAGACCGATACCCGTAGTGGTTGTTACTGGTGGAGGCTCAACATTTACCAAACAGGTACAAAACGGAGTGACGGTAGGAATATAGAAATGACTCAGATTACTGCAAACCTTGACGCCAGGCTCCTAAAAGAGTTCCGTGATGTGATATACAATAAATCCGGCCTAAAAAAAGGCGACTTTAAAAAGTCACTTGAGGAAGCCATAGTCGAATACATTACAAAGTATTCTAACAAGAAAAGTTAGAATAAGTTTTTTTAATTATTTTATTTAGAATAATCTTGTCTAACTTTAGAGGATGTAATCATCAAGCCATCAACGCCTCTCAGTCTGTCTTTGACATGCATGCCATCATTTTCAATAATATACTCGTGAATGTTCATATCATGGCTTGTCTCCCTCATTTTCATTATTGCAAGACATCGCTTAATCATTCCATCCACCTCAACATATCGAAGCATGATAATACTATCTGCCATAAATTCCTCGACTCCAAACCCAACTACATTTACATTAAGTGGCAATTCAGTTACTAAAATCACAGTTATGTTCTGCGATTTTGTAATTTGATCAATCATTTTCAAAAGCATCCTCACCTCTTGACGGCCCTTAACGTCACCTGTCAAAGTTGAAACCGAATCAATTATCAACAGCGATGGTTTTATTCTCTGAATATCTGCCTCTATAGCAGAAACAAGCATAGTCATTCCCTCTTCTAATATTGGGAAAAATTCAGAAATTTCCAGTTTTCCTTCTTCTAATAACTTTTTAAATGGAAAGCCAAATTTTTCTGCGTTATCGATAAAATGTTCCCTTTTTTCAAAAAATCCACAGTAAAGGCTTCTTCCATGTTTTGCATTTGCGTTAATTAGGTGCGAAGAAAACAAGGTCTTTCCGCTTCCAGCATTTCCTGCAAGTAACACAATACTGCCAATAGGAAGTCCGCCCTCAATTAGTTCATCAAAACCTGGAATTTGAGTTGGTATTCTATATACCATGAATAGAAGCCAGATTTCATGTTAATATCTGTAATCATATCAAACAAATGACAGTGTTTGTTTTCTGTGAAAATACCGATCAGTAATTTCAAAAAACCAGAATAATTTCAACTCATTATGAAAACAATTTTGAGATCTCTGATTTTATTGGAAGAGCCTGCCAAATACCTTGAATTGGAACTAGATGTTTATCAAATTAGAATTATTTCAGCGTTAGTGATGTTAATTGCTGCGTCTGCATTAGATGTTTGGAAAAGAGAGGTTCATGACATTGTTTGGGTTGTTTTTGGTGCAATAGCAATAATCCTGATTTTTGTTGAATCACTTTCTGATCAGGTTCTGATTGAAGTGGCGTTTTCTTTAATCATTGCACCAATAGCTCTTGTATTATGGCGAGTGGGTCTTTTTGGGGGAGCTGATGCGTTTAGTTTAATTGTTTTAGCAGCACTAGCACCCCAATTAACACTAGCAGAAAATTTTGTTACACCGCTAACAACCTTGACTAATGCTGCATTTCTTTCCATAGTGATACTGTTAGTTAACTTTATTCGAAATTTAATCGCGATTTTAAATCACATAGATGTTTTTGCTGGATTTGATGAAAATAAATTCAAAAAGATGTGTGCAATGTTTATTGGGTACAGATCCACAAACCCAAAGTATGGTTTTTCTATTGAAAAATCTGATGGAGCACATAAAAAATTGGATTTTGCAATACATCATGCAGAAAAAGCCGAATTTTGTAAAACAAAAGACACATGGGTGACTCCAGGTATTCCATTTATGATATACATTGCAGCAGGTTTTGTAGCTCAGCTTATTTTTGGCGATATTGTAATCAATGTGATAATAACAATTTTGTAATAGTTTTTGATAATTTTGCGTTTTAGCATTGCATCAAAAATTACCAAACTACCAACAAACACTTATAATACTTATTTGTGATTATGGCAAGATACAATCATGGCAAACACTATGATTACAAAATCTATGACCACTGGTGGGGACATAGGTGCTACTTATGATACAGTATTAAAAAAATTAACATCTCTTGGATATTCTGAATCATCCACAACATGGCCATCCCTTATGGAACTTAAAAGAGGAAAAAGAGGAATGTTTGCAACTAGTTTTAAAGATATAAAAACTACGTTGAAGATATCGCTAAAGCAAGTATCAAATAATGTAAATATTTTCTTTGAATTTGATTTTAGTGTTCCTAAATCATATATAAGTGAAAAAGATGTAGAAGAGGAATTTTCTAAAATAAAATCTGAAATTATTTCTTCAACGGCCCCCCACATAACACAAAAAGAAAAAATCTGTGACGTTTGTCTAAATCCAATAGGCGTTGGTGAAAACTTTTGCAGAAATTGTGGTAGATCAGCTACTAGACAAAAAATAGAGCCTGCAGAACAGTCAAATGAAGAGCTGGCCGTAGTGTTCGATCCAAATAAAGTTGCATTTGGTCAAAAAACTGTAGATGATGCGATGTATGGAGGAATCCCAAAAAATGGAGTACTGTTAATTACATCTCCTGCTTGTGAGGAAAAAGAGATAATTATGACTAGATTTGTTGAAACTGGTCTAGACCAATCTGAAGTAGTAGTATATGTTACAACTGATGATAAATTTGGTCAGAATGACAAAATAATGCAAAGCCAATTGCTTTATCAGGTAATTTGTAATCCACAGGTTGATCTTGGATCATTAAATTGTAGTGCAGAAAATTGTGTGCAAGTAAGAGGAGTTGAGCGACTAACCGAACTTTCTGTTGCTTTGACTACTTTACTAAGCAACATTGAAAAGATATCAGGCCAAGAATAC
>Ga0194131_10005788_pt1 | contig 17564 bp, 16 predicted proteins | sample TA2KigO120mmetaG_FD_148631 | JGI IMG/M metagenome (GOLD analysis project Ga0194131, IMG submission 148631) | Freshwater microbial communities from Lake Tanganyika, Tanzania - TA2015053 Kigoma Offshore 120m | ecosystem: Environmental > Aquatic > Freshwater > Lake | place: Tanzania: Lake... | reverse complement strand
TGCTGGTCAAGGTGGGCGGCGCCGGCCTGTGCCACTCCGACCTGTCGCTGCTGAACGGCGATCGGCCGCGGCCGGTACCGATGGTGCTGGGCCACGAAGGTGCCGGCGAGATCGTCGAGGTCGGCACGGGCGTGCACGACGTCAAGCCGGGCGACCATGTCTGCTTCACCTTCAACGTGAGCTGTGGCCGCTGCCGGCGCTGCCAGGAGGGCCGCCCCTACATCTGCGAACGCTCGGTGACGCCGCGCGCCGCGGGCCAGCTCTTGTCGGGCCATCATCGGCTGCACCTCGACGGCAAGCCGGTGAACCACCAGTCGGGCGTCTCCTGCTACGCCGAATATGCCGTGGTCGACCGCGGTTCAGTGGTGGTGATCGACCGCACCCTGCCGCTCGACGTGGCGGCGCTGTTCGGCTGCGCCGTGGTCACCGGCGTGGGGGCCGTGGTCAACACCGCGCAGATCCGTCCCGGCAGCACGGTAGCCGTTGTCGGCCTGGGCGGTGTCGGGCTGAGCGGCCTGATGGGCGCGGTGCTGGGTGGCGCGAGCCAGATCGTCGCCATCGACCTCTCCGACGAGAAGCTGGGCTTGGCGCGTCAGCTCGGCGCCACCCACACGGTCAATGCCAGGGATGTTGATCACGTGAAGCAGGTGCGCGACCTGACCGGCGGCGGCGTCGACTATGCCTTCGACCTTGCCGGCACCATCAAGGCGATGGAGACGGCCTACCTGGTGACGCGCTGGGGCGGCACGACGGTGACGGCCGGCCTCTCGCCCATCGCCGCCGATTTCTCCTTCAAGCAGAGCGTCCTGGTGAGCGAGGAGAAGACCATCAAGGGCAGCTATATGGGAAGCTGCGTGCCGGTACGCGACATCCCGCGATTCATTTCGCTCTATCAGCAAGGCAAGCTGCCAGTCGATCGCATGATGAGCCAGCGCATCGGCTTCGACGAGATCAATGCCGGCTTCGATCGCCTGCAGGACGTGGCGACCGTGCGCCAGGTGCTGGTGCCGCACGGATGATCGGCAACCTCGTCCTCGCCGTTGTCATGGTGGGGTCGACCGTCGTCGTTCATTTCGTCGGGTTGCTCGGACTGATGTGGCTCTTGCGCGCCCGCGGTCATCGCTTCCGGGCGCACGAGAGCGCGATCGGCCAGGGTGCCGCGATCGTCTTCGTCGTCCTGGGATTGGTCGCCATCCACTCCATCGAGATTTGGCTCTACGCCGCGGTCTACTATGCGAGCGGCGCCTTGCCCGACTTCGAGGCGGCGCTTTACTTTTCGACCACCAGCTTCACGACCATCGGCTACGGCGACGTCGTGCTCGACAAGGGCTGGCGGCTGGTCGGCGCCATCGAAGGCGCCAACGGCCTGCTCTTGTTCGGCTGGTCGACGGCCTTCATGATCTCGGTCATCAATCGCATGCGCGCTCTGGAGCACGACTGGCTGGAGCACGACGGGCGGCATCGATGACGATCGCCGTTGCCGTCGAAAGCCCATTGCAGGACGACGTGTGCGGGCTGGTGGCCGAGCTCAATGCCGCACTGCTCGCTTTGACCCCGCCCGAGTTCGCCTTTCACATGACCGTCGAGGACATGGCGGCGCCCGACACGACGGTCTTCGTCGCCCGCGACGCCGGCCGCGCCGTGGCGTGCGGCGCCTTGCGGCGCCACGCCGGCGGCATCGGCGAGGTCAAGCGCATGTACACCCGCCCCTCGCATCGCGGCCGCAAGATCGGGGCGATGATCGTCGAGCGCATCGAGACGCTGGCCCGGAAGGAAGGGTTCAAGCGCCTGGTGCTGGAGACCGGCGATCGTCATCCCGCTGCCTGGGCGGTCTACGAGCGCGCGGGCTTCCGCCGCTGCGGGCCGGTGCTCGACTATCCCGAGTCCAAGTGGTCGGTGTTCTACGAGAAGGCCTTGGCCGAATAGCGTCCGCTCAGCGGATTTCGAAACCCAACCGCGCCAGGGCGGCGCGGATGCGCTCGCGGCCGTTCATCGCCTTGATCGGACCCAAGCGGTTGAGCACACGCTGCGTCCAGGTCGTGGTCTGCATCTCGTTGCGCGAGGAGAAGTTCTCGAGCTCGCGGTCGTAGGCCAGGCGGTCGGCGACTTCCGTCGCCGCGCCGTAGCGGCCGTGATGCAGCACCGAGGATTGCGGCAGGCGCGGCTTGACCTCGGCCCGGACCGTCGGATCGGCATAGCCGACGCACAGGCCGAACACCACGAAGGCCTGCTGGGGCAGGCCGAGCAGCTCGGCGACCCGCGCCGGATCGTTGCGCATGGCGCCGATATAGACCGTGCCCAGGCCCAGCGATTCGGCGGCGACCACCGCATTCTGCGCCGCCAGCGCCGCGTCGATGCAGGCCACCATGAAGGTCTCCAGCCAGGGCATGGCCTCGAACGCCGTCTTCTCCGCGTCCGAGATGCGCTGGTTGCGCGCCATGTCGGCGACCCAGGCGATGAACAGCGGGCACTGCTCGATGTGCTTCTGGTTGCCGGCGATCGCCGCCAGCTCTTTCTTCACCACGGGGTCGGTGATGGCGATCGCCGACCACCACTGCATGTTGGAGCTGGTGGCGGCCGAAGAGGCGGCGGCGATCAGCATCTCGAGCGTGCCGGCCGGCAGCGCGTCGCCCTTGTAAGCGCGCACCGAGCGGTGCTCGAGCAGGGCGGCGATCACGTCGTTCCACGGGCCGGCGACGGGTGGCGCCGCACCGTAGCGCAGTGTGAGTGCGTCGGACTTCGGGGATGATGTCGCTAACGAGTCCATGATGTCTTGGTCTGGGGTTTGCTGCGGGTGACGGCGGTCACCAAGGCAAGAAGGATGAAGGCGGTGACGATGGCGAAGATCATCTGCGGCTGGCCGCGATCCATCAGCCAGCCATAGAGCAGGGGCGCCACAATGCCGCCGAGATTGAAGCCGGTCGAGACGAAGCCGAACACCTTGCCGAACGAGCCCGGCGGCGTGACGGCGCGCACCATCATGTCGCGCGACGGCTGGATGATGCCGTTCAGGAGGCCGCCCAGCGACATCACGAAGATCAGCACCGCGGCCGGCATGTCGACCCAGCCCATCAGAACCGCCATCGTCGAGGTGAAGGCAAAACCCGTGGCCGCCACCCACTCGTGGTGCGCGGTGCGATCGGCGATGATGCCGCCCAGCAGCACCCCCGCGGCGCTGAACAGCAAGAAGCCCGACAGGCCCATGTTGGCGATCGAAGCGGGCGTATCGTGCAGGGCGCCCATCGCCACGACCGAGTAGGTCTGGATGCCGCCGTTGGCCATGGCGATGCAGACGAAGAACAGCAGGTTGCGCAGCACCGGAGAGCTGAACAGCAAGTCGAGCTCGAGCTTCGCTGCCGATCGGGTCGCTGCCGATCGAGCCGCTGCCTGCGTCGGCCGCGTCGGGCGCGGCAGGATGCCGCCGGCCACGATCAGTAGCAGTGCCGAGCAGATGGCGAGCATCGCCGCAGCCAGGAAGGCGCCCTGCCAGCCCCATACCGCAGCGATCGCCAGCACCGCCGCCGGCGTCACGCCCGAGCCCAGGAATCCCGCAAAATTGTGGATCGAGAACGCCTTGCCCATGCGCTTGTCGGTGATCGTCGCCGACAGGATGGAGTAGTCGGCCGGATGGTAGACGGTGTTGGCGAGGCCGAGCAGCGCGTAGGCGACGATGAAGATCGCGTAAGCCGGCAGCAGAGCGGCGACGGCCAGCGCCGCGGCGCCGAGCAGCAGGCCGGCGGTCAGCATGGCGCGTGGCCCGATGCGATCGACCAGGAAGCCGGCCGGCGTCTGCAACGCCGCCGAGACGACGTTGTAGGTCGTGATGGCTACGCCGATCTCGGTGTAGGTGACGCCGAACGCCTCTTTCACCGGCCCGAAGATCGGCGGCAGCAGCATGAGATGGACGTGGCTGGTGAAATGCGCCGCCGAGATCAGGGCGATCACCTTGGCGTCGCGCCCCCAACCGCCGGCGGAACCCTCGACGGGCGGCTGCAGCTGCTCACTCGTCGACGACATTGACGCCCAGAGTGCCGATGCCGGAGATCTCGACCTCGACCTTGTCGCCGGCCTTCATCCACAGCGGCGGCTTGCGGCCGAGTCCCACGCCATCGGGCGTGCCGGTGGCGATGACATCGCCCGGCTCCAGACAGGTCACGGTCGAGAGATATTCGATGATGGTGGCGACATCGAAGATCATGTGGTCGGTCGTGTCGTGCTGGACGACCGCGCCGTTCAACCGCGTGGTGAGTTCCAGGCGCTGCGGGTCGGCGATCACGTCGGCCGTCACCAGCCAGGGCCCGAGCGGTCCGGTGGCCGGGAAGTTCTTGCCGGCCGTCACGGAATGCTTCTGGAAGTCGCGCACGCTGCCGTCGAGGAAGCAGGTGTAGCCCGCCACGACCGACAAGGCGCTGGCTCGCGGCACGTGCCGGCAGCGCTCGCCGATCACCACCGCGAGCTCGCCTTCGAAGTCGAAGTCGATCGAGGCGCGCGGCCGCACGATGCGGCCGCCATGCGCCACCAGCGTGTTGTCGAGGCGCGCGAAGACGCTCGGCACCGTGGGAAGCTGGCGGCCGACCTCGCCGACATGGCTGGCATAGTTCAAGCCCACGCACAGGATCTTGTCGGGGTCGGGAATGACGGGCGCCAGCTCGACCTCGTCGAAACGAAGATCGGCCTTGGCGCCCTTGGCCGCCGTAGCCAGGTCGGGCAGCGCCTTGGCGGCGATCGCCTCGCGCAAGCTCGTCCAGTGCGAGGCGGTCCTCTTGGACAGATCGACAAGGCCGCCACCGACGACGGCGCCGATCTTGTCGGCGCCCGCATGGCGAAAACTGACCAAACGCATGGGTTCGGACCCTAAGGCGATCCGATGAGCTTTGCGAGGCCTTTGGACAGGTTGACGCTTTCGACCGGCGCCGGCATCGCAAGGGCGCCGGCCGCGGCCTTGATGGGCTTCTGGCGCGCTAGGCCTTCAGCCATCGAAAGGGCACAACCAACGCCGTCGAGCAGCGGTGCGGCAACGGCCGATCGGAGCTTGGCGGCAAGGCCCGCGAGGCCGGCGCCGCCCAGGATGACGACGTCTGCGTTGTCCTCTCGTACGCACGCCGAGCAGGCCTTGGTGAGCAATGCCATCGCGCTCTTGGGATCGCGTGCGATGTCGGCGCCGCTCGGCGCCACGGTGCGGATCGAGGCAAGCCGGCCCGCCAGCCCGCGGCCGGCCACGAACTCCTCCAGCATCGGTCTCCAGCGCTCGCCGCCGGTCACGATGGAAAAGCGCTCGCCCATGGTGCAGGCCTGCAGGATCGACGCCTCGGCCATGCCGACCACCGGCACCTTGGCGACCTCCTTCAGCGCCAGGAGCCCCGGATCGCCGAAGCAGGCCAGCACCACGGCGTCCTTGCGGCCGCGGTCGTTGGCAAGCGCATCGACCGCGGCGTGGCCGGCAATGGCGTAGCCGACTCGCGAGGCGATATAGCGCGGCCCGAAGGCACCGGTGATCGCCCGCAGTCGCGTATCTTTGGCGGCGAAGCGCTTGGCTGCCTTCAGGACAAGATCGGTGATCGACGGGGTGGTGTTGGGATTGATCAGCAGAACGTCGGTCATTGCTGCCAGATCTCCTTCAGCCGCGCGACATCGTGATTCTCGCCGATCGACAGCGCGCAGGTGCGCGAGATGTGAGTGATCGGCAGCCGGCTCTCCTTGGCCCAGGCGTTGAACTGCGCTTGTGCCGCACGCAGATCCTTCTTCGAGGTGCCGGTGGCGCTGAGCGGCACGCCGGCGTCGCGCAGGCAGAGCAGCACGTCGCCCGACAGCACGAAAGCGTCCCATCCCAGGAAGCGCAGCAGGTACTGGCCGCTGAAGCCGCCCAGCCGCGAGCCGCGCTTGCCCAGCACTTCCAGCAGACCCACCTGATCGTCGGCCGGCCAGTCGGCCAGGAACTTGCCGAAGCTGCCGTGCTCGGCGGCGATCTCGCTCACGAACTTGGCGTTGTCGCGCACCGACTTGATCTTCTGCGGATTGCGCACGATGCGCTTGTCCGACGCGAGCTTCTCCCAGAATTCGGCGGGCTGGAACAGCAGGCGCTTGGGATGGAAGCCCAGGAAGGCTTCCTCGAAGCCCGGCCACTTCTGGTCGATCACGCTCCACACGAAACCCGCCGAAAAGACGCGGGCGGCCATCTCCGACAGGACGCGATCGTCGGTGAGCTTGGCCAACGCCTTGTTGCTGGGCCGCTTCGGCATCAGGCCGGCGAGGACCTTGTCGCCGCCCTTGCGCTTGGCGGCGCGTTCCTGGATGCGCTTGAAGGAAATCTTGACGGGACCGGCGGCGCTTCTTGCCATGGTCGTCACTCCAGCCAGCCGTCGAAGAAGTCGAAGGTCGACGCCTTGAACAGGCCATGCGCGATCATCGAGAAATGATCGCAGCCCGGGATGGTGACGGCCTTGGCGCCGGCGATGGCGTCGGCCAGGCCCTGCGGCGGCCCGGCGAGCTGATCGCGGGCGCCGGCGATCACCAACGTCGGCCGGCGGATCGCCATCAGCGCCTCGCGCGTGATCGGCGCGCGCGGCCCGCGCGAGCAGGCGGCCAGCGCCAGGCGGTCCTCCTTCTGCTCGTCGGCGAAGTGCCGGAAGCTTTTGAGCATCGGGTCGGCGATCTCGTCGGGCGAGGCCGCCGCCATCGCCTTGGCCATGCCATCGGGGTCGCGCGGCGGCTCGAAGATGCGCCCGCCGACGCCCGCCACCACCAGATGGTCGATGCGCCCGTCATCGGCCATCGCGGCGGTGAGCGCGACATGCGCGCCCATCGAGAAGCCGAGCAGATGCGCACGCTCGACGCCGGCATGGTCCATCAGGGCGAACACGTCGCGCGCCATGGCGGCGCGATCGTACTGGGCGGCGTCGTGCGGCTTGGCGCTTTCGCCATGGCCGCGGCAGTCGAGTGCGAGGCCGCGCAGACCCTTGCCGGCGACGGCATCGTACCAGCCCATGCGCTTCCAGTTCTCGTAGCGGTTGGACGAGAAGCCGTGCACCAGCACGATCGCCTTGCGCGCGTCGCTGCGGCCGAATTCGTCGTAGGCGAGCGCCAGTCCGTCGGACGTGAATTGAGCCATGTCCTTCCCCTAACCCGAGCCGTCGAGGCTCACAAGTCGACCGCCGAATGTGGTATCGGACGAGGGTCAAAGCAAAGAGGAAACGCATGGCGGCGAAAATCGGCAGGACGATCGGCGACTCCCGGCCTTATTGGCCGCCGACGCCCCAGCGGCCCAAGGGGGCGCCCAACATCCTGGTCATCCTGTTCGACGATGTCGGCTTCTCCGATTTCGGCTGCTACGGCTCGCCGATCGCCACGCCCACCATCGACGCCCTGGCCGGCCGCGGCCTGCGCTATACCGGTTTCCACACCACGGCGATGTGCTCGACGACGCGGGCCGCGCTGCTGACCGGCCGCAACCACCACTCGGTGGGGGTGGGCTGCCTCGCCAATTTCGATTCCGGCTTCCCCGGCTATCGCGGCAAGATCGCGCGCGAGGCCGGCACGGTTGCCGAGATGTTGCGCCCGCACGGCTATCGCAACTACATGCTGGGCAAGTGGCATGTCATGCCGCTTACCGAGACCGGCGGCACCGGCCCGTTCGACGGCTGGCCGCTCGGTCGCGGCTTCGACCGCTTCTACGGCTTCCTCGATGCCGAGACCGACCAGTACGCGCCCGAGCTGGTGCGCGACAACACGCCGGTCGATCCGCCCGGCACCTTCGCCACCGGCTATCACCTCACGGCCGATCTGACCGATCAGGCGATCCGCTACCTCGCCGACCATGTTGCCGACAATGCCGAAGCGCCGTGGCTGATGTGGTTCGCGCCCGGTGCCTGCCACGCGCCGCACCAGGCGCCGTTCAATCTGATCGCCAAGTACGATGCGATGTTCGCCGACGGCTGGGACAGCGAGCGCGAGCGCCGGCTCGCCCGCCAGATCGAGATGGGCGTCGTGCCCGAAGGCACCCGCCTGCCGCCGCGCAACGACTATGTGCGGCCGTGGGCCGAGGTCTCCGAGTCCGAGCGGCGCCTGTACACGCGCCTGCAGGCGGCCTACGCCGCCATGCTCGACCATGCCGACCAGAACCTGGCGCGGCTGATCGGCTTCCTGGAGAAAGCGGGCCAGCTCGACGACACGCTGATCCTGGTGCTGTCCGACAACGGCGCCAGCCAGGAGGGCGGGCCGCTCGGCATGGTCAATGCCATGGGCCCGTACAACCTTCGGCGCGAGCTGCTCGACGAGAAAATCGCCCGCGTCGACGACATCGGCGGTCCCGACACGCATTCGAACTTCCCGCTGGGCTGGGCGATGGCATCCAACACGCCGTTGCGCCGCTACAAGCAGAACACCCATGGCGGCGGCATCCGCGATCCGCTGGTCGTGGCCTGGGGCAAGGGGATCGCGGCCACGGGCGAGCTGCGCCACCAGTTCTGCCATGCCTGCGATGTCGCGCCGACCCTGCTCGAGATCGTCGGCGTGGCACCGCCCGCGACCGTGAACGGCGTCGCCCAGATGCCGTTGGAGGGCACGAGCTTTGCCGGGAGCCTGGCCGATCCGGCGGCGCCGTCGAAGGCCAAGCCGCAGTACTTCGAGATGTTCGGCCATCGCGGGCTGGTGCAGGACGGCTGGAAGGCTGTGTGCTTCCATCCGCCGGGCAACAATTTCGACCACGACAAGTGGGAGCTGTTCCATCTCGACCGCGACTTCAACGAGGTCGACGATCTTGCCGAGCGCGAGCCCGCGCGGCTGAAGGCGATGATCGACGAATGGTGGCGTCAGGCCGAGGCGTCCAGGGTGCTGCCGCTCGACGATCGCTTCGGGCCGCGCTTCGCCGAGAATGCCAAGCGTTTCCACGGTCACCGCAAGAAATTCGTGTTCCATGCCGGCATGGGCCATCTGCCGACCGACGTGGCGCCCGACGTGCGCAGCCGCAGCTACACCATCGAGGCCGACGCGCGGATCGACGGCCCGACCACCGAGGGCGTGCTGATCGCCCATGGCGACATGACCTGCGGCTACTCGCTCTACATCAAGGACAGTCGACTGACCTACGACCTCAATGTCGGCGGTGAGCATTATTTGATCGTCTCCGAACGTCCGGTGCCGGCCGGCAACCGCCGCCTCGGCCTGCGCATGCGCTTCCGCGACAATGCCAACCACGCCACCTTGCTGATCGACGGCGAGCCGGCGGGCGCGATGTCGACCACCGTGGGCTTCGTGTCGTTCATCTCGTGGTCGGGGCTCGATATCGGCCGCGACCGCTCGAGTCCGGTGTCGCACTACGAGGCGCCTTTCACGTTCACCGGCCGGCTGCGCAAGGTCACCATGACCATGGACGACGATCAGGCGCTCGATGCCGAGCAGGCAGCGCGCGCGACGCTGGCGCGCGAGTGACGGCGACGCAGCCTTCGGCCGCCGGCGCGCCCGGAGTCGACAGTCCCTATGCCTGGCGGTTGGCGGTGGTGTCGGCGTTTTGCGTGGCGTTGGGTGGCGGCAGCATCTACCTGCCGGTGGTCGGTCTGAAGGAGATCGCCGCCGAGTTCGGCGATCTGCGGTCGGTGCCCTCGTTTGCCTACCTGCTGGGTTTCTTCGCCATGGGTGTGGGCGGCGTGATGATGGGCTGGCTGGCCGATCGCACCAGCCCGCGGGTGCCGCTCTTGATCGCCGGGGTCTCGATTTTCGCCGGCGGCTGGCTGGCGGCGAGCGGCGGCGAATGGGCGCTCTATGTCGGCTATGCCCTGCCGCTGGGCTTGCTCGGCAATGCCGGCACCTTCACGCCGGCCATGAACAACGTCCAGGGCTGGTTCGAGCGCCGGCGCAGCACGGCGGTGTCGATCGTCTCGGTGGGGCCGGCCTTCTCAGGCTTCATCTGGCCGCAGGCCTATCGCTGGCTGCTGCCCGATGTCGGCTGGCGACAGGCGCTGGTGATCTACGGCGTGACGGCGGGCGTGCTGCTGTTCGCCTGCGCTTTCTATGTGCGGCCGGCGCCGGTCCGCCGCCAGGTCGGGCCGCGCGCGGCCGAGGATCTTACAGTGCTGCCCATGCCGTCGCCCGTGCTGATGACGTTGTTGTCGGCCGCCGGCTTCTGCTGCTGCGTCGCCATGGCGATTCCCTTCGTCCATATGGTGGCCTTCTGCGGCGATTTGGGTTTCTCCGCGGCGCGTGGCTCGGAGGCGGTGTCGCTGGTGCTGCTGACCGCGGTCGCCGCGACCTTCGCCATGGGCCGGCTGGCCGACCATATCGGGCCGACGCGGGTCAGCCTGCTATGTGCCTTGATCCAGATCGCCTCGCTGGTCGGCTTCGTGTTCGTCGAAGGACTCTCCGGCATCTATCTCTTGTCGGTGATCCACGGCATTCCCTACATCGCAATCGTCCAGGGCTATGCGCTGATCCTGCGCCAGGTCTACGGCCCGATGATCGCCGGCTGGCGGCTGGGCGTGGTCATGCTGTTCGCCATGGCTGGCATGGCGGTGGGCGGCTGGCTGGGCGGCTTCATCTTCGACGCCACCTTGTCCTATCGCGCGGCCTTCCAGGCGGCGCTCGCCTTCAACCTGCTCAATCTCATGCTGCTCGGCGCGCTCTACATGCTGCAGCGTCGGCGGCGGGCGGCCTTGCCCTGATGGTCCGGCCGGCGGCGGGGCGCTACACCGTGAGCCTTGCCAGCCGTTGCCAGTCGAAGGCGACGCCATGGCCCGGCCGCTCGGAGGCGATCGCCTTGCCGTCGACGATCGGCAGGCGGTCGACGATGTAGTCGTTGATGCCGAAGCCGTGCGCCTCGAGGAAACTGCGATTGGGACAGGCCGCCAGCAGATGCACGGTGACGTCGTGGGCGCCGTGCGACGTGACCGGCAGATTGAACGCCTCGGCGAGGTGCGCGACCTTCATGAACACCGTGATGCCGCCGCAATTGGTGACGTCGGGCTCGGGGTAGGTGACGCCGCCGGCCGAGATCATCTGCTGGAACTCCCAGAGCGTGCGGAAGTTCTCGCCCGTCGCGATCGGCAAGCCGCCGTCGCGCAGGATCCGGACATGTCCCGCGACGTCGTCCGGGATGGTCGGCTCCTCCAGCCAGACGAGATCGAAGTCGCGCAGCGCACGGGCGCGGCGGATCGCTTCGTCGGCCGACCATTTCATGTTGGCGTCGACCATCAATGGAAAGTCGTCACCGAGGTGGCGACGCATGGCGCGGATGCGCTCGACATCCTCCTGCAGCCGTTCGCGGCCGACCTTGGTCTTGATGGCGCGGAATCCCTTCTTCAGGTTGGCATCGGTCTGCGCCAGAAGGTCCTTGACCGACAAGTCGAGATCGATGCCGCCGGCATAGCAGGGCACCTTGGCGTCGAAGCCGCCCAGCAGCCTGTAGAGCGGCAGGCTTGCCCGTTTGGCCTTGAGGTCCCACAGCGCCATGTCGAGCGCCGATAGCGCCAGCACGGTCGGTCCGCCGCGGCCGCCGTAGTGAAGCGCCCACCAGACCTTCTGCCAGATCGCTTCGATCAAATCGCACTCGGCGCCGATGACGATGTCGGGCAGCTCATTGGCGAGGATTTGATGGATGGCGCCGCCATTGCGACCCGTGGTGTAGGTGTAGCCCACGCCCTCTTGGCCGTCGGCATCGCTCACGCGCACGGTGTTCAGCTCGAACGAGGTCATGACGCCGTGCGTCGAATCGGAAGCGGGTGCGTCGAGCGGAATTCGAAAGTGCCGCGCTTCGAGTGATTTGAGCTTCGCCATGCGGTTGGTGCCCTCATTGCACTGTCGGCCTAGGGCGTCAACCGTACCGTCGATTGCATGGCCGGGCAGCGGGTTTTTTCGACGACACTTTCGGCTTGCTTGTCGGTGGCGGCCACGGACAATCAGGTCGGGCGAGGAAGGGGACCGGCCTGATAGCGCGACACATCGCTCTTCGCCGCGGCGGGCGAGCTGCTCTGGTCGCCATCGTCGCGATCGTCTGGCCAGACTTGGCCGCAACGCAGACCGCGGCTCCTGCGGTGGCGGGCGCGCCCGGCATGAGTCAGGTCGGCAAGATCCACGACAAGAATCGCGACACGAAAGGGCGCGAGGCGGTGTCGCTCGACTATGCCTTCACCGAGGCCGGCATCCTCTATTCCAAGGCCAAGAAGCAGATCGAGGATACGACCGGAATCACCTTTGCCTTCGACGAATCGGTTGTCACCCAGTGGGGTGCGCCGAATGGCGGGAGCACGGTGGCACAAGGGCTGTTCACGCCCTCGGTTCAGTGGAAGGCGTTCAAGGACGACACGATCGGTACCGGGTCGTTCTCTTTCTACTTCATCGCCACCCGGTACTGGACCAGCGCGACCGGGCTGAGCCAGCAGGCCAGTCTCAATCTGAACAGCCCGATCAACGACTATCCCTTCAACAGCCTCACCTACACCCAGGCGAGCTACACCCATCAGCTGCCCAACCATCATCTCGCCATCACGGTCGGGCAATTTCCGATCGCCAACTTCGACGGCAACGCCTATGCCAACAACCAGCAGGTCAACTTCCTCGGCTACTCGCTGACACAGAACGGCAGCCAGAACTACTCGCAGGGCAGCCTTGGAGCCTACGTCCAGTTCGATCCGATCAAGGAGTTGACCTTCGCCGGCGGTTTCCAGGACGCCAACAATGTCACGGCCAACTACGTCCAGTTCAACACGCTGGGCAGCGGCCAGTACGCCTGGTTTCTCTACGCCGATTGGACGCCGACTTTTCCCAAGCTCGGGCAGGGCGAGTACGCCCTGCTGTACTACAGCTTGCCGAGCGTGCCTGCCCAACCGCTGGCGAGCTATGGCCTGTCGTTCAGCGCTTCACAGTCGATCACCGACAAGTATGCGGTGTTCCTGCGTGCCAACACAGCTTGGAATTCGAGCTGGTACATCCAAAGCTCGGTCGCCGGCGGCGGTGTGCTGAACGATCCGCTGGGCCGCAACCCGCTCGACCAGATCGGGCTGGGCTTGGCCTGGAACAAGACCAACCTCGGTCTCTACCCCGGGACCTTCGTGCGCCAGAGCGAAACCATGCTGGAACTGTACTGGGCCACGACGCTCGGCAGCCGCGTGCAGCTCACGCCCGACGTGCAGGTCTATTTCCAGCCGGCGCTGGCGCCGACCTCGGGCGTGGCGGCGGTCTTTTCCTTTCGTCTGGCGTTCCTGCTGTAGAGCCGCGATCAGTCGGCCTTGATGCCAGCCTCGGCAATGGCCTTGCCCCAGCGCGCATACTCGGCGGCGAGGAACCTCTCGAACTCCGCCGGCGTGCTGGTCTTGGGCAGCGTGCCGACTTTGTCGAACTTTTCCTGGATGGCCGGCGAGCGCAAGATCTTCTGCAGCGCTGCCGACAGTCGATCGACCGTCTCCCGCGGCGTGCCGGCGGGCAGCAACATGCCGAGCCAGGCATTGGCCTCGAAGCCGGGATAGCCCTGCTCGGCGATGGTCGGTGTGCCGGGGAAGAAGGGCAGGCGCTCGAGGCTGCCGACCGCGAGCAAGCGCAGGCGACCGGCCTCGATGTGCGGCCGCGTCACCGCCACCGTGTCGAGCGCCACCTGAACGGTACCCGCGATCAGATCGTTCATCGCCGCGGCGCTGCCCTGGTAGGGCACGTGCAGGATCTTCATGCTCGTCGCACGTTTCAGCTCCTCCATGGCGACATGGCTCACCGTGCTGTTGCCCGACGAGGAGTGGCTGAGCTTGTCGGGGTTGGCCTTGGCGTAGGCCACCAGCTCGGCCAGGGTCTTGACCGGCAGTGACGGGTTCACCACCAGCACCAGCGGCAGGTCGCCGACGCGACCGACCGGCGCGAAGCTCTTCAGCGTGTCGTAGGTCACGTTCTTGTAGAGGTGCGGGGCGATCACCAGCGCGGCCATGGCCGAGATCAGGATGGTCGAGTCGTCGGGCGCGGCGCGCGCCACCTGGCCGAGTGCAATGCTGCCGCCCTGGCCCGGCTTGTTCTCGACGATCACCGTCTCGCCCAGCTCGTCCTTCAGCGCCTCGGCGACGATGCGCGATACCAAGTCGATGCCCTGGCCGGCCGGGAAGCCGACCACGATCTTGGCAACCTTGCCACCCTGCGCCCAGGCGCCGGCCGGCAGGCCGGCCATCGTCAGGGACAGGATCGTGAAACGACGTCGAAGCATGGTGCCCTCCCTATATGATCTTGCGCGCCTCGAGCGCCGCGATTTCCGCCGCGGACAGTCCGAGTGCGCCGTAGACTTCCTCGTTGTGCTGGCCGAGCGTCGGGCCGGCCTGGACGACGCGGCCCGGTGTCTCCGAGAAGCGCGGCACGACGCCTTGCATGCGCACCGAGCCCAGCTCGGCATCGGGCACGCTGACGATCGCGTTGCGGGCCACGACCTGCGGATCGGCGAAGACGTCGGCGATGTCGTAGATCGGCGAGAAGCCCACTTCGTTGCGGGCGAAGGTCTCGCGCAGCTCGGCCAGCGTCAGCCGGCCGATGGCGGCGCCCACGATCTCGTCGAGGGCGCGGTTGTTCCGGACGCGGGCAGGATTGGTGGCGAAGCGCTGGTCGGCGAGCAGCGCTTCGAGGTCGAGCGCCCGGCAGAGCCGCACGAAAATGCTTTGCGTCGAGGCGGCGATCGATGCCCACTTGCCGTCGGCCGTACGGTAGACGTTGCCCGGCGCGGCATATTGGCTGCGATTGCCCGAGCGGGTGCGCGCACGGCGCCCAGCTGATCGTACTCGATGGCGAGGAACTCCAGCGTGCGCAGCATGGCCTCGGTCGCCGAGCAATCGATCTCCTGGCCGCGCCGCGCGGGGTTGCGTGCGAGGTCGTGCAGGGCGGCGAAGATGCCGACGGCGCCGAACAGCCCGGCGACGGCATCGGAAATCGGATACCCGAGATGCAACGGCCGGCCGTCCTCCTCGCCGCAGATCTGGGTGAAGCCGCTCATCGCCTCGAAGATGCGCGCGAAGCCCGGCCGGTCGCGGTAGGGCCCGTCCTGTCCGAAGCCGGTCAGCCGCAGGATGGTCAGCCGCGGGTTGATCGCTTGCAGCCAGTCCCGCGTCAGTCCCCAGCCGTCGAGCGTGCCGGGCCTGAAGTTCTCGACCAGTACGTCGGCGTCGGCGATCAGCTTGCCGAACAAGGCGCGGCCGTCGGCTTGGCGCAGGTCGAGGGTGACGCCCTTCTTGTTGCGGTTGGTGACCTTCCACCAGAGCGGTGCGCCGTCCTTGTGCGGCGCCAACGCCCGCAGCGTGTCGCCGACCCCCGGCATCTCGACCTTGAGCACCTGGGCGCCGTAGTCGCCCAAAAGGCCGGCGGCAAACGGGCCGGCGACGACGGTCGAGATGTCGACGATCTTGAGGCCCCGCAACGGGCCGGTCTGCGGTTCGGTCATGGCGCTTCCTCGATCGGTTAGTCTAGGCGATCGGCCATGCATGCAGAATGCTCATGCCACCCAAACTAGGTTTGCCGGATTTGGATAGGAGACAGGCTGGTCACGCCCCTGGCACACTCGCCCGCCGGAGGTGACGCATGAGTGGCGAGCTGTGGCGTCTGTCGGCGGTCGAGGCCGTGTCCCTGTTGAAGAAGAAGGCGATCTCGCCGCTCGAGCTGATCGATGCCGCGGCCCAGCGCATCGCCGAGGTCGAGCCGGCTGTGAACGCACTGCCCACTCTCTGCCTCGACCGGGCCCGCGACCACGCCCGCAAGATCATGTCCGGCAGCGCCTGCGAAGCTTCCGGCGAAGCAGGCTGGCTGGCGGGCCTGCCGGTCTCGATCAAGGACCTGACCGATGTGGCGGGCGTGCGCACCACCTACGGCTCGCCCCTGTTCGCCGACCACGTGCCCACCAAGTCGCATCCCCTGGTCGAGCGCATCGAGCGCAAGGGCGGCGTGGTGGTGGCCAAGTCCAACACGCCGGAGTTCGGCGCCGGCGGCAGCACCTTCAACGAGGTGTTCGGCCGTACGCGCAATCCCTGGAACACTTCGCTGACCTGCGGCGGCTCGACCGGCGGCGGCGCGGTGTCGCTGGCGACCGGCGAGGTCTGGCTGGCGCATGGCTCGGACCATGGCGGCTCGCTGCGCCGGCCCGGCACCTACTGCTCGGTCGTCGGCCTCCGCCCGTCGCCCGGCCGCGTCACGCGCGGCACCTCGAACAATCTCTGGGCGCCTTTGTCGGTGCAGGGGCCGATGGCGCGCAGCGTCGCCGACCTGGCGCTGTTCCTCGACACCATGGCCGGGCTCTGCCCGCACGATCCCATGACCTTCGATGCGCCGGCCCGATCGTTCAGCGAGGCCGTGGCGCGGCCGGTGGCGCCCAAGCGGGTCGCCTTCACCGCCGACTACGACGGCAAGATGGCGATCGACCGCGAGGTCCGCGACATCTGCAGCAAGATGGCGCGGCGTTTCGAGGAGCTGGGCTGCATCGTCGAAGAAGCGTCGCCTGATATCGGCAACATCGACGAGGCCTTTCTCAATCTGCGCAGCCAGCAGTTCGTGGTCGACCGCGAGCTGCAGCTCGCCCAGCATCGCGACAAGCTCAAGCCCGACATCGTGTGGAACACCGAGCGCGGCCTGAAGCAGTCGCCGTCGGCCATCGCCTGGGCCGAACGCGAGCGTGCGGCCTTGTTCCGCCGCATGGTCGAGTTCTTCCAAACCTACGATCTTCTCGTCACGCCCGGCTCGCCGACCGCGGCGTTCGACGTCAACCTGCGCCACCCCGAGACGATCGGCGGCAAGAAGCCCGAGAACTACATGGCGGGCTCGACCGTGAACTCGGTGATCACCGTCACGACCTGCCCGGCGATCGCCGTGCCCTGTAGCTTCGACCGGCACGGCCGGCCATTGGGCCTGCAGCTCGTGGGCAAGCCGCGCGGCGAGGCGGCGCTCTTGCAGGCGGCGTGGCTGTTCGAGAACCTGGTCGGTCTCGACAAGCTGGTGCCGATCGACCCTAAGTCGGGCGTAGTGCCGCCGAACAGCGCTCACTGATCGAAGTGACAGTCCGTTCCGCAAGGAAAGTCGGGTCTGACCGCGAGCGTCGACCGCGGCATACCCGCCGTGCAACCATTGGCGCCAACACGGGAGGAGCCATGCGGGTCGTGATCACTGGCGCCAGTCGGGGCATTGGCCGCGCCATCGCGGTCAAGCTCGCAGCCGGCGGCGCCCAGGCGCTGACGCTGTGCGACGTGGCCTATCTCGACGAATTGGAAACGCTCGCCGCGACGGCGCGGGCGTGGGGCTGCAAGGTGAAAACGCTCAGAGCCGACATGGCCAAGCCGAAGGAGCCGGCGCGCCTGATCGCCGCGGCGGCCAAGGCGATGGGCGGCATCGACGCCGTCGTCGGCAATGCCGGCATCGCCTCGCCGGCCAAGCTGGTCGATCTCGAGGTCGAGACCTGGGATCGGCTGTTCGCGGTCAACCTGCGCGCCAACTGGCTGCTCGCCAAGGCTGCCTACCCGCACCTCAAGAAGTCGAGGGGCGCCGTCGTCATGATGTCCTCGATGTCGGGCGTCATGCCGCAGCTTCCGACCGGCGCCTACAGCCCGACCAAGGCTGCCTTGATCATGCTCGCCGAG
>Ga0194131_10005786_pt1 | contig 17570 bp, 15 predicted proteins | sample TA2KigO120mmetaG_FD_148631 | JGI IMG/M metagenome (GOLD analysis project Ga0194131, IMG submission 148631) | Freshwater microbial communities from Lake Tanganyika, Tanzania - TA2015053 Kigoma Offshore 120m | ecosystem: Environmental > Aquatic > Freshwater > Lake | place: Tanzania: Lake... | reverse complement strand
CATATAACTCGCGAATATACGCTTCCATGACTTCGTTCAACGCGTCGGCTTCTGCTGCGGTGGCGGTGGAGAAGTCCGACCTCGCTGGGGTTATCTCCGCGAAGTAGTCGCACAAATAGCTGTCAATCCACGTTCCAACGACCTCTTCTGTGTTGAAATCCTCGCGTTTGAATTCCAGTATATTCTCTCGCGCAACGTCGGCCAGTTCATCAAGCGCGTCGTTGATAATGGTCTCTCGATCTTCATCGGTTGGAAGGATAGAATACGGTGCGGCGTGTGAGGCGGCGTGTGAGGCGGCGTGTGAGGCGGCGTGTGTGGCGGCGTGTGTGGCGGCGTGTGTAGCGTGGTCTGTGACGGTGGCGTCGCTGTCGTTGTCGCTGTTGTTGCGTTCATGAGTGTTGTTATTATATTCATGATTACCGATTTTAGCATCATACGTAGCCATATAAATACATAAATAATAGAAATACGTTTATATCCATACATCAGACATTTTATTTTCAATTTAATTTTTTATCAGGGTATAGTAGTAATTCATAATTGTGATAGAATGGTCGGTGCTGGATTATTACCTGCCGCGGTTCATAAAGGCGTGATTTATTTATTGTTTGGTCGAGAGAATGAGTTGAATGATACGCCTGGTTGGGCGGATTTCGGCGGAGGAACGAAGCGGAATGAAACGATAATGGAAGCAGCGTCGAGAGAAGGCAGCGAAGAACTGAATGGATTATTAGGTTCGCAATCCACGCTGAAAAAAGTAGCGGTTCGGCGTAAAATCGCGGAATTGAAATTCAAGACTTACACGACGATTGTATTTAAAACCGAATATGACGAGAAGTTAGAAGAATATTACTCGAACAATTATCGTTTCTTCGAGAAATACTTGCCCGCTGCGAAGAAGAACCCGCATAATGGACTCTTAGAAAAGGCCGAGATTCGGTGGTTTTCATTTGCCGAGCTTAGGAAAAACCGTGCGAAGTTTAGACCGTTTTACCGCAATATGGTCGATATGATACTGGAAAATGAAGCGGACATAACGCGTAAGCTGATGAAGCCGGTATGTGGGCCGCGGTGTAGTTTCAGGGCATCACGAAAACAACCGGCGGCGACGACGGCGACGGCGACTGCGACGGCTAAGAAGACTCTTCGGCGGCGGCCGCGGCAGTCGCATTCCCGGTCTCGGTCGCGGCGTCATCGCCAGAACTAGCTGCTGCTGCTGCCAACTTTCTCTTTTTCGACATACTTGATGAAGGTGGTGCGAGAGATTTCAGTGTAGATTGCCGCTTTTCACACCGTTTCAGCGTGAATTTTTTGAATCCAGCATGATACATCAAACATGGAATACTCGCGATTTCACCTGTGAGCTTGTCATAGGTTACATCCTTGGCTCGCATCAGTTTTTTTTGGTCGATTGCGGAAATAAGAAACTGATAAAGTGAGGTTATTTCTTGTTCGCTGTAATTTTCCTTTTTTCCATGCCTCGCAGCAAACTCCTTCATTTTACCGAGTTTTGCGGATTTATCCAGTTTATTCCACGGGTCGCTTTTACTTGCGTTTTTTTCATTTTCAAGAATATCATCGATATTGGGATTGGTAACGATGTCAGGTTTCAACAGATTGTAATTTCCGGTGAGAAGCATATTTTTATAGTTGATGTTTTTAAGAGCAGCATCGTCTGCTGATACGGGAGCGGGTGCTGTGGCGGGTTCTGTGGCAGGTGCGGTATTTGATTTACGTGGCATTTGAGATATACATAATATACAAAGATGACTTAAAGTTGTTTTTTGTATATTATGGTTATTTACATGGGGCGAACCAAATACGGCTTGTTGGAAGAACCAACAGGTAATGTAGATGGAACCTCACGAGGTTGAACTGGTCTCGGCATCGGCAACGATTTCGGCGCGGGGCAACGATTAAAGTTCGTTGTATTTCCGTTGAAGGCGTTGATGTTCAACAAAAACTTCGCATCGGGGGCGCAAGCGCAAGCGGAATCGGAAGAAAAAGCAGGGTTCAAAGACATTTTATGATATAATCAAAGAAATAGTTTTATATCATATCGTATGTACACGTATGCGTGTATGTGCTTAGACGTAATCAACGACGACCGCCAAGAGGCAGACCCATCGATGCGGCTTCCGAACGAGTAAGAGCACCTGCGTTATTCGCGGCAACTTGGGCAGCGCGAGTAGGGTTCGCTAAATATCCATTCGAGTTCATCCTATAGCCGTTAGACATATAGGTAGACTTGGCGGAAGGGCGGCCAAAAGAAAAGTTCACAGTTCCAGAAACAGAACCGGAAATGCGAGCCTTAGCGTCGGCATCGCTAAAAAAGGCGGGAGCGGAGGCGGAAGAGTAAGCAGGGTTCAAAGACATTTTATGATATACAATAATATTTTGTTTTATGTTATTTTCATCGGCATGACTTGCGTAAAATTGAAATCTTATTTTTGTTTTCAACATGTTACGCGACTACCGAAACAGACACAGACTCGATGAACCTCTTCATTCTCTCGATTGACCCCGCTAAAATCGCGGAATATATGATGGACAAACATATCGCTAAAATCATTCTGGAGGCAGTTCAAATGTTATGCACCACCCAACGCCTCCTTACCGCCGCCGCTGGAATCGAATGCGACCCCTGCGTCTATAAAATCGCGCACAAGAATCACCCCGTGACGATTTGGTGCCGTGCTTCACAAGCCAACTTCATTTGGACACTCGACCTCATCGACGCAATGCACGCAGAATGGAAATACAGATACGGACATCCAGCACATAAACAGCACAAATCATACAGCGTTGCTCAATACCTACGCAGCAACGTTCCACCACCACAAACATTCGAAAAAGTTAGCATTCCAGGAGTAATGACACCCTTCGCGCTTGCGATGCCGGATGAATACAAGATTCGAAGCAGCACCGACCACCATCCCGCACGCAGTACAGGAACGAGTCACGGCGCCGACATTTATGACGCGGTTGCTTCCTATCGGAGTTATTATTTGTCCGCCCCGAAACGCCGGATCGCAAAATGGGGAAAACGGCGCGATATGCCGTTGTGGTTTGCTCGTGGATTGCGAAAAGTGGAAGGACGGCCTGCGCCAAAACTCGTTGTAAAAAACATAAACAGGCCGTTGTAATATAAAAATAGGTAAATAGAGAACAACCTTTTTTATGTCCATTCTCATCTGCGGAGCATCGAGTTCGGTCGGTCGCGACCTTTGTGATTTACTTGAACGAGAGAATATTCTTTATGATGGCACATTTTATCGATGTCGCCAACGTGAGCCCGAGTCCGTCGCATTCTGCGAGCGAGATAATATGTTTCAGGTTGATTTCACAAACCAAGAAGAAGTAAGCGCATTTTTTACGGCGAATAAGAGTCGATGGCGTGTTTGTGTGTTTCTTGTCGCCGAGAGAAATATCGAGACATGCCAGCGGAACTGGGATACAGCCATACGTATTAACGTGGATGCCGTAGATTATATGTCGGGTCTTTGCGCCAAAGAAGGTATTTATTTTATTCATTTATCAACGGATTATGTGTTTGATGGGACGATTCAGCCGTCTTTTGCCACTTCGAATGTAAATCCAATCCAGAATTATGGCATGAGTAAATTGTTGTCAGAATTGCGGGTTCAACGAAATTATACACAAGCGATTACGCTGGCGTCATGTCTCTCGAATATCGGATGTAGCGCACCACATTATTGTATTATTCGAACGCCTACATTATACACAAGCCGTGCTTCTTCACCGTTACATACAAATCCACTCATGAAGTTGGCGAGACATGTGATGGACCTTCGGCAAAGCGGCAGCGTGGATGCGTGCTTCGGTGTCGATAACCGCGAAGTTCAACGCCCGCTTTATATTCCCGACCTTTGTATTTTTATTCGCGTGATTGCGATGGTTGCGATTGATAGTATGACTGGGGTGAGCAGTATCCGAAGTAGTAGTGGTGCCAGCCCGCCTAAATTCAGCGGAATCTATCACTTTTACAATCCCGATAATTGTTTGACGAAGTATGAAATAACAAAGGCGGTGGCGGGGTATATGGGCCTCTCTTGTTTTCATGTCGTTGGTGCGTCCGAGAGCCCGAAACGCATACCGCATGATCCACAATTGTTCGATACCCGATTCAATATTCGCAATTATTTTACGCATACATTCGATGAAACGATCCCACATGTATTCTCTCGATTAAAACATCCGAAAATCGGCAGCAAAGGTGCTTCGTCTTATTTTCTTTTATTCGACCTTGACGGCACACTTGTTCATACATCATACGCACATTACCGCAGTTATTTGGAGGTTTTTCGTAATCGCGGATTGTTATTCATGTCTTATTCCGAGTGGAAAACCTACATTTGTTATAAGAATGTTCATACCTTTTTAGAAGAGGTCGCGGCACATATTGCCGAGAACGATTTTATTCAAACCGAGAGAATTCTCTCGGAGATACGAAATGAAAAGCTGGAGGCATTCAAAATTTATGCGCCGTTATATGTAATACCTACGAAGAATGCGGTGGATATGTTGCGTTGGATTGAAAAACATCCGCATACAATAAATGCGGTGATTGTTGCGAATTGCTCGCAAGAGACCGCCGATATTATTTGCTCGGTCGTTCCTGAATTGAAAATGATTACAAACTGGTGTCTTCGAGAGAATGACTGGCCTGCGCTGATGCCCACGACCACGACCGCGAATCCCAAAAAGGATATTTATCACCGAGCCAAATTCATGTATTACAACGACGAACAGTATATTATCGGTTTTGAAAATACATACGTAGGATATCAGTCATTAGCGAATGTTACACCCGTTATATATTATTACATCGATGAAAACGAGGCATCGAGTTATGGTTCCGAGAGAATTGACGCGTTTCTTTTTAACGATTATCGGTGCGTCTATGAAACGACGACTACATAGCGTTTGATAACCTCGAATTTAGTGTTGGCTATATGTAATTCACTTCACTTCACTTTACAGAATGAAAAAAATCGAGATTCAAGGCAAGCGGAATCAAGACAAAATGAAACAGATGGATGACCCTGATGCCACAATCGAGAGAAAGATATCGGTCAAACAGTTAAGAATAATACCGGATGCGTTCTATGCGAGTGACCAATCTCTCAGCTTAGACATGTTGAAGGCATATGTGGCGAACTTATCGGTTGGTATTGGAAGTACTACATCCGCCTCTGCCTTCGCATCCGACACCGATAAGGTTTTATCTATGATGCTTCGAGAGATTGATGGAAAACGTAAGTCTTATATTTATCAAGACAAACATCACAATATATACGATCCACGTTATACGGTCACGACGAATCGAATTGTTGAATTGATGGTGAATGCTGAACTTGTATGTCACTACTGTCGAGAGATTTGTCAGGTCACGTATAAAGAAGCGATGTGTAGGCGTCAATGGACACTCGACCGTATCGATAATAATTACGGTCACAACGATGCGAATGTCGTGATTGCGTGTTTGGATTGTAATTTGAAACGAGGGACGATGGATGCGGAGAGATTTAGAATGGGAAAGCAATTTACATTTCGGAAAATGGAATAAAGAAACATCGGAGTTATACGACTTCAATAATAATAATAATAATAATATTCTATTGGTATAATAGTAGTCATGACCAATAGAATATCAAGAAAATACCAATATCCGCGTAAAAAGAACGGTAGCAAACGACGGAGTCGGTGGAATGAAAACGCAAAATATCGAAATAGGGCAAAAATGAATAATATGACTGGTGGTGCTGGTTCATGGGATTGTACATGCAGAGATCCAACTAACGCTACATACGAAGAAACTGAAAATGTTAAGACCGAAAATGTTAAGACTGAAAATGATAATAGATTACAACAATTACTAAAATTACAAGAAGATTTCAAACAGAAGAATGGTAACGCAGCAGCAGTAGCAGCAGCAGCAGCAGCAGCAGCAGTAGCGAGCAGTTTACCATCACTACCGGTTCAACAACAGTTTCAACCACCGGTTCAACTACCGGTTCAACCACAGTTTCAACAACAGTTTCAACTACCGGTTCTACCGGCTCAATCGTATGAACAACTACAACAACAAATAGACGCGTTACGACAAGATATACTAACAAAACAAGCCCAACAATTTCAAACACAACAGCAATCGCAACAAGATATAATAAGTCAACAATTACAACAAGACCAACTACGTTTACAACAACTACAACAACAAGAACAACAATTAAGAAGTCAGCTTTCTCTTCATAGTCTTTCTCCCGCAATAGAAGATGATATTGGGCTACATAATACACAAGAGTCAAGGGTGGTTTCAGATTATTCAGAAGTTGTCGGTCAGACTCTGCCTAGTAAGCCTATGCTGTCTACTCTGCCTATGAGGTCTGATATGACAAAATTACAACATTCACGCTCAGAATTATTTAGATCGAGTCAAGGAAATCCAACTGTTCCGCAAGGTTCGGGAGCGGTTCGTCGTGTCTTCTCAATTAGACAACTTCCACCATTAGCTAACCCCCAGTCGGCGTTGAATACTAATGTCGATTTGTATCGCTCTCCTCAGTCTCAAATAATTCCACGCGTACAGCGTAACGGATCACTTAATATAAATTCGAATGATTTAACTTTTGATGATAAAAAAATAAGAATTAACAAAAACTTAAAACTGTCAAAAAATCCTAATGAAATATTTCTTGAAGGGGATGAAATTACCGCAATAAATGGAACCCAAGTAAATACACTTCCACAAGTTAATCTCGATACGTTTAAACAATTAACTGCCGGAAATCCTGGTGACAAAATAGTATTTAATGTGTCGAATAATGATTACATACCTTATAGTCGCGTGGTTACTATTCAACTACAATTTCCACCACCTCCAACTCCAATATCAGCGGCGGCGGGTATTCGGCGTCCGGATTTGAGAAATGATTTGAGAAATAAAGGAGGTTTTAATTTCAAAGGAGGTAAAAAAACAACAATTCGGCGTAAAAAACAAAAAAAACGTAAGAATACCAAAAAGCGGAAGGTTATGGTGGGAGGGGTGCTGCCAGAGGATTGGGACCAATATTCAATTACACGAAAGTTGTCACATGCTAGCAGTAATTGGAAAAATTATGATCAAAATGAAAAGATACGTTTTATTAATGAATTACCTAAAGACAACGATGCTGATTTTAAAAGACGTTTAGGAATGCTTCATAACTTTGAGGAAATTGATATAGGACATGATAAAACTTCTCCGGTGTTAGACTTTATAAAAAGCAAATTATATGAATCGGGACCGGGAGCAGGAAGAGGAAGAGTCGATCTTCCATTAAGCCCAAGAAATTTACAAAGGCAACCACAGCCAGATATTGCTTCTGTTTTATTAGATTCACCGCGTTTTAGTTCTTCAGGTTTGGTATCACCATCAGCTGAATCAATTCCTCCCCCCGTGTCGGCACTACCAGAAGTGCCTTCAACACACCATATTGGATTTCGGGGTTCTCCGCCGGATCGACCACCTCCGGCTAGACTACCTCCGGCTAGACCATTAAAATTGCAATTACAACAACTAGAATCACAACCACCAGAATTACAATCACCAGATTTATTAGGTTCTTTGAGACATCAAGTCGATCCGCCGAAAGAAACCACCACTGATATTATAGATATTCCGATAGAACCTCCTGAACAACAAACAGTAAAACCACGAACTGTAGTGTGTGAGTGTGTTCCAAAACCGAAGATAACGCGACAGTCCTCATCATCGAGTTCTAATTTAACAAAAACCCAAAGAATGAAAAATTTCGCTTCAAGATTATTTACTATAAACAAAAAAACGAAAAGAAATAAAGAATGATTATCACGCATACAACTTGCTGTCCTCTACATTTCGCGTCACTTCTTTAATAAATTTATCAGCATCAAGCAATTCGTTGATATTATCCGACCAACCGCGACGATATCGAAAGAGGAAGCCCACCAAACCCGCCATCGTTATCGTTTTCTTCTGAATATGTTCATAAAACCGGTCAAAGTCACAGTCGATTTCTTCCGGTGTCATTTCCTCCTTCCGCATCATATCGCGAAACAGATGCCGGACATCCACCTTCTTCGGGTAGTTCATATGAATAATCATATCTGTCCGTCCCTGACGCAGCAACGCATGATCCAAATTCTCTGGATGGTTCGTTGTAATGAACGAGATGAGGCCTTTCCTCGAAAACACGCCGTCTAACAAGTTCAAAAGATGACTGAATGTGAATTGGCTCTTATTTGCTTCGGAACTCGTGCGTTTCTCGAAAAGACAGTCGATATCTTCAAAGAGCAAGACCGACTTCGGCGGAATATCGCGGAACGCGGCGAGAGCAGAATTATTATCCACGTCATGATTAATCGAAAAGATACACAGGCTATATCCAATCTCTCGACACATCGCTTTAATAATACTCGTCTTGCCGCTCCCTGGAATACCTGTGAGCAGATAATTCTTCTTATACGGAATCCCGAACTCGTCATACTCCTTCTCCTTCGTTAGGAAATCTTTAATATCGGAACGGAATTTCTGTTTTAATTTCTCGTCGAAATAAACCGTGTCGAGGGTGCGCGACGGGATTTTGTTGTAGCGCATCCACTCGCCATATTTTGACATCACGAAGACGTGAAGCTTCGAATCATCTTGTTCGTTATTTTCAAGGAAGTTGTCGCTTTCGCGGTAGAAGTGGTGGAAGAGTTCTGGGGAATCTGAGAGAATCGTCATCGATTCGAACTTCTCTGCGCCGTCATGACATCCGACGGTTAGGTCTTCTTGGCGGTATGAGATTCGGAACTCGGTTGTTCTCGCTGGTTCAGTTTTCGTCGCGGGGACCGTATATGTATATTTGTATTCACCGTAGCCCATCTGTGCATAGCATAAATCGTCCTTGTCATATTTGTATGGACGGCGACGGAGCTTGATAGGGGTCGGTGGTGGTGATTGCTGTGCGGCGGTGGTCGCCGTGGCGTCGGTCAAATACACCAATTGTTGTATCGTGTGATAGATGTAGAGCAACATTTGATTGATGATACCCTGATTATCGGTATAATATTGATACTGTCCTACGGGCATTTTCTTCAAGTCGATGACGAGTTTTGTGGTCGGTCGGTCGGTTCCAGCCTCGCTGTCGGTATCGCTGGATTCGTTGGGTTTTACATATTTTTGGTCATCGCCGCATTTAGGAGATTCGGAATTAGCACGTTCGAGAGACATCGCGATGGATTCGTTATGTATATCACACGAAATGTTTTTATATCACATACGTTAAATCGATGGAAATTGGGCAAAAACCGATGGAAATCGGTTTAAATACTAACCCTTTATGTTTATTACACGAGTTCTTCACATACACAAACAATAATGTTGGCTTGTCAGCACCCTCCAAAACATACGCCACCGACGCCTACACAAGTGATGCATCTCGCCCACGGAACCAGTATCTATAACACACAAAACGACCTCCTCCTTCATAAAGTCCTCCGATTCTACCATGAAAATGGCGGCGAAAACATGGAGAAAATGCTCGCCGTCATCAACGGAACCACGAATATATCTCTCCGTATCATGGACTGGTTTGTTACAAATTATTCGAAGAAACATTATACGGTTTATGACCTCGAAGGCAGCGGAACACCTCCCAAACGCTTCAAGGTCTATGTTGATTACAAATTGAAGCTTCGCGCGTATTCAAAGAAACGATTCGACCCCTTCTGTCGTTGGGACCGTATCAACGTCCCGCATAAAAACGGAACTACCTATATTCAAACCACACTTGGCCAGCTGAATTTCTTTAAATGGGCAATCGAAAATCAGGTGCTTCGATACATCCACGAGAATTATTCCGTGATTGAGTCAGACATGAATATTCGGAACAACACGTCGCGTAAGATGGCCAAGTCTCATCATACATCAGCAGCAACGGTGGATGGATGTGAAATAAAGGTCGAGGAACATGCTGATGCCGCCTCACCTAGCACAGAATCGCCAACGGTTAAACCGAAAAACCGTAAGAAACGCGAAGAATTGTCGTCTTCTGCTACAAAAAGCATTAAGAAAGAATTCGTGGATATTGTGATTACATTCGATTGACCCTCCGTAAATTAGATAAAAACAAATAATATTGTTAGTATAACTAAGAACATTATTCCGCAATATGGGTAACCAAGTCAGCCTTATACCAAAAGTGAGCTATGAAGACATCCAAATGGTCGTATATCGAAACTCACATGTTCAACATTCAACTCTACTGATCAATACGCTGCCTCCTAGCCTACAACACTGTCTGATAAAAACAACGCTCGATATTCGTTTCGAAGAACGTGTTGTGAATGCTCTCATACATAAAAATCCCGATATTATGATTATCGTGTATGGCAAGAATTCAAATGATATTACAATAATCAACAAATACGACCAATTGGTGAAACTCGGATTTACGAATGTTCATATTTATACCGGGGGTATATTCGAATGGATGCTTCTTCATGAAATCTACGGAAAAGACCTATTCAAAATAACGAAATACGAAATCGATATTCTGCGTTATCGTCCGAAGTCGGTATTGTTGGCGGCGATGGTGGGGGGTGGCGGCGGCGGTGGCGGTGGCGGTGTCTTTATCGAAGACGGTGGCAGCGTCGGCGAAACACGATATCCGAGAGAAGACAACGATGATGAAGTTCGTATTCACATTTCAGATGAAACGAATGGCCATGAAGGATTAATGGGTGGTGGCGGCGGAGGTGGCGGAATCATCGCAAGCGGAATAAAATGGTTGTTTGGAACGTAGCAAACAATATAAACGACACTCTACGATGTTATTATATATACAGTCATTGCACATCCATTACTATATATGAAAATCTTCGTTCTTCATTACGCCAAACTCACAGAACGTAAGCGTCATATTATAGAGCAGTTCAAGAAACACGGTATTACCGACTATGAATTCATCGAGAAGTTCGACAAAGACCTCATTACCGATGATGAATGCCCTGAATTTAGTCGGGACTATATCAATAATCGACGCGCTGAATTGTCACTTCATCTCAAACATATTTACATATATCGTTTGATGGTTCGAGAGTATTATGACGGGGTTCTTGTATTTGAAGATGATGTAATTCTCTCAAATGGATTTATAGAAACATTAACGCGGTACATGACACAATTGCCGAATGATTATGACATGTTATTTATTGGCGATGGTTGTAATTTACATATTCCTCAAAGCATGCAGACACCGAATCAATATATTTATGAGAAATGCCTTCACGAGACAGCTTGGGGAGGCAACGGAGCAGCAAAATGCACCGATAGTTATATTATTAGCAATATGTGTGCGAAAAAGATATGCGACTACATCGACACACTCATTACAGCGGTGGATACAAAGAAAATTAATCTCGCCGCAGATTGGTGGTTGAATCAGGTCGCAAGAGAACTCACATTAAAGGTGTATTGGGCAGAGCCTACGATAGTAACACAGGGGTCGCAAAATGGTACATATTATCGGTCGTTGTAGAAACCACTACCTACATGAGAAATCATACGAATGGCCGTTTGGTAAGTTCATCAAACGACCATTCCTTCTTCTTTTCACCGTGATATGGTCGCGCCCAGCCTCCGTGAATCAATATGTCGGACACACTCTCGCCACTTTGTAAATACAAATCACCTAACACTCTTCCGCCATATTTATCCCAATCACGAATACATATTTTGGCGATATTTTTTGGGAAAAGCGTTCGCATATAATCTCGCACCTTTATCGCAGCTTGGCGTTCTTCTGGTAATCTACCTTCGCCTTGTTTTATCTCTGGCGTATCAATACCAAGAATACGTAATGAAAATCGAACAGGAACATCGCCAAACAAGACGATAATCTTTACGGTATCTCCGTCGTATATTTCTTCGATTCTTGCGTGTTTGAACTCATTCTGAAAAGGAACTTTCGGCACCATTTTTGGGTCGATCACTTCAAGTCGTTCGAGTTCGTTCATTTACTGGTTTGTATAGTATATATAATTACACACGTTGGCTTTATTATACTTCAACCTGTGTAATCCTGATTATTTTTATTATTATGAGAACATCTTTGTATAATACGCGAGTTCCAGTTTTTCATATTTGAGTTCGTTCTTATCATGTTTGTCTTTGAAATTAGCCAACGTTGTCACCAATAATTGTAATGAAATGTCCGACCATTTCTCTACAATAAGCACTGGTAATCCTTCAAATAATTCGTTGAATACAGATGAACGCACAATCGGAATACATCCGCACAATAATGCTTCCCACGTCCGATGACAGTCCATTCCATTTCCGAAGGGTGACAATACGAATGCGAACTCGGTCATCGCTTTCCATGTCGGCGTGCGAGGTAGGAATGTAGTTTGCTGAGAGATTAGTTCGGCGGGAATCTCTCGAATCGCGCTTACACGGTCGTTGAAACGGTCTGGGCACAGCATCACATTCGAATAGATGCGTATTTTACGCTGGTGAAATGGCTTCATGGTATCGCGGATATCGCAAATAAGTGTGCATTCTTGGCCGAGTGGTGTGTGAGGTGCGACAGCGGTGGTGGCGGCGGCGGTTGCAGCGCGGGTGGTCTCGGTGCTTCCATTTGCCCATCGATGCCATGGATTCGCGCTAATCGTATGATAATCCATCCCAATCGGGATTTGTCGTAGTTTTCGTATTACAATTTGTATCGCGTCTTCGAGAGTTTTCGGCGCATCACTCGTTTTATATATCGCCGCATGTGCGGTCCATAGTTTGGTTATTTTCTCGGTAAGAAACACGCGGCAAGCTTGAATATCCATGTTTTGAGAGAATAATCCGCGAAGGTTTGAACTTATCATAAACATCAAGAACTTATGGTATTTCTCTCGTGAGACGGCTTCATGAAACATCGTTAGGTCGCCGTCGCCGCTAACGACAATATACGGAACTGTGATTTGAGTCGCATAGGTTTGTATGAATTCTTGAAATGCGTCGCAGCAGACATAGATGCTGACGGGGGTTTGGCGGTGGCGATACTTATCTTGGTTTACAATAAACTGGCGAACATGTTCCAAATCATTCGGACTACTGGAACGTGGGAATAATGAATGAATCGAACACGATTTCAATAAACCGCGACTAGATACGAAGCGACATGCGGCTTCATTACTGGACGACGAGGACATCTAAATAAAAAGGCACGTTGATTTATGATTCAATAATAATGATAATACTAATCGTAATGTTTAATTCGTTTATTCGGCAGCAGCGGCAGCATCCCGAACCAACAACCCGTGTATAAATTCGGTAATACGCTTCATTCTCTCTGACATCACTGTCGGGATTTGGTCCATATCTTCATTCGCCGGTAATTCAAGGAGCGGACAGTTCCTTCCGCGAATCCAATCCTCGTGATATGTATGGCATCTCTCGATATACGCCGGCTGGATTGTTTCGCCTGCCCGCGCACGTTTGTGAATACGTTCTACGCATACTTCCGGAGATGCGTGTATATAAACAATCCCCGACAAAGGCACATCCGTCAAGAATTCGTCAAACCATAGTGTGTAAATCTGAAACTCATCATGTGAAATATCTCCGGTGTCATACAACATTTTGGCGAATACATTTCGGTCTGTTTCAACACTTCTTTCCGTTATAATAAGCTTGATTTTGGGGTCTTTTACCGCCTTACGCAACAATGAAAGGCGCGATATATATGCCATCATCTGGAATTTGAACGCGTTGGCACGAATATTCTTGTATAAATTCGTCAGTATATTCACGCCGTTTTCGTCACATACTTGATTCCATAACGCGACAGGTTCGTCTAAAAAACAGACCTCTTCTTCAAACGATGTTATATTTGGGAATAACGCCGCCGCTTCGTCTTCCTGATTCACTCTTTTTTTCAGATATTGTTCGTATTCTTCGCATGTCGTTGATTTTCCAGACCCGATATTTCCATCAAAGCTTATTATAAGAGGAAGAGGCATATAGTAATATATTAAGGTTTATACTATACTCCGTGTATATTGATTGTAACTTTAAACTCAGGGTTATTTTTAAATCAATTTTATTACACCTTTTCTCATTTACACTTTTTACACTTCAAGCGCATATTATTATGCGTTTTATTTCAATTACAATTATAAAAATAATATAATATAAAATATTATGTATTTTGATATTGGTTCAAATATAGGTAATTGGAGTTTAGCAAATATTAGTCAAACTGATAAAATAATTTCAATAGAAGCATCACCAATAACATTCAATCGATTAGTAAATAATTGTAAAAATGATAATATAATTTTACTTAATTATGCGGTTTGTAATAACAACGGAAATGATATAACATTTTATCAAGCGGATTGTGATACTTTATCAACTATAAATAAGGATTGGCTAACAGCAGAAACTTCAAGATTTTATAATCATAACTATAGAGAAATCATTTGTAAAACAATAACTATAGACAAATTAATAGAACAATATGGGTTGCCAGATTTGATAAAAATAGACGTTGAAGGTGGAGAGTATAAATGTATTTGTTCTTTAACTCAAAAAGTTAAGTTGATTTGTTTTGAATGGGCAAGTGAAACCAATAAGATAACTTTCGATTGTATAGATTACTTATTTAATTTAGGTTATACTCAATACTATATTCAAAATCAGGATAATTATGTATTTAGACCACATGATAATGATTTTTATGATATTTATGCTATAAAAACAAAATTATCAAATACTATACCAAAACAAGATTGGGGAATGATATGGTGTAAATAATAGGCGTTTGAAAGGTGTAAAAGGTGTAAATGATAAAAGGTGTAATAATATCGATAATAGATATTCAATAATAACGGTATGAAGATTATTATATTCTTACGTAACGGTGTCCTGTAATACTTTTATCACAAAAATTGATATAAAGATACATACATAATGTTAATGTATTGACGTTCATTTTACGTGACAAACAACTTTATGGCGACCACGTCCGCGACGACGACCGACACAACACTTTCTCAAGTCAAGCTAACCAGCGAAGAATGGAATGGAATCGAAATTATGGAACCAGAAGCAGAAATGCGTATCTTAAAGCTTATTATCGACGGATTTCATGACGTGAATCATGTATTCAATCTTCACATGTCTCTTCTTTCACGACTTAAAATCACGCTCACAGCGGAGATTGAGGACTACTTGTTTCATGAATATTTCAGAAAGCGGGTTGAACGTGTGATACTTCGATTGAATGCTTGGTTCTGCGACGGAAGTGCCGATTCCGAGAGAAAATACGAGATTCGCGCCAAATCGAAGAATACGATGAAAAAGGTGGATTTGATGAGAATCCAGAATATGAATACGACATTTGGTGGGTCAGGTGATACATACGACCATCACATCATGAACCCGATTGAAGCCATCGTAGATGCGAAAGAGGCAGCCGCTACCGCGGTGGGTATCGGACCCAACGAATGGATGAAGCATTATTATACCTTAAAACTCATGCTCGACAAGTCGGTGGTCGGTGTAAATTCACACGTCATCGATTTTGCCAATTACATCATCGAATTATTCAAAGACCAAGTTCAAATCATCGGATTTCTTCGTAATGCCTACCGGTTCATCGAGCAGAACGATGCCGTATTCAAATACGCCGATTTCCAGTTATACGACCATCAAAAACAATTATTCACCGTTGCGAAACGGCCTCAATCCAAGCTGATTCTTTATATCGCGCCAACCGGCACCGGAAAGACGCTTTCACCTCTCGGTTTGTCGGAAAAATACAAGATTATCTTCGTTTGTGCGGCGCGACACGTAGGCTTGGCACTCGCGAAGGCCGCGATTTCGATGAAGAAACGTATCGCATTCGCATTCGGCTGCGCCAATATCGACGACATCCGTCTTCATTATTTCGCAGCAAAGGAGGCCATTCGCGACAAACGCAGCGGCCGTATTCGCAAAGTCGATAACAGCATCGGTGATAATGTCGAAATCATGATTTGTGATATTCGGTCTTACCTGCTTGCGATGCGGTATATGATGGCGTTTCATCCGCTCGACAACCTGTTAATGTATTGGGATGAACCGACTATATCTCTCGACTACCCCGACCACGACCTTCATCCGATTATTCATCGCAATTGGAGCGGGAATATGATCCCGAATGTGGTTCTGTCATCTGCTACGATGCCGCGCGAAGATGAAATCGTTGATGTGATTCAGGATTTCAAGGCGAAGTTTCAAGAGAAAGACGCAGAAGTGTATAGCGTCATTAGCCATGATTTCAAGAAGTCAATACCGATTGTAAATCAGAACGGATTTATCGAACTGCCGCATTATATGTTCGGTGAAGATTATGACCGAGTGTTGGAATGCGTAGAACACTGCAAGACATACAAGACGCTGATGCGGTATTTTGATTTACGAGAGATTTTGCGTTTTGTTGCGTTGGTTACGAAGCCGGTAAATGACGACGACGATGACGAGAGCGAGGACAGCGACGACAGCGACAGCGAAGACGGTGAAGGAGACGCAACTGAAACAAAGGAAAAACACACCGCTGCCGCCCCCGACCCCGACACAGATGACAATCGCGGCCTCATTATAACCTCTCAGCGATACCTCCCCGAAAATATGTTTTCCGATGTCGGCGAATTCACGATGACGAGTATTAAGGAGTATTACCTGCTTCTTCTTGAAAATATTCGACCGAAATACTGGCCACGTGTTTATGAAACGTTGGTTGGTGTTCGTCGGCCGAAATTCGAGTCCGTTGTCAATCTCTCCACAACCGACGCTCATACCCTAACGGATGGACCGACCATTTATCTCACCGAAAATGTCGATAAGGTTGCTGCGTTTATGCTTCAAACCGCGAAAATACCGAGCGTTGTCATGAGTGACATCATGGACACAATCGACTTTAATACACGTGTGCTTGAAGAAATCGCGAAGACGGAGAAACTCATCAAAGATTTAGAGGGGGAATCAGCGCCGATTGATGCCAACGGCGGTAGTGGAAGCAACGGAGGCGGCGGCGATGAAAAGAAGACGCGGAAATTCACATCGGATACCCGCGTAAATCCAGAGACGGAACGACTTCATATGAAAGTAGAAGAATTGAAGAAGTCTGTCAAATATACAGCGCTTCATGAACTCTTTGTGCCGAACCGGTTAGAGCATCTGAAACGTTGGACCAAACGCACCGCAATCACGAATGAATTCACGTCGTTTGTGGAAGATGATGTCGTCGAACAGATTATGCTCTTGAATGTCGCCAACCACTGGAAACTCTTGCTTCTCATGGGTATTGGCGCGATTACGAATGCCACCGACCAGAAATACACCGATATTATGAAGACACTTGCGAAGCATCAGAAGTTATACTTGATTATTACGGCAACAGACTATATCTATGGCACGAATTATCAGTTCTGTCATGGATATATCGGAAAAGACTTGGAGGGAATGTCGCAAGAGAAGGCAATCCAATCCATGGGACGTATTG
>Ga0194131_10005781_pt1 | contig 17582 bp, 15 predicted proteins | sample TA2KigO120mmetaG_FD_148631 | JGI IMG/M metagenome (GOLD analysis project Ga0194131, IMG submission 148631) | Freshwater microbial communities from Lake Tanganyika, Tanzania - TA2015053 Kigoma Offshore 120m | ecosystem: Environmental > Aquatic > Freshwater > Lake | place: Tanzania: Lake... | reverse complement strand
GCGCCTGGAGCAGGTCCGACCCGGAGGCCACATACAGTAACCCTTGCTCCAACTCTTCAAAGGTCAGGGTCTTGTCAGGTTGGCGCTGGCGGGGCGGCGCCGGTTCGGCAACAGGGTACAAGGCGGGTTCCGACGGCAGGGAAATCAACCGGTCACGATTAAAGGTTACGACGGGACAGGCACGCTGATATTCTCGCCGTAGGTGGGCGAGCATGTCGGCGGCCGACTGCTGGACACATTCCCCAGCCAACCGACCGAACAGTTCATTGCTGGCCGCAACGGCCGGCGGCGTGGTGCGGATGCTGTTGAGGTGCGCCTCGGCTATCTCGCTGATGAACATGCCGGATGCAAATCCATGGAGGCCGTGGCGCTTCACGAAATCGCTGGCGTAACACCAGATAAAGACGCTGTCGCGCTTCTCCCGCAGAGCCGGCACATTGGCCTCGGACACAATGAACATCGGATGACCGAGGCTTAAGAGCCCCGGGGCATGGCCATGTCCGAGCATGAGCACTCGATCGTGCTCGCGGATGAGGCGATTCATGGTCTCCACCGGTTGGGGTTGGGTGACCAGGGTGACCGATTGACTCGGCAAAGGTTGATAGATGGCTTCTAGAAATCGGGTGGTCGGGTCGGCCATGTGGATGACAAGGTGTTTATTCATCCCTTTTGTCTCGCACAGGGATACCCCGAGGGTTGTAACCAAAATTAAAACGACGGGCTTCCCAAGCAGTGGGGCAAAAAGTTCGGGAAGCCTGATAGAGCCTGACATTTCAATCCGCCCGGCGTCTCGTCTTGAACCAATGGCGGCTGCGACACAATTCGGATCAATACCGGGCGTCTGCCAGGTCCGCAACCCGCTCAGAGGCAGCCGGCGTGTTCAGCGACCAAGTAGAAGCAAAAGCGGTGACGGTTTAGTATGCGGTACGTGCTTAGGAACTCCTGGCGGCATAGGGGGAACCGGTGGCATAGGGCGGCCGAAAATCCGCTCGTCCGTCCATGTCTGGTTGCTCTTGCAGCCTCGGACGATGAAATACTGGCGCAGGTATTTTATCGCCTGCCCCAACGAACCAAAGACACGTTGCCCTTGATAGTTCGTGCCGCCGACACAAGTCAGGCCGTTTGCACAGGGACTATAACCAAGCGCTTCATCGGTAAAATGCCCCCCCGCTGCCGCAATCTCCCCAATCAAATACCGTGGGCTGCCACCCTGATTTTTCAGCGCAATATTTGTGTGTTTCTCATGCAGACAGATCAGACCGTCGTTCCTCGTATTCCCGCAAGCATCAACAATTCTGAGAAAGTTTATCGGTCCCTCCTCAAGGAATATGGTCTTCCTAGCGGGTATGTTTTTCTCCAGAAGGCCCTTCACTGAATCGACCATGCCCGGAATGCTTACGAGCATTTTGCCAATGCTAGAGAGCGCTTCAGATTTATATGCTCCGGCCGCTTCATACTCCTGCTCCTTCAGAGCGGTGTGCAGGAGTTGAATCAGCCCGTCTGTTGCGCCCGCAAGTTCATTTCCCGACGAAGTAGGTTTTTTTGGTGACACAGTGCGCTTGGCGGAGACTGCCCTCGTGGAGGTTCCTTCCTTTTTGCTGGCGGGAGTTGCCAACAGCAAATAACGGAACAAGCGGTTTTTGGGCGGATTACCATTGGGTTTACTGTAGTTACACCATTGGCACTGGGCATTCGCCGGTATCACAATCGGAGCATAGGGAGCCAACCTCCGGGCGGTCACTGCGTTTAGCCCTGGATTTCCGTTCCAATCCAACTGGTCGCCCTGGTTCACAGCACGGCCCTCATGAAGGCTCAGATATCTAGCGTAGGTATTTCCATTAGCGGTGTCCACACTCCACGCTGTGCTTGCATTGGTCAAAGTAAGGCTAAATCCGACATCGGCATGACCTTCGGTCACAATCGCTCCGACTCTAGCGTAATCGGCCCAGGCATCAAATCGCGAAAGATTGGGAAGCCATGATTCGGGCAAATCAAAAACCTCCTGCTGAACCGTCGTCTTGAATTTTTTCTTAAAGTATTTCAGTTCGATAGCGTATCGGAGACCGTCTTTGGGGTCAGTTGCGAGGATATCAAGTTCACAGCGGACTAAATTGTTATTTATAGTCACCATAAAGGGGCGTTCCAGTCGAACTTTGTAACCCCAACTACGCAGTGTCATTGCCAACTCATGCTGGAAATCTGCCTCGGAATAAAAAACAGGGCGGTGATAGGCCAGTGTAGAAAGTATTTCGATTAGTATGTTTCTGTTCATCAGCTTTGGCGGGTAATGGGGCAGTTAAGGATAGCAAGGCTTTCGGAATTAGCTCTCTTATGGACCTATCAACTCGACTTTCGGCGTCCAGCCTACTCGAACGCACTGGATTGCCAAGTAGGTCAATTTTTTGATATTAGTCTCTGTTTGTTCCCCCGCGAAGGCTACTTGGCAGACTCTGGAAATTAGAGTTCTTACGGATTGTGACGAAGTTCCCATTTTTTCCGCAATTTCTTCAACCTTCATCCCATGACCCAAATGGTAGAAAACTTTTTTCTGAGTATCCGTCATCCCCTCCGCGTTTTGCCTCCGCTGCGTGGTCCTTGGCTTTAACAAGTTGGCCGCTTCAATGGGCAAGGGATGCGCGTAGTTGATCACCATGGACCAGCGGGTTAAAAGAATAACACGCATCATCACGATAACTTCACTGCTGTTTTTCTTTTGTTCTCTTAGCGCCCCTTGCCATTCCTGTCCATTTGCAAGCGCCGTAGTGATTTGACTGGCGATTTGTTCCCACGCTTCTTTTAGCGGTGATGAACAAAACTTCGTCCAATGGGAGCCGATGACTTCTCGCAAAGGCCACCCATAAACGTCCGCAACTTTTGGGTTTGCCACCAATATGAAACCATTTTGATTCGAGATGGTCACGGCTTGGTCGAGAGGTCTGACGACCGCTTCGAGCAATTCCAAATATTCGGGAGGTGGGTAATCAAATTGATTTTCTGAGGAGAGGTAATTTATTCCCATGAGCTCTTTTTACATTCTAATGACAAAGGTTTACCCATCATTCGCGAAAGATAGCCCTTATGAATACAACACCGATCGCGGCACGGATTCGGGTTAAAAGTATGGACGTTGTGAAATGTAGCGGAACACTATTCGGCTACGCAAGTTCAATTGGCATGAGCTATGCCGAGAAGTGGGGCAGCACTTATATCAACGGAAACCAACTCGTGGCCACGTTGGACCGTGGCACCTTGGTGACTTGGCAACGGCGCCTAGAGGTTTGGTGAAACGCAATTCGTGCGGCTTTATTGGCGGGGTATCCCCCTGTCCAGCCTGAACCCAGAAACCACTCGGCGCCATTGGGTCTCCGTCAACCAGTCTGCGTTTGCTGGCCTCGTAAGCACCGCCCATTGGACTTTGCCAAACGGATTGCCCCCGGTGTAATGGCGGGGAGTGAATTTACGCAAAGAAGTCAGCGCTGTGGCCGCAAGAATCGGAACAGTTTGTTGGCGTAAGAATCCCCGAATCGGAGCTGGTTGTTTTTAAACAAGCAAGTGGATTTTACCAATACGTCAATTGTGTAGATGGCAGCGAAATGGAATCGTCGTTGGATGTTTTACCACCCATTTATCAGTAAACCACAAAAGAAATTTAAGGCTGCCGCTGGCAAGTCAGCAAAGCCAATCAAAGCAAAGGGCATCACGCCGTCCCAGGCAAGGCGGTTGGCGGGAGAATGTGTGGCGAATCAGATGTTCAAAGACGCGCAGGTTGTGTATGGAGCCAAAGCGCGTTTGGTTTCGATCTACATCAACGAGCAAACAGGTCAGCCACTTTGGAAAACGACCGACATCAGGGTGGTGTATAAAAACCCAGAACGGCTTGGTGACGGGATGATCACCCTAAAATCGGCGGCGGTGGTGCTGTTGCAAACGCACGGGCCGAGTGCTCTACGAAGGCTCGGCCGGCGATGAGGGGTGAGCATTGCCACAATTTTTGTTTCAAACGATTTCAGCAAACGAGCGCCGGGAAATGTTTCAAATAGTTCTTCGGCCCAGACTAACACTTCACGCGGACCGAAAAAACTGAGTCACGTCTCCGGCGACCGCTTGAATATGCGGATCAAGCGCAAATCTTCTTCTTCTCGCTCAAGATTGTAACGATCCCGACCCACGCTGAAACTATCCAAGTACTCATAGCCCTTAAATTCACACTTACGCTCACACTCACGCTCACACTCGGACCGAGGCGGATAGCGACTTTCCCCCCATCTACCTATCAAGAGATAGTTCGGAAAGGAACCGCCCTCGCGGACAGTGCTCCACAATGGCGCTTCAGGGTCTGTGAAGGCTGTCCAGTTGTCACCCATAGCGTGTCCGGGCTGTATTAGGGCGATGGCCTTCGGCGTGATGTCGTTGCGACGATACATCCCCTCATAGCATGCGAGGCCCTCGCCGCCCAGGAATAAGAAGCTGAACAAGCGTGGGCCTGCGAGATCGCTGTGTGTATCTTTCCTCTGCCACACTGACCAATGCCCGAACGGCTTGCATCGTTTTCGCGCATAATCCAGGCGTTCATAATCGCCGAAGCCCGGGTTATTGAACCGCTGGGGATTCGACGGAAACCAACCGTCGGGTGCGACCTCATGCATCGCAACGTCACGGGAGAGCAGCGCTTTGTACGGGCTGAACCCCTGCGGAGACAACGCATTCAAAAGTTTTTCGCGTGTTGTGCTGTAGTCCACGAAAACGAATGAATGGACGCAACCATTGGCGAGGATGACCGGCGAACTGTCCAACCCGGATGACGGATAGAAGCAACTGTTGCAAAGGAGATCCTTCAGAGGAATTGTTTTGGGTAGGTTACGTTCTCTAGAGAGACGCTCAAGCCAAAGAGGCATTGGCTCTAGCGGAAGCACCGTGTTGTAAGGGTGCGGGTGCGGGTACGGACACGGACGCAATTCACATTTGTCGCGGATGTGGCGTTCTAGTTTGTGGGCATTAACGAGCTTCTTGCACAGTGGGCATACCTTGAGTTCGGGCTCTTTCATACGGCAACTCCTAGGACCAAACTAAAAAATTTACCAACTCGTGTCAGTATATTAAGCTCAAGCCTTGAATATAGAGCAAGCCGTCCGAAAACTGGTGGATATCGCTCGTCACAAGCATTTTGCGCGAAGCACGGAGCGGAGCTGTTGGGCGGGGCTTCGGCGAACATTTGGGCATCCAGTTCGGTTTCGTGTGGGTGTTGGTTGATTGGTTTACACCGGTTAATCATTCGAAAGCTATCATTCGCCGACTTTCGAGTCGAGAGGATTACTCACACTTCAGGTTTCGGCACGTCTCTAAAAAAGAGACGGGGGCACCGCGTTAAACACCATGACCTTGGAACAGGCGATGATTACTGTTACCGATTATGTCATTCATTGCCATCAACAATTACCAAGCGATCCAAGGACTGAAGAAGGGCGATTTTGCGCTCCCACCGATGGCTAGGAACCTCAATCCTCTCCTGGCTGACACGACTCGACTTCGAAGCACAATCAAGGCAATGAAAACCACGATGCAGCGTCGGGGTTTGGGGACTATCGCGGCGTTAATCCCTGAAACTGACGACGGATTGCTTCCTCAGCGGATGAGCTGTCTGGAGCTAGCTATCATTGACGCAATGAGAACCTACCTCCGGCAGCCAAACGAAGCGCGGTTGGCCGAGATATTTCACATGGTTCAGCTCTGGGGTGGCCGGGCTGGGCGGAACATCTACCTTCAGGGCGGAGGGTTTGATTCGAATTGGAAACACGCTGCATACCAGGAATTCGTCGCCGCGAGCGTTACTCCTGACCTCGGGGAGAAACCAGATCCCCGTGTTCTGCCTCTGATAGAGGCAGCCCGCAAGATGCGCCAATTCGGTGTGGCATTCGCCACCAAGCACGCCAGATTCTGGGCGCAGGCCGCAATCGTGAAGGCGCTTCCAATCTATGATCGAATCATGGCTCATGGAAGTATGGGGATCGAGCCCAAATGGAACGATTACGTCCGTTACGTTGATGAGATGGCCGCCCACGCATTACAGGTCACCACCGATGTAGCCACACTGGAGCGTCATGCTTTCAACACCTTCGGGACACCCGCTGGTCAGGCTTGGATCGCGGCTAGGATGATTTAGGCAAGCTTCTTCTTCAGGATGCGCGAAAGTTAGGAGTGGGTGGAACAGTTCTCGGAACGGCTCGGAAGAATCTACTAGTTTTACAAATACACCCCACCACGCCGCAATCGGTTCAGGCTCACTTCGAAACTTTGGCGGCGTCCACTTGATAAGCTCGTAGCAGCTGGCTGTTGATCTTCATGGTCGAATCCCATCCCGCTTCCTGACATCGCAAGGCAAGGCACTTCAACTCGGCTGCCGAGAACGGTTGGGCTTGCAGGGGCGTCTTGGTCCAGATGCGGTTAAGGTGCGTGGTGACCGACGAGAGCGACATCTCAGCGGTGACGGCGATTTCCTTCGGCGTGTAGCCCTGGCCCAGCAGGGCGAAGCACCGCGCCTGCTGTTTGGACAACCCAAACGGCGTGCCGAGGGGAAACGGTCTGGCAAAGGAGACGACATACGGCACGCCGGCCCACGTCACCTTTCGGGTGCGCAACAGGATCGGGAACTGACGTCCGCGCATATCGTGGTTGATGACCACCCCATCCCACGCGCCTTCCTCGTTGATGCTCCGCCAAATCTCCTGCGACAGCTTGGGCCAGTAGTCGGCCTGCGGGCAAAACTTGAGCGCGTGCTGCCCAAGAATCTCTGCCCTGGGCCAGCGATAGACACGTTCGACCGCATCGTTGGCCTCGATGATGTAGCCCTCGAAGTCCGCGACGGTGATGGCCTCGCTGGCGGGAGCGAGGACTTGTGCGAGCAATTCGGTGAGCTTGTTGCGCTTGGCGCGAGGAGGTCTGGTGGTTGTGGTAGGCGGCATGGCGATATTTTTAGGCGGCTGCACCGCCCGTGGTAGCTGTTTTTTCCGCGGGCTCCGAGCGTCAGCGAGTCGTCGTCAAGTCACATTGTTGACGATAGCGGCATCACGCCTCGCTGGTAGGCTGTGTCTGCTTGTCCCAAATAGGGAGGGCGGAAAGCGAGAAAACATTATGGCAAAACCAGTGGCAGCAAAGATTGAGGGCGGGCACATCACACTATTGGATCAGCAAGGAAACCGCGTCGGCTACGCCGGCGCGACAGGGATGGCGGCCGACGAGTATTGGGTGGGAGCAGTAGTGAACGGCATCAACTTGGTAGGCACCACCAACCGGGGTGCCGTCGTGATCTGGGAGCTCCGCGAAGGCTCGACGCCCGTCATTGTGGGCCGCCGTTGAACCGTTGCCCACGATGCAGACACCGCAAACAAGCAGTCACCGCCCAATTCGGTTGGGCGCGATGGTCAAGCCAGAGCAGGGCAAGTTTTACTTTTTCAGCCCTACCGAGGGGATTCTTGTGCTCCGTCCTTGGCCGGTGCTCAAGGCGTGGCGCAAGACTCCCAAGCGTGCCTTCCGCCAAGTTCGCGCCGCCATTTCCCTAGCGGAACCGCCCAGCGTCATGCCGGCCTTTCGCCGCTCTGGGCCACCGAGCAATCCCATTGTGCCGCCCAGCGATGAAGAGCTGCAGGGCTTGCTCGCCGGGTGGCCAGCCGGTGGCGCTGAAAACGCAGCGGAACAACCCCGGATGATTCGCGGCTACGCCTACCCGAAGCGTTGGCACGTGGAGAGCGAGTTACGGCACCGCATGGTTGCCCGGGCCTTCGCCGAGACTTTCCCGGCCGACCTGCGGAATACGCTGGCTCGGTTCGGTTCGCGGCAATGGCACCTAGCAAAACTGGCCCAACTCGACGGTGGACTGGATCTCCTCAAGTCCAATCCGGGACTGGCCTTCTGCCTGGCCTCGTCGTGGGTGTTCAAGTGCACAACCAACCCTTGGCGGACTGCCCGTCGGTTGCTCCGCCTGAAACGCCGCGCGGCCGCCTCGTGGCTTGGCTTTCCCGGCACGGAGTCCGTGGTTCGACTCTTGGCCAAAGTGGCACCCGAAGCCTGCTATGTGCCACTCCTGCTCAACCTGCGCCGCGCCGTCAACGGCGGGCTGGCTGCAGAGCTGATTGACACTCTGAGGTTTCTCCCGACGCTTAACGCGGACACACTGACGCTCATCAACAGCCGGACGATGCTCCCAAGGCTCACACCCGAACTTATCAGGGATATTGCCAGAAGATCCGTTGACCCCGGCTGCACCGGGGAGTGGCGAAACCTGATGGTCAACGTGCAACGCATGCTGCGACTCCTGCCTGGCTTTCCGCCGCCGGGTCAACTGCGGTCACTGGCCGCCTACCGGCGTTACCACGATACACTAGCCGCCTACCAGCGTTACCACGATGCACTGGCTTGCCGATACAATGAACGTGCCGCTAATGGGATGCAGGATCCGGTGGACGACGGCTCACCGCTTCCGCCGCCGCCATTACCCGGAAACTCCGCGATCGTCCCGCTGCGCACGCCACAGGAGGTTCAAACTGAAGGTGCGGAGCAGGAGAGTTGCGTCGCCACCCACCTGAAAAAGGTGCGGCGCGGGCACACTTACTTATACCGCGTGCTGGCCCCACAGCGGGCAACGGCGGAGATTGCTGAGCAGTCGCCGGGATGCTGGCGCTTGGTGCAACTGGCTGGCTTTAGGAATCAGCCGGTCTCGCGGGCGACCCGGCAGTCCGTCGAAGAGTGGTTGGCCGAGGACCCGTTCTAATCGGCGTGTTCGCGCTCTCGGGCCGAAGTGGCATCACGACCATGCGCCGGCCACCTTCGCTGAACACGACCCGGCTGAGGTCATCGCTGATGTCGAGCGTAGCGAGGCCGCAGCGCCTCCAACACGAACTCGCGGTTGAGGGAGATGGATACCGGCCGGCCGCTGATGCGGGCACTCTGAAGCGTGAGCTGAGTCCACTCCGGAGTATCCTTGGCCTTGGCCTTGAAACACAGGGTTGACCCGGTGACTTCCACGTAACGCCACGATTGACCTCGTCCTGATGGGGGAGCTTCGGAATGCCGGCGAGCAAGCTGGGCAACGCCTCCGCGTCGAAGTGAGCCTGCGTGAGGCTGCTGTCAGCAGCGGGCACGACTTGTTTCCAATTCGATAACTCCGAGAAAACCAATGTATTAATTGGTGCGCCGGGCAGGACTCGAACCTGCAACCTTCTGATCCGAAGTCAGAAGCTCTATCCAATTGAGCTACCAGCGCATCGCCAGCAGAATAGGCGTCGACAGGAGCAAGTCAACGCGGGTCGTTGGATGCTCGACTCGCGCGGACAGGTGAGAGATGCTGTCGGTTGTCCAGTCAACGCATGAAGCCCCCTTCCGACGCATCACCCGAAGCCCCGGCGCGCCCGCAGGTGTTTCGCGCGCGTGGGCTAACGAAGGTGTATGGCAGCGGCGATGCGGAAGTGCGCGCATTGGCAGGCGTGGACCTCGATCTGCGCGCTGGCGAGTTGGTCGTGCTGCTCGGGCCATCAGGCAGCGGCAAGACTACGCTGCTCAACCAGCTCGGCGGCCTCGATAATCCCACCGCTGGTGAACTTTGGTATCGCGACCTTGATCTCACGCACGCCGACGAGGCGCAGCTCACGCGCTACCGGCGCGATTCGGTCGGGTTCATATTTCAGTTCTATAATCTTATTCCCAGCCTGACGGCGCGTGAAAACGTGGGCCTCATCACGGAGATTGCACACGACCCGATGGCACCCGAGGCGGCGCTGGAAATGGTAGGGCTGACGCCACGGCTGGATCATTTCCCCGCACAACTTTCCGGGGGCGAGCAACAACGCGTGGCCATCGCGCGCGCGATTGCGAAGCGTCCTGAAGTGCTCCTATGCGACGAACCAACGGGTGCGTTGGATGTGCGCACGGGGATCGTGGTGCTGGAGGCCGTTGAGCGCGTGAACCGCGAGTTGGGCACCCTCACCGTCATCATCACGCATAATGCAGTGATGGCGGACATGGCAGATCGGGTGATCTATTTCTCGGATGGCCGCGTGAACCGCATTCACGAGAACGCGAGCCGTGCAAAACCGGAGAGCTTAAAATGGTGAGGCGCGAAACACTCCCAAAGCAAACCCGCAAAACTTGGGCATTACATCTCGGAGAAGCTCCAAGCTCTAGCAACCATGAAGTTTCCGGCTAGTCTCACCAATGAGGCGATCAACTACGCGCGTCTATTTCGCGCCCGATTTGCGACCGCTTGACACCGAAATCTAAGCGCGCGGCGGGTACCGAGTTTTTTGGCCTCAGACTTAAACCGCTTAGGAACCTTTAGCGCATGCTCCCGCATCTCGACCGCAAACTTTGGCGCGACCTGTCCCGCCTGAAAGGGCAGGCGCTGGCGGTCGCGCTGGTAATGGCTTGCGGACTGGCGATGCTCATCATGGCGCGCAGCCTCATCCACTCCCTCGAATCCACAAGTAGCGAGTACTACCGCGCCCACCGGTTTGCAGAGGTGTTCGTCACGCTGAAGCGCGCTCCGCTCTCGCTGGTCGGGCGCGTACGCGAGATCCCCGGCGTGGCCGTGGCGCAGCCGGGACTATCCGCGCAAGTCACGCTCGACATTCCTGGGCTGGAGGAGCCGGCTAGCGGCAACGTCCGCTCGTTACCCGACTTCGGCGAGCCAGAGCTGAACCGGTTGTTCCTCCGGCGGGGGCAATGGTTCCGACCCGGCGCAAAGCGCGAGGTGTTGGTGAGCGAGGCCTTCGCCGAAGCAAACAAGCTGGAGCCCGGTGACTCCATCGCGATGCTGCTCAACGGAAGACGACAGAACTTTCGCATTGCAGGCATTGTGCTGTCGCCCGAATTCATTTTTGAGTCGCGTCCTGGCGCAGCGCTTCCAGATAACCGCACTTACGGCATATTCTGGCTGCCCAACGAGGAGCTGGCCTACGCGTTCGATCTTAACGGCGCCTTCAACTCGCTGGCCTTGACACTTGAACCGGGTGCAAGCGAGCGGGGCATCATCGCGACGCTGGACAAGCTGCTGGAACCTTACGGTGGGCGCGGCGCTTACGGACGGGCGGATCATCCGTCACACATTCGAGTGACAGATGAAATCGCCGTATTACGCACGCTATCGGTGGCGTTCCCGATCGTGTTCCTGAGCGTGGCCGCGTTCATGGTCAACGCGGTGCTGTCGCGCCTCCTCAATTTGCAACGCGAGCAAATCGCGATCCTGAAAGCGTTCGGATTCGCAAACCGGGTGATCGTGGGGCACTACCTGAAGTTTGCACTCGTGATGGTGGTGGCAGGCACAGCGCTGGGCGGACTGGGTGGCAGTCTGCTCGGTCGACAACTGGTGGTGATGTACCGACTGTGGTTCCGATTTCCCGATTTAAGCTTCGAACTGGACCGCAGCGCGTTCGCGATCGCATTGGGCGTAAGCGCGTTTGCGGCCGTGGCCGGCGTGTTCAGCGCGGTACGTCGCGCGGCGCAACTGCCACCCGCCGAGGCCATGCGGCCCGAGCCGCCCGCTCACTACCAGCCTGCACTGCTGGAGCGCACCGGCATCGCCCACTTACTTTCGCACTCGTTCCGCATCGCTATGCGAAACATCGAGCGACGACCCATGCAAGCGTTCTTCACCGTCGCCGGCCTTGCGCTGGCCACGGGCATCATGATCGTGCCAAACTGTTTTCGTGACAGTGTGACTGAAGTGCTTGGCTTCCAATGGGACGTGGCGCAACGGCAGGACATCACGGTGGGATTGATCGAGCCGCAGGACCGCCGGGCACGTGACGCCTTCGCGCACTTACCGGGCGTGCGGGCCGTCGAGCCATTTCGCAACGCAGCGGCGCGCATTCGCTTTGGACACCGCACACGGCTCATCGGTCTGCAGGGACTGGCAGCGGACGGCGGCCATACACGCATCATCGGCACGGGCCCGCGCCAACTGGCACCACCAGCGCATGGCGTCATTCTCTCAGCCAAGCTCGCCGAGGTATTGGATGCACGGGTCGGCGACGTGCTGCGTGTCGAGGTGCTTGAAGGCCGACGGATGACGGCGGACGTTCCGCTGGTAGGTCTGGCCGAAGACTTGGCGGGGCTGAACGCGTATATGTCGCTCACCGCGCTCAACCGGCTAGTGGGTGAAGGTGACCTCGTGACGGGTGCGAGCTTTGCCGTGGACGCCACTGAGCGCGGCGCATTTCTCCGCGCGCTCAAAACGGTGCCAAGCGTCGGTTGGGTGGCGATTAAAGAATCACTGCGGCGTAATTTTGAGGAAACCACGGCCGCGAGCATCAACCTGATCCAGACCATTTACCTGGTGTTTGCGACGGTCGTGGCGTTTGGCGTGGTGTATAACAATGCGCGCATCTCGTTGGCGGAGCGGTCGCGGGAGCTAGCCACGCTGCGGGTGATAGGCTTTTCGCAGAGCGAGGTCGGGGCGGTGCTGGTGACGGAGTTAGTGCTGCTGGCACTATGCGCTGTGCCCTGCGGGCTACTGCTGGGGACGGGATTCGCCTCGGCTATCGTGACGCAGGTAAACACGGAAACCGTGCGCTTGCCGCTGGTGTTCACGTCACGCAATTATGCCTTTGCCGTGCTCGTGGTAACGGTAGCTTCGACGCTCTCGGGGCTGCTGGTGCTGCGCCGGCTAAACCGATTGAACCTGGTCGGCGCGTTGCGTGCGCCAGAGTGAAATGAAGATAAGTTGGAAGACCAAGCGACAAAAAGCTCTGATGATCAAATTGAAAAAACGTAGCCAAAGTGCGGTTGGTCAAAGGACGCGATGGGCGTGCGTGGGCTGGGAACCGCGAGTTGGTAAATGCTTGGGGGCTGGGAAATTTGAATTTAAGATTGGTGAGCTTTTGGATGCCGCATGATCTCTGACGTTCCCAAAACTTCGCCACGCCGTGTCGGCGGTGCCGTCCGTTTCTTCCGCCACTTGGTGCCTTGGGTAGGCGGACTGGGCCTTGTGGCCGCCATCGTCGCGGGCTTATGGCCGAAGCCGCCCATCGTCGAAACCACGCGCGTTGTCACCGGACCGCTCCGAGCAACAATCAACGAGGAGGGCAAGACGCGCATCCAGCAACGCTACGTGGTGGCTGCACCGGTCGCGGGGTACCTCCGGCGCATTCCCTGGAAAGTGGGCGCAGACGCGGCGGCCAATGAGACGGTGCTGGCCGTGATCGAGCCGCTGCCACCGGCACTGCTCGACCTGCGCTCACGCACATTGGCTGAGGCACGACGCGACGTCGCCTTAGCCAGCCAAGCGCGCGCGAAGGAGGCACACCGGTTCGCGGCCAGCGAACTGAAACGCATTGAGCGCTTGAGTAAGGATCAAGTTGTTTCGTCGCAGGAACTTGAAGCCGCCCAATCGCGCGAGTCGGCTGCAACGCGTGAACTGGCCGTGGCGGAGAGCAGCTTAAAGCAAGCGGAGGCCGAACTGCGCGAGTTTAGCGTCGCGCCCGGCAACGCGCATTCTGCGCAAACACCCGTCGAAGTGCGGACCCCAGTGACGGGTCGCGTGCTGCGGGTCTTTGAGGAGAGTGCGCGGGTGGTGAACGCCGGCACGCCGCTACTTGAACTTGGCAACCCTGCAGAGTTGGAGGCGGTCATCGAAGTGCTCTCGCGCGACGGTGCCGCCATCGCGCCGGGCACGAAGGTTGAATTGGAGCACTGGGGCGGAGCGCAGCCGTTACAAGCGCGCGTGCGGCTGGTCGAGCCGGCGGCCTTCACGAAGATCTCTGCGCTGGGTGTCGAGGAGCAGCGGGTAAACGTGGTGGTGGATCTACTTACGCCGATCACTGAGCGGCAGAGCTTGGGCGACAACTTCCGAGTTGAGGGCCGTATCGTGGTTTGGGAAGAGAATCGCGCTTTAAAGGTACCCTCTGGCGCGCTGTTTCGGCGGGGCCGCGAATGGGCGGCCTTTGTGCTGGCCGATGAGCACGTCGGTTTGCGCGTAGTGCAAACGGGCCGTACCAGCGGGTCGGAGACGCAAATTGTCAGCGGCCTGCGCGAAGGCGAGGAGGTCATCCTGTACCCGGGTGACCGGCTGCGCGATGGCCAGCGGGTGCAGCCCAAAGTCATTGCGACGGAGAAGTGAACGGCAAGGTTTGGCTTTGCAAGCGGTAAACCCTGTCTAACATCAGCCATGCAACCAACGGCAAACTGAGTACGGAGTTTTCATGGAGGCTAACAATAAAACTCCCAATACGAATGGGTCGGACGACGGACGGCTCAGGATCTATTTCCTGCCCAACCTGATGACGGCGGGTAACCTCTTCTGTGGGTTCCTCGCCATCACTAAGATCGTCGAGGCCAAGCTCGACCCGGTGGCGGACCCGACCTACCCGGACATTCGCGCAGCATTGCTCTACATTCTCCTCGCCTGCGTTTTTGACCTGCTGGACGGCCGGGTGGCGCGCATGGTGGGCAAGGAGAGTCCGTTTGGCCGCGAGTTTGACTCGCTGGCCGACGTGGTGTCCTTTGGCGTCGCGCCAGCGTTCCTCGTGCATCGAATTGTGCTGCGAGATGTGTTCGTGGATTTGCCGGAGTTGGGCTGGCTCATCGCGGCGATCTATCTCATCTGTGGCGCATTTCGGCTCGCGCGCTTTAACTGCTTAGCCGCGATGCCACAATCGCAGCAGAATACTTCTGGCGACTTCACCGGTGTGCCTATCCCAATGGCCGCAGGCATGGTGGCATCGCTGACGCTGTTCCTCATCTGGTGGGAGGGTAAGGAATTCGCCGTGGGCACCTGGCGTTATGTCCTGCCGGTGCTGCTGCTCTTCTTGTCCTACTTGATGGTCAGCGAGATTAAATATCCATCATTCAAGAAGCTCAACTGGCGTGCGGCCAAGCCGTTCCACAAGATGCTGACCATTCTCTTAGTGCTGGCCTGCTTCTTCGCGTTCCGCGAAAAAATTCTGCCCGTGATAACGCCATTGGTTTTCACTCTTTACCTCTTGTACGGATTCATCCGCCCGAAGATTTCCCGGCAAATGCGACGAGACATTGAGGAAGATGAGGAAGACGAGGAAGACGCCAAATCCGTGCCGCCCGCCGCCTGACCATGCTCGCCGACTACCCGATTTTGGAGGCCTTCCTAACCGGCTTAATCACCGGCTTCCTTGTGTCCATTCCTGTCGGACCGATCAACGTGACCATCATTCATGAGGGCGCGGAGCGCGGCTTTCGCTGGGGCGCGCTAATTGGCGCAGGGTCGGTACTGATGGAGGCGATCTATTGCGCCATCGGCTTCGCGGGCTTCTCCGAGCTGTTCACTACTACGCTCGCCAAAGCCGTGCTACAACTCGCCAGCTTCGCGCTGATGAGCTACCTCGGCTTTAAGTATCTGCTAGCCAAGGAGGTGAACAACACCACGCGTGGGGCCGAACGCATGGAAAACCGCTTCCATCCGCATACCGCCTTCATGACCGGCTTCGTGCGTACGCTCGGCAACCCCGGCGTGCTGCTGCTTTGGGTGGCGCTGTCTGCCACGTTTCTGGCGCACGAATGGGTAGAGCCAACCTGGGCCAGCAAGTCGTATTGCATCATGGGCGTTGCAACTGGCGGGCTGGTATGGTTCGCGATTCTAAGCTCTGTGGTGTCGTTCGGCAAACGGCACCTCTCGGACATATCACTCCTAAACCTGACGCGTAGCGCTGGCGCCATACTCCTCGTGGCCGCCATCGCACTAGGCTACAAGCTCGCGCTATTGCTAACCGTCGTGCTCAAGAATGGCCGCACGCCAAAGTCCTGAACCCGTCAGGCCAACTCCCCCGCTCGACGGCGTTCCCAGGAAACTCTTCTTTCAAAGGCACCGGTAAGAGGCTTTACCTCGTGCGTAAGACGAACAAGCGCGTGGTGCAGTTTGCTACTAGCGCGCAGCAAAACGAGCGCGCGCTTACTGCGCCTTGGCCGGCGCGGCAGTGAGCTTGGCCCAGGCCAGCAGACCAGCCGCAACCGAGACCCCGGCGCAGGCCAAATAAGGCCAGGCTGGGTGTAGGTGGAACAGAGACCCAGCAAAGATCGGCCCCGCGATTCGAGCGAGGCTGCCGAAACTTTGTGCCACTCCGATGGTTTCGCCCTGCTCATGCGCGGGCGTGAGGATGGACAGCAAGCCGAAGATCGGCGCACGCGCGAGGCTGGAGCCGATGGCCAGCAGCGCCAGCACGCCCAGCAGTTCACCCCAGCTCCGCACAAACGGCAGCGGCGCAAGACTCGCCGCCGTGAAGACCAGGCTCACGGCAATTAGCTTCCGCTCACCCAGCTTTTTCACCGCACGCCCAATGGCCCCACCCTGCACTAGCGCGCCAATCAACCCGCAGTAAGCGAACAAGTAACCGATGACCTTCGCGTCATCGGGCTTGTGAATGTCGAGATTGAACTGCTTGCTCACCAGCAAACCGAGGGTCGTCTCGAAGCAGGTGAAGGCGAACGTCGCGAGGAAAAACAACCAGACGAGCAGCCCGACCTGCGGGCGAGCGAGCGAGTGCGTCCATTGCGCGAGGCGCGGTCGCTCCGGCGCGAGCTGGCCATTTGGCTGCCGGCTCTCCGGCAGGATGGCGAGGGCGAGGAGCAAATTGCCGAAGCACATCGCGGCGGCAACCCAACCCGGGCCAGTTGGACCGAAGCCATCAAACTTCAGCCCAAACACATCAAAGCCCGCGAGACTCAACCCACCTAAAGCGGGCCCTAAGATAAAACCCAACCCAAAGGCCATCCCGATGAGGCCCATACGCCGCGAGCGGTCTTCAGGCGGCGTGATGTCCGCAATATAAGCTTGGGCCACGGCGATGTTCGCGCCGCAGATGCCGGCCAAAACGCGCGAGGTTAGCAGCAGCCAGAGCGCGGTCTCACCCGTCATCCCAGAGGCGACGGCAAAAATTGCGTAAGACACCGTCGAGCCAAGGTTACTCACTAGCAGCACAGGACGGCGACCGATGCGATCCGACAAGCGGCCCCACGTGGGCGCGAAGAGGAACTGCATGGCTGAGTAGGAAGCCATAATGACGCCAACCAAGAAGCCACTCGCGCCGAACTTCTCACTATAGACCGGTAGCAGGGGCAGCACGATGCCGAACCCGACGAGGTCGAGGAACACCGTGAGGAAAATCACCAGCAGCGACGGCTTCTTCATTTCAATTCAAGACTGCGGACGGTAGCGGGTTCACCGGGGGTGGGTAAGGAGAAAATCGCACCGCAGGATTGCGGCCTCCGCGCCACCTGCTAACGTCGGCCGCGAGCAATGGACACCGCTAAACGCCTCACCGTGCGCGCCCGTTTGGCCATTTTCGGCATGCAGGAAGTCAGTCTGGTTTTGGTCGTTCTATTTCTCGGTTTAATCCTCACGTTCTTCGGTGGCACGGTGAAGGTGCCCAAGTTGCAGGTTAACGAACGCGGTGAACGCGAGCGCGTTTTTCAGCTCATTAACGGCGAACGCGTGCCGGTGCTCGAGGAGAAAAATAAGTTCCTCAACGCCGCCAATCTCACACAGCTCGCCAAGGACACGAGCTTCATCGGCATCATGGCTGTGGGAGCGACGTTCATTATCATCGCCGGGCAGATTGATCTCAGCG
>Ga0194131_10005777_pt1 | contig 17601 bp, 17 predicted proteins | sample TA2KigO120mmetaG_FD_148631 | JGI IMG/M metagenome (GOLD analysis project Ga0194131, IMG submission 148631) | Freshwater microbial communities from Lake Tanganyika, Tanzania - TA2015053 Kigoma Offshore 120m | ecosystem: Environmental > Aquatic > Freshwater > Lake | place: Tanzania: Lake... | reverse complement strand
CTGGGCATCCGCACCCTGCTCGTCTCCGGCGGCTTCTCCTTCTTCACCGGCTGGCTCAAGGAACGCCTCGGGCTGGATGCCGCCTACTCCAACCAGCTGGAGATCGCCGATGGAAAGCTGACCGGCCGCGTGCTCGGCGACATCGTCGATGGCCAAGCCAAGGCCGCGCGGCTGGTGCAGGAAATTGCCTCGATGGGGATCACGGCTTCCCAGGCCGTGGCGGTGGGCGACGGCGCCAACGACATCCCGATGATGGGAATCGCGGGCATTTCCGTGGCCTACCGGGCGAAGCCGGCGGTGAAGGACTCGGCGACGCATGCGCTGGACCATTGCGGGCTGGATGCGGTGCTCAACCTCTACGCCTGAATCCGGTCGAGCGGGCTGACGACGCCGTGGCGCAGGGGAAAGAGTGCGAGCGCATGGGCGCCGAGGGCATCCCCGCGCCTGCCCGCGATCGACCAGCTCTCCAAGGTGCCCAACATCCTCTACATCAGGGATGCGTGCTTCAACACCGGGCGGCTGCTGTCGATCCTGAACAAGGCCGAGGCGCGCCCGACCGATCCGGGCGCTACTTCGCCGCCACCACCATCACCTCGACCAGCGCGTCGGGCGAGGCCAGGGCCGCCTCGACGCAGGCGCGCGGCGGCTTGTGGTTCGGATCCACCCATGCGTTCCACACCGTGTTCATCGGCTCGCGGTTGCGGATGTCGGTGACCCAGATCTGCGCCTGCAGGATCTTGGACTTGGAACTGCCGCACTTGGCGAGCAGCCGGTCGATCTCGGCCAGGATCTCCTGGGTCTGGCCCTTGACGTCGGCCTTCAGGTTCTTGGCGACGATGCCGGCGAGGTACACCGTGTTGCCGTGCTCGGTAGCGAGGCTGAGGATGGGACCGGGGTCGTGGCGGACGATGCTCATGCGCTTCCTCCTGGGTTGACGGACCGCAACTCTAGCCTACCCAGGCGCGCGCATTTCGAAACATCCGCATCCAGGGCGAATCCTCCCCCGCGCCGTCGGGCGACCAGGACATCTGGATGCTGCGGAATACGCGCTCGGGGTGCGGCATGACGATGGTGAAGCGGCCCTCGGCCGTGGTCAGCCCGGCGATGCCCTCCGGCGAGCCGTTGGGGTTGAGCGGGTAGGCCTGCGCGACTGCGCCGCGGTGGTCCACGAAGCGCATCGAGACCACGGCGTTGGCCTGGTCCCCAGGCGCGGCGAACACCGCGCGGCCCTCGCCGTGCGCAGTGGCGATGGGCATGCGGCTGCCGGCCATGCCGCGCATGAGAATGGAGGGGTTCTGCGGGATCTCCACCATGACGAAGCGCGCCTCGAACTGCTCGCTGCGGTTCTGGGAGAACACCGGCCAGTGCCCCGCGCCCGGGATGATCTCCTTCAGCGCCGCCATCATCTGGCAGCCGTTGCAGGACCCGAGCGCGAAGGTGTCGCCGCGCGCGAAGAAGGCCTCGAACTCCCCGCGTGCGCGGGCGTTGTACAGGATCGTCTTCGCCCAGCCCTGGCCGCCGCCCAGCACGTCGCCGTAGGAAAAGCCGCCGCAGGCGGCAAGGCCGCGAAAGCCCTCCAGCGAGATGCGGCCCGCGATCACGTCCGACATGTGCACGTCCACCGCCTCGAAGCCGGCGCGGTGGAACGCCGCGGCCATCTCCACCTGGCTGTTGACGCCCTGCTCGCGCAGGATCGCCACCCTGGGCCGCGCGCCGCAGGAAATGAATGGCGCGGCGAGGTCCTCGGCCGGATCGTAGGAGAGCGCGAACGACAGCCCGGGATCCTCCGCATCCAGCGCGCGGTCAAAAGCCTCCTGCGCGCAGTCCGGGTTGTCGCGCAGCTGCTGCATGCGAAAGCTGGTCTCGGACCAGGCGCGCTGCAGCACCGCGCGCTTCTCCGCAAACACCTTCTTCGCGCTGCGCGTGAAGGCGATCTCGTCGCGCGGGTTGGGCAATCCGGCGAGATGGGCGCAGCCGTGCACGCCCGCCTGCCGCAGCACCGCCAGCACGCGCCCGCGGTCGCGGGCGCGGATCTGCACCACGGCCCCCAGTTCCTCGGCGAACAGCGCCTCCAGCATGCGCTCGCGCAGGCGGCCGGCCAGCTGGTGCTCGCCGCCGTAGGACCCGCCGTGCTTGAAGCCGTCGACCTCGTCGCTCCAGCCCTCGAAGGCGAGCGCGTCCAGGTTCAGCGTCACCCCGCAGCGGCCGGCGAAGGCCATCTCGCAGACGGTGGCGAACAGGCCGCCGTCGGAGCGGTCGTGGTAGGCGAGCAGCAGGCCTTCGTCGGCCAGGCGCAGGATCGCGCCGAAAAAGCCCTTCAGCAGCGCCGGATTGTCCAGGTCGGGACAGCGATCGCCCAGCCGGGAATACACCTGCGCCAGGATCGAGCCGCCCAGGCGATTGCGGCCGGCCCCCAGGTCCAGCAGCCACAGCTCGGTGTCGCCGGCGTCGGTGCGCAGGCGCGGGGTGAGCACCTTGCGCGCATCCGGCAGCGGCGCGAACGCCGACACGATGAGCGACAACGGTGCCACCACTTCCCTGTGCGCGCCGCCGTCCTGCCAGGCGGTGCGCATGGACAGCGAGTCCTTGCCCACCGGGATGGCGACGCCCAGTGCCGGGCACAGCTCCAGCGCAACCGCGCGCACCGTGTCGGAGAGCGCGGCGTCCTCGCCCGGGTAGCCGGCCGCGGCCATCCAGTTGGCCGACAGCTTCACGCGATCCAGCGCCTCGACGCGCGCCGCCGCCAGGTTGGTCAGCGCCTCGCCCACCGCCATGCGGCCGGAGGCCGGCGCATCGATGAGCGCGAGCGGCGTGCGCTCGCCGATGGCATAGGCCTCGCCGCCATAGCCGTCGAAATCCAGCAGCGTCGTGGCGCAATCGGCCACCGGCACCTGCCAGGGACCGACCAAGGGATCGCGCGAGCACAGGCCGCCCACGGTGCGGTCGCCGATGGCGATGAGGAAGGTCTTGTCGGCCACCGCCGGGTGGCGCAGCACGCGCAGGGCCGCCTCCCTGAACTCGATCCCCTCCAGCGACAGCGCCGGCAGCGCGGGCTTCAGGCGCTTCACGTCGCGCAGCAGCCGCGGCGGCTTGCCGAGCAGCGTGTCCGTGCGCATGTCCACGGCGCGCTCGCCCAGTTCCGGGTCCTCGACCACCAGCCGGCCCTCGACGGTGGCGGTGCCCAGCACCGCGAACGGGCAGCGCTCGCGCGCGCACAGCGCCGCGAAGCGCTCCAGCGATTCCGGCGCGATGGCGAGCACGTAGCGCTCCTGGGCCTCGTTGCACCAGATCTCGCGCGGCGACATGCCGCTGTCCTCGGAAGGAACCTGCCGCAGGTCGAGGCGCGCGCCCCGGCCCGCCCCGTGGGCGAGTTCGGGCAGCGCGTTCGACAATCCGCCCGCGCCGACGTCGTGGATGGAGAGGATCGGGTTGTCCGCGCCCAGCTGCCAGCAGCGGTCGATGACTTCCTGCGCGCGACGCTGGATCTCGGCGTTGCCGCGCTGCACCGAATCGAAGTCCAGGTCCTCGGTGTTGGTCCCGGCACCCAGGGAGGAGGCCGCGCCGCCGCCCATTCCGATCAGCATGCCGGGACCTCCGAGCTGAAGCATCAGGCTTCCGGGAGGGAGCGCCGCCTTGTTCCGATGCACGTCGGCGATGTTGCCGATGCCGCCCGCCAGCATGATCGGCTTGTGGTAGCCGCGCAGCACGCCCGCGGCCTCCATCTCCAGAGTGCGGAAGTAGCCCGCGAGGTTGGGCCGGCCGAACTCGTTGTTGAACGAGGCGGCGCCGATCGGGCCCTCAAGCATGATCTCCAGCGCCGAGACGATGCGGCCGGGCTTTCCGGGATCCTTTGCCTCCCAGGGCTGCATCGCGCCGGGGATGCGCAGGTGGGATACCGAGTAGCCCACCAGGCCCGCCTTGGGCCTGGCGCCGCGCCCGGTGGCCCCCTCGTCGCGGATCTCGCCTCCGGCGCCGGTGGCCGCGCCCGGGAAGGGCGAGATCGCGGTCGGGTGGTTGTGGGTCTCGCACTTGAGCACCGTGTGCGTGAGCTCCTCGTGCGGGCCGAAGACCCCGTCGGCGCCGGCATAGAAGCGCTTCGCGCGGCGGCCCTGGATGATGGCGGCGTTGTCCGAGTAAGCGAGCACCGTGCCCTGCGGGTTGGCGGCATGGGTGTGCCGGATCATGTCAAACAGCGACTGCGGCGACCTCTCCCCGTCCACGATCCACTCGGCGTTGAAGATCTTGTGCCGGCAGTGCTCCGAGTTCGCCTGCGCGAACATGGTGAGCTCGGCGTCGGTCGGGTCGCGCCCGAGCGCCTCGTAGGCGGCGCGCAGGTAGGCGATCTCGTCCTCCGACAGCGCGAGGCCCAGGCGACGGTTCGCATCCACCAGCTCGGCGCGGGCGACATGCCCCAGCGGCCGGGGCGCGACGTGGCGGAACAGCGCCGCGGCCTCCCCGGGCGAGGACAGCACCACCTCGGTCATGCGGTCATGAAGCAGCGCCGCGATCGCGGCGCGCTGCGGCGGCGAAAGCGGCGCGGCGCAATCGACCCGGTACGCGGTGCCGCGCTCGATGCGCAGGACCTGCGTCAGGCCGCAGTTGCGGGCGATGTCGGTCGCCTTCGAGGACCAGGGCGAAATGGTGCCCAGGCGCGGCACCACCAGGAACAGCGCGCCCCCGGCCTGCACCGCGGGGGCGCCGTAGCGCAGCAGGCGCTCCAGCCGCGCCGACTGTGCCGCCGCCGGCGGCGAGGAGGACTCGACGAAATGCCAGAACTCGGCGCCGACCGCGCGCGCGGCGGGGTGAACGGCCTTGATTCGGGACAGCAGCTTCGCCAGCCGGAACTCCGACAGCGCACGGGCGCCGCGGAATCGAGAGACGGTGGAGGGCAGATTATTTCCTGATCTGGGGTTCCTGCAGCTTGCCGGCGATGGTGAGCGCCGCGCGCTGCACCTGCGCCGGCGTCTTGAGCTCGTCGGCGATGCGCCCGCCGGGGCCGCCCGAGGCGTCGGTGTCCAGGCTGATGTTGGCGTTCAGCCGGTCGGCGCGCGACAAGCGGCTGGTTTTTCCGCCAGCCTCCCGCGGGCCCTTGCCGGTCTTGGAAAAGATCGAAGAAGGATTCAAGCGTGAAACGGCCCCAGGTGGGAAAAGGAAGACGCGCGCATTTCTATTATAAGCGCGCCCGTCGGTAGAATCTGGCGGTGTCCGATTCGCCCGAAGCCGCCGCGGCTCTCGCTCAGCCGCCCGCCGCCCCGCTGGACCTGACGCTGCTGCTGGGCGACCGGCGCTTCCTGGCCGCGCTCGCCACCAGGCTGGGCGCTGAGATGACGATCATCGCCTTCGTCTCCAGCTCCTCACTGGCGGCGGTCACCGCCCTGGGCCTCACCCCGACGCAGGACGGCACCGCGGCGGCGGCGGCCTGCACCATCGCCCTGTTCGGCGCCGCGGCATTCGTCGCCCAACGCCGGCTGTTCGGCAGCTTCGCCCTGGGGTAGGCGCAGGCGATGGACACGGTCGAATGCGTCGTCATCGGCGCCGGCGTCGTGGGGCTGGCGGCGGCGCGCGCCCTGGCGCTGCAGGGCCGCGAGGTGGTGATCCTGGAGGCCGAGGACGCCATCGGCACCCATACCAGCTCGCGAAACTCGGAAGTCATCCACGCCGGCATCTACTACCCGAAGGGCTCGCTCAAGGCGCGCGCCTGCGTCGAGGGCAAGGAGCGCCTGTACCGCTACTGCGTCGAGCGCGGCATCCCGCACCGGCGCAGCGGCAAGCTGATCGTGGCCACCGACGAGCCGCAGGCTGCGCAACTGCAGGGCATCCAGGCGCAGGCCCATGCCAACGGCGTCAGCGACCTCGTCTGGATGAGCCGCGAGCAGGCGCTGGCGCTGGAGCCCGAGCTGCGCTGCACCGCCGCGCTCTACTCCCCCTCCACCGGCATCGTCGACAGCCACGCCCTGATGCTCGCCTACCTGGGCGAGGCCGAGTCCGCCGGCGCCATGCTGGCGTTGAAGAGCCCGCTCGAGCGCGCCGCGGTGCGCACCGAGGGCTTCGAGCTGCGCGTCGCCGGCGCCGACCCGATCCGCTGCCGCCTGCTGGTGAACTCAGCCGGCCTCAGCGCGCCCTCGGTGGCCCGGCGCATCGACGGCTACCCCGCGGCGCTCGCCCCGGGCGAGTTCTACGCCAAGGGCAACTACTACTCGCTCGCGCGGCGCGCGCCGTTCTCGCGCCTGATCTACCCGGTGCCCGAGCCCGGGGGCCTGGGCGTGCACATCACGCTCGACCTCGCCGGGCAGGCACGCTTCGGCCCGGACGTGGAATGGGTCGACCGGATCGAGTACAGCGTGGACCCGGGGCGCTCGGCGCGCTTCTACGCCGCCATCCGGCGCTACTGGCCCGGGCTGCCCGACGGGGCGCTGTCGCCGGGCTACGCCGGCATCCGGCCCAAGACCGCCGGCCCGAAGGACCCGGCGCCGGATTTTGCGATCCAGGGTCCGGCCGAGCACGGCCTGCCGGGCCTGGTGAACCTCTACGGCATCGAATCGCCCGGATTGACAGCGTCGCTCGCGTTGGCCGACACTGTCGCCGCTTTCCTACAGAATTGAACCCGGAGAATCCAATGACACCGCGCAGAACCTTTATCGCCGCCGCCGTCTCTGGCGCCTTGATCCTCGCCACCGGCGCCGCGCAGGCGCAGACGAAGTGGGACATGCCCACCCCGTATTCCGACGGCGAGTTCCACACCATCAACGTGCGCCAGTTTGCCGAGGAAGTCGCCAAGGGCAGCGGCGGCCAGATTGCCATCGCCGTGCATTCCAACGGCTCGCTGATCAAGCACCCGGACATGCTGCGCGCGGTCTCCACCGGCCAGGTCAGCATCGCCGAGTTCCTGCTCGGCCAGTTCGGCAACGAGGAACCGGTGTTCAACGCCGACAACGTGCCCTTCCTCGCCGCCGGCTACGACAACGCCTGGAAACTCTACCAGGCGCAGAAGCCGATCCTGGAGAAGAAGCTGCAGGGCCGCGGGCTGGTGCTGCTGTACTCGGTGGCCTGGCCCGGCCAGGGCATCTATTCCAAGGAGCCGCTGAAGGCCATCACCGACCTCAAGGGCACCAAGTTCCGCACCTACAGCCCGCTCACGGCGCGCCTCGCCGAGCTGCTGGGCGCGAGCCCGACCGTGATCCAGGTGCCCGAGCTGCCGCAGGCCTTCGCCACCGGTACGGTCAACGCCATGATCACCTCTTCGGCCACCGGCACCTCGTCCAAGGCATGGGAGTTCGTCAAGAACTACTACACCACCAACGCCATGCACCCGAAGAACGCAGTGGTGGTGAACAACCGCGCCTTCCAGGGCATGTCGGCGGCAAACAGGAAGGCGCTCACCGACGCTGCCGCGGCTGCAGAGAAGCGCGGCTGGGATCTTTCCCGCGCGCGCGAGCAGGCGGCGAACAAGATGCTGGCCGACAACGGCATGGCGGTGCGCGCGCCCGACGCGGCGATGGTGTCCGGGTTCAACAAGATCGGCGAGCAGATGGCCGGCGAGTGGCTGAAGGCGGCCGGTGCCGACGGCGACGCCATCGTCAAGGCCTACCGGAAGTAAGCCGTTGAGGCGGTTCCTCGACCGCCTCTACGCGGCCAGCGGGGCGTTCGCGGCAGTGTGCCTGGCCAGCATCGCGGTGGTGATGCTGGCGCAGGCAGGCATGCGCGAATTCGGCCTGCTGCTGCGCGGGGCCGACGACATCGTGGCGTGGCTCTGCGCGGCGGCCGCGTTCCTCGCGCTGGGCCATACCTTCCGCAGGGGCGAGCTGGTGCGCGTCGGGCTGCTGCTGGAGCACCTGCCGCCGCGCCCGCGCCGCGCGCTGGAGCTGGCCGCGCTGGCGCTGACCGTGGTTTTCGCCGGCTACATGGCCTATGCCATCCTCAACTTCGTTTACGACAGCTGGCGATTCAACGAGGTGGCGCAGGGCCTGATCCGGATCCCGATCTGGATCCCGCAGCTGAGCGCCGTGATCGGGGTCCTGATCCTGTTCGTCGCCGTGCTGGATGACTTCGTCTGCCTGCTGCGCGGCGCCACGCCCGCCTACCAGGCGGCCGAGGACGAGCGCCGGACCAGCAAGGACTTCTCGGAGTCGCTGTGAGCACCATCCTCATCGCCGCCATGGTGTTCTCGATCCTGGTGGTGCTGCTGGCCGGCGGGGTCTGGATTGCGATCTCGATGGGCATCGCGGCCTGGTTCGGGCTGCAATTCTTCAGCTCCAGCCCGCCCGCGGTGAACCTGTTCCAGTCCTTCTGGGGCTCCAGCGCCTCGTGGACTATCGCCGCGCTGCCGCTGTTCGTCTGGATGGGCGAGATCCTGTACCGCACCAGGCTGTCGGACGAGATGTTCGAGGGCCTGTCGCCCTGGCTGGGCTGGCTGCCCGGGCGCCTGATGCACGTCAACATCCTGGGCTGCGGCATCTTCGCTGCGGTCTCGGGGTCGTCCTCTGCCACCTGCGCCACCATCGCCAAGGTCGCGCTGCCCGAGCTCAAGCGCCGCGGCTATGACGAGAGGATGTGCCTGGGCTCGCTGTGCGGCGCCGGCACGCTGGGGCTGCTGATCCCGCCCTCCATCATCATGATCGTGTACGCGGTGGCGGCCGAAGTCTCGATCCTGAAGATGTTCATCGCCGGCATCCTGCCGGGGATCCTGCTGATCTCGCTGTTTTCGGGCTACATCATCGTCTGGGCGCTGCTCAACCCGGACAAGACGCCAAAGGAGACCGAGCACATCCCCCTCAGGGAGCGCCTGCGCCGCGGCCGCAACTTGATCCCGTGCCTGATCCTGATTGCGTTCGTCATGGGCGCCATGTTCACCGGCTACGCCACCGCCACCGAGGCGGCCTCCTTCGGCGTGCTGGGCGCGATCGCCATCGCCTGGTGGAGCGGCGCGCTGACGCCGGAGAACTTCCGGGCGAGCCTGATGGGCGCGACGCGCCTGTCGTGCATGATCCTGTTCATCCTCGCCGGGGCCTCGTTCCTCAGCTCCAGCATGGCCTTCACCGGGATCCCGAAGGCGCTCGCCGAGTCGGTTGCCTCGCTGGGCGTTGGCCCGCTTGGCCTGATCGCCGTGCTAGCCTTGATCTACCTGCTGCTGGGCACGGCGCTGGACGGCATCTCCATGATCGTGCTCACCACCTCCATCGTGCTGCCGATGGTCGAGGCCGCCGGTTTCAACCTCATCTGGTTCGGCATCTTCATCGTGCTGCTGGTGGAGATCGCGGAGCTGACCCCGCCGCTGGGATTCAACCTGTTTGTGCTGCAGACCATGAGCGGGCGGGATTCGAACTACGTTGCGCTGGCCTCGATCCCGTTCTTCTGCATGATGCTGCTCGCGCTCGTGATCGTGGTCGCGTTCCCGCAGATCGCCACCTGGCTGCCAGACGTCCTGATCCAGAGGGCGAAGTAGCGGCTGCCGGCCGTGTCGCGCCCCGTCTACCTCACCGCCGACATCCGCCGCATCGAGCAGGCCGCGGGCGCAACCGCGCCGCCGCTCATGGAGCGCGCCGGCGCCGCCGCCGCCGAACTCGCGCTCACGCTGCTCGCGGAGAACCGCAAGGACGTGCTGGTGCTCGCCGGCCCGGGCAACAACGGCGGCGACGCGCGCATCGTGGCGCGCATCCTGGCGCAGAAGTTCCTGCGCGTCGTCACCGCGGAAAAGCTCGCCGACATTCCGCCCGAGACGCGCTGGGGCCTGGTCGTGGACGGCCTGTTCGGCATCGGCCTCGCCCGGCCCGTGGCGGGCGAGCACGCGAAACTGGTCCATTGCGCCAACGCGCAGGGCTGCCCGGTGCTCGCGCTCGACATCCCGAGCGGCATCGCCTCGGACACCGGAGGGGTGCTGGGCGCCGCGATCCGCGCCACGCACACCATCACCTTCATCGCCCTCAAGCCGGGTCTGCTGACGCTGGAGGGGCCGGACCATTGCGGCGAGGTGAGCGTCGCAACCCTGGGGCTGGAAGCCGCGAAGCTGGTCGCGCCGCGAGGCTGGGTCGCCGAGCCCGCGCTGTTCGCCCATGCGCTCAAGCTGCGCCCGCGCAACTTCCACAAGGGCATGGCAGGCTCGGTGGCGGTGTTCGGCGGCGCCGAGGGCATGGCGGGCGCGGCGCTGCTGGCCGGGCGCGCCGCGCTGCGCCTGGGCGCAGGCAAGGTCCACCTCGGCATGCTCTCGGACATCGCCCTCGACCCGGTGGCCCCGGAGCTGATGCTGCGCCACCCGGACGACGCCCTCGGCCAGGACCTCGATGCCATCGTCATCGGTCCGGGCCTCGGGGACAGCGAGCGCGCCGAGACCATCCTGCGCGCGGTCCTGGCGAGCGACATCCCCTGCGTGCTCGATGCCGACGCGCTCAACATGATGTCGGCGAACGTGGAACTGCGCCTGGCCTGCGCGCGGCGCAGCGCCGAGACGCTCATCACCCCGCATCCCGCGGAAGCTGCGCGCCTGCTCAGCCTGAAGACCGCCGGCATCCAGGCCGATCGCCTGGCGGCGGCGAAGAACCTCGCCGAGGAATTCAACGCCCACGCCCTGCTCAAGGGCGCCGGCAGCCTCATCGTGGCGCGCGACGGCCACTGGTTCATCAATACCTCGGGCAACCCCGGCATGGCCTCGGCCGGCATGGGCGATGTGCTCTCGGGAATCCTGGGCGCGCTGCTGGCGCAGAAGCTCGCGGGGGAACCGGCGCTGGTGCTGGGCGTACACCTGCACGGCTGCGCCGCGGATGAATGTGCACGGTCGGCAACATTTGGTGGCCCGGTGGGCCTCGCCGCGGGCGAGACCCTGGCGCCGGCGCGGGCGATCTGGAACCGCTGGCTGCGGCCCCAGGGCTAGTCGCAGCGGTAGAACGCCTGCCGCTGCTGCAGGCTGATCGCCTCCAGGTCCCGCGGGTCGCGGGCGCGGCCCTTGCCGTCCAGGATCTGGCTCTCCAGCTCCGCCAGGCGCTTCTCCAGCTTCGCCGTCTTCGGGTCCTTGTTGAGGGCGGCGAAGCGCGCCTGCAGCTTTTTCATGTCCCCGCCGCGCTGCTCGACCTGCGCCAGCGCCATGGCGCGCCTGAGCTGGCGCTTCTCGCATTGCACCGGCTCCAGGGCCTTCGAGATCTCGAGGAACTCCTTCGCCGCCGGGGTCAGCGCCACGGCCGGCGCGCAGGCAAGCGCAAGCATGAGCGCAAATGCCCTCAAGCTGCCCTGACCCGCGCCTTGGGCTCCGGGTACGGGTGGAGCATGTTGAGAGCGACCGAGCTTGGCGCATCCCCCACGGCGTCAATGATAGGCGAAAACCGCCGCCGCCGACCGATCCGCGCCGGTCAGGATTTCTTCAGCTTGCGCACGACGTCGTAGATTTCGGCGGCGTGGCGGCGGGGGTTCACCGAGTAGACGGCGTGGCGGATGACGCCCTTCCTGTCGATGACGAAGGTCGAGCGCTGCACGCACTCGCGGCGCACGCCCTCGGTCTCCTTCTCCTCGATGACGCCGTACTGGCGGCAGACCGCGCCGTCGGCGTCCGAAAGCAGGCTGATGGACAGCCCGTGGCGGTCGCGGAACTCGGCGTGGGACAGGCAGTCATCGCGCGACACCCCGAGGATCACGCAGCCGCAGTCGCGGAACTGCGCCTCGTGGTCGGAGAACTCCGCCGCCTGCATGGCGCACACCGGGGTGTTGTCGCGCGGATAGAAGTACAGCACCACGTTCTTCTTGCCGATGTAGGAAGCCAGGTCCACCGTCTGCATGTCCGCATCGGGGAGCGAGAATCCTGGCGCCTGTTGTCCGGGTTGCAGCATGGGCATTCGCGTCGCGGTCGATTCTAGACCTGCGAGTGCATTTGACAAGCCCTGTTGCGTTTCCGCCCGCGCGGCGCGCCACTCGTATAATCCATCAATGTAGGAAACCCTCCCAGCAGTTTGTTCAAATTCCCTGCCGATTCATGGAATTCGATGCATCAAGCGTTGTTGAATGAGCCGCGAGATCGTGAACGCGGCGCTGCGCGAGATGGAGGTGCTCGATCACGTCGTTTCGGCGATTCGGCATCGCTGAACCCATGAAAAGCGTTCGAAGTTCAATAAGCGCCAAGTAACCGTGCTAAAATGTGTCGTGCGAAGCTGCCTGAGTGGCAAAAGTTTTGCGCATATCTGACCATTAACCAGACGAGGAAAATCATGACGAAGTCGCTGCTGATCGCCGCCATCGCGGCGTTGGCACTTGCCGCCTGCGGCAAGAAGGAAGAGCCCAAGAAGGCCCCCCAGCCCGAGAAAAAAGTAGAGGCGCCGAAAGTCGAGGCACCCAAGGCCGAGGCACCCAAGGCCGAGGAAAAGAAGGACGAGCCGAAGAAGTAATTCCCGGCACTGCAGGACAGGACGGCGGCACCCTCAGGGTGGCCGCCGTTATTCTTTGTGGCCCTCCCTAGCCCAGGTCGCGCCAGCCGAAACCGTCTTCCTGGGTGGCCAGCCCGACCCAGTCCTGCGCACAGCCCAGCACGCCGGCCAGCGCGGCGCGCGCCAGCTCCGGCCGGTTGTTCTGCTGCGAGAGGTGGGCGCAGATCACGTGCTTGAGACGCGCGCGATCCAGCGCGGCGAGCAGCTTCCCGGCGGCCGCATTGGACAGGTGCCCGAACGGGCCGCCGATGCGGTCCTTCAGCCACTTCGGGTAGCTCCCCTCCCGCAGCAGATCCGGGTCATGGTTGCATTCCAGCACCAGCGCATCGCAGCCCGTCAGCGTCGCCTCCACGTGCGCGGTGGAGGTGCCCAGGTCGGTGAGCACGCCGAGGCGACGCGCGCCGTCGGAGAGCACGAACTGCACCGGCTCGCGCGCATCGTGCGGCACGGTGAAGGGCAGGACTTCGATGGCGCCGACGGCAAAGGCGCCGCGTCCCTCGATGATGCGGGTGTTGGCCGCGGCGCGGGCGCCGTCGGCCGTCTTGCGCGCCTCCTGCAGCGCCAGGCCGGTGCCGTGCGTCATCCAGACGGTGGTGCCGTGCTGCGCCGCGAAGGCGAGGGCCTGGCCGGCATGGTCGTCGTGCTCGTGCGTGACGAGGATGGCGTTGATCTCCGCCGGCGCCAGGCCAAGGCGCGCCAGGCGGCGCTCGGTTTCGCGCAGCGCCAGGCCGCAATCGATGAGCACGCGCGTCGGGCCGGCCGCGGCGCGGGCTTCCGCCACCAGGCAATTGCCCTTGCTGCCGCTGCCCAGCGAGGCGAAGCGCATCACGCCGCGCCGCGGAGGCGCGCCCGCCGCCTCACTTCAGCTGTTCGTGAAGCAGCGTGATGATGCGCCGCGAGGACCTGGAGCCCTCGGCGGCGCCGTCCTTGGCCAGTACCTGCACCACGCACTTGCCGTCCAACTGGTGCACATGGATCCGGTACTGCTCGGTCTTCACCTTGGGGTCGCTCGGCTTCCAGAATGCGAGCCTGGACAGCATCCCGGGCTTGTCGTCGCGCTTGGCCATTTCCGCCTCCGGATCGGCATAGCGCACGAAGTACTGGCCCTTCTGGCGGTCGCGGTCCTCGACGGTGAAGCCGACCCGGTCCAGTGCCAGTCCGACCCGGCGCCAGGTGCGGTCGAAGGGCTCGAACACCTCCAGCGTCTCGAAGCCGCCGATGTCCTTGGACAGCGCCGCGCGCGCGACCTGCGGCGCCACCGCCAGCTGGCGCTTCGCCTGCTCCTCGCCGGTGCCCAGGCGCACCATCAGGCGACTCAGGAACTCCGCTTCCAGCTCTGGGTCCGGATTGCGCGCCTGCCACATCGTCTGCTGGCGGGCGTCGACGAACACCTCGGTCATGCCGCGGTGGCTGATGTAGATCTCGGTGGCGCCCTCCTCGCCGCGCTCCAGGCGGGTGCGGAACTTGTCGCGCTCGGGCGTGGAGTAGATCTGGTCGAACAGCTTGCCCAGCGACTTGCGGATCCAGTCCTGCGGGATCTTGGCGCGGTTCTCGGTCCAGTCGGTTTCCATCACGCCGGCCTCGGGCAGCTCCAGCGAGACCAGGAAGCCGTTCTCCTGCCAGAAATCCTTGACGAAGGCCCAGAGCTTCTCCGGCGGCTGGTTGATCACCAGCCAGCGCTGCGTGCCGGTGCGCTCGATGCGCATCCTCTCCACCGAGGGCAGGACCGCGGTGCTGCCCGGCCTGGGCGCCTGCGCCCTGCCGGCCTGGAACTCCGACAGCGTCGCCGAGCCCTTGCCGGAATCGGGCACCGCATAGCGGTTGTCGCGCGTCGGCACGGTCAGGTCGGGGGGAATCTCCAGCGGCGGCAGCGTGCCCGCCGACTTGTAGTCCACCTTCTTGCCCTCGAGGACCTCGGTCACGGTCTGGCAGGCACCGAGCAGCGCGGCGGCGGCGATCGCGGCGCAAAACCGTGCCGGGCTGCGCCTCATGCGCGTTTTTCCACCATGCGCAGCGGCAGCGCGATGCCCGCCTCGGCGAGCGCCTCGCGCACCACGTCGTGGCAGCGCTCCGACAGCGGCACCAGCGGCAGGCGGATGCCGGGCTCGATCAATCCCATTTCCGCCAGGGCCCACTTCGCCGGCGCCGGATTGGTCTCGACGAACAGCGTCTGGTGCAGCCCGATCAGGCGCAGGTTGAGTTCGCGCGCCTTCTTCAGGTCGCCCACCAGCGCGGCGGCGCACATCTCGTGCATCATGCGCGGCGCCACGTTGGCGGTCACCGAGATGACGCCGTGGCCCCCGAGCAGGATCAGCGCCAGCGCGCCGGCGTCCTCGCCCGAGTAGATGGCGAAATGGCGCGGGGCGCGCCTGATCAGGTCGGTGCCGCGCTCCATGTTGGCGGTGGCGTCCTTGATGCCGATGATGCCGGGCACCTGCGCCAGGCGCAGCACGGTGTCGTTGTGCATGTCGGTGACGGTCCGCACCGGCACGTTGTAGAGGATCATCGGCAGGTCCACCGCTTCGGCGATCCTGCGGAAGTGCCGGTACAGGCCTTCCTGGGTCGGCTTGTTGTAGTACGGCACCACCGACAGGCAGGCGGTGGCGCCGTTCTTCTTCGCCGATGCCGTGAGCTCGATCGCCTCGGCGGTGGAATTGCCGCCGGTGCCGGCGATGATCGGGATGCGGCCCTTGGCGTGCGCCACCGCGACCCGGATCAGTTCCTTGTGCTCGTCAAAATCCACCGTCGGCGATTCGCCCGTGGTGCCAACCACGACGATGCCGTCGCTGCCCTCGGCGATATGCCAGTCGATCAGCGACCTGAAGCGCGCTAAGTCCAGCCGGCCGTCTACCAGCATCGGGGTGACGACCGCTACCAGGCTGCCTGTGATCATGGGGTCGGTCTCAACGTGTGCGGATAACCGCGCATTCTAGCCCTTCGCCGCCCGGGCAGCGCAAAGTCTTTGAATCACTGACGGTTTCGGCATCGTTACAGAGCCCTCCTCGAAGCCCAGGATCGCCAGGCCGCGGAACGCCTCCAGCAGTTCTCCCGGCCGCAGCAGGAAGTCCGGGTTGGAGGGCTGGCCGTGGCGTTCGTTCCCCTGCATGAAGGTTTCGTAGATGAGCAGTCCCCCGGGAGCCAGCGCCTCGGCCAGCCGGGGGAACAGGGGGCGATGAAGATAGTTGGTCACCACGATGGCCTGGAAGCACTCGCCGGGAAGCGGCCAGGGCCTGCCGTCCTCAAGGTCGACTTGGATGAAGCGGGCCCCGGAGATGTCCTGCGCCTCCCGGTCGAGCGCCACGACCTGCCGGCCCTGGCCGATGAAAAGACGCGCGTGCCGGCCGCCGCCACAGGCCAGGTCCAGCACCGTTCCGGCGGCGACGCGGGGGGCCCAGCGCCGAACCCAGGGCGAGGGGCTCAGCGCGCCGGCGTCGCCCCGCGCCCCTTCCACAGGTACAGCAGGATGCCCACGCCCATGATCACCAGCCCCGCGAGCACCATGGCGCCGAACTTCGGGCCGTAGACAGGGTTGCGGACATAGTCAATGCTCGACCAGAGCATGAAGACGCAACTGCCGATGAACAGCAGCGGCACCACGGGATAGAGCGGAACGCGGACCTGGACAGGGTCGGCCTCGCCCAGCTTTTCGCGGATCCTGAACCGGAACAGCGTCAGGCCCGTGAGCAGGAAGAAGGTCCAGAACACCGGCGAGGTGTAGGCCACCATGGCGCTGAAGCCATCCGGGGTGAAGGCGCTGGCGCAGACCAGGACCAGGCTGATCGCGCCCTGCAGCAGCAGCGCGTTGGCAGGCGTGCTGCCGGATTCGCGCCAGGCGCCAAGGCCGCCGAACAGGGGGAAGTCCCGGCCGCAGGCCCAGGTGGTGCGTGCGCCGGTGAAGGTCGCGGCATTCAAGGTGGTGAGCGCGGACACGCACACGATCAGGGCCACCACCGCAGCGCCCTTCTCCCCGGCCACCAGGCGCATGACGTCGGCCGCCACCGCTTTCGAGGTGCGCATGCCGTCCAGGCCCAGCGCCATGAGATAGCCGATGTTGACCAGCAGGTAGATCACGGTCACGGCGACAATGCCGATGACAAGGATGCGTGCCATGTTCCGCTTCGCGTCGCGCACCTCCCCGCCCAGGTAGGCGGCCTCGTTCCAGCCGCCGTAGGTGAGCAGCACGAAGATCATCGCCAGCCCGATCGCGCCGCCCGAGCCGGAGGGGGCCGGCGCGCTCGCCGGCGCGCCGCCCGAGACCATGCCGGCGACCGAAAGAACCAGCAGCGAGGCGATCAGCAGCGTCTCCGCGAGGCGCTGCAGGTTCTTGGTGGGGAGCGTACCGGCAAGGTTGAGCCCGGTGAGCGCGACCACCGCGATCGCGGCGTAGATCGCCGAGCTCGCCGGCCCCAGCGGCAGCAGCTGGCTGGCGTAGTCGCCGAAGACGAACGCCACCGCGGCGATGGCCCCGGTCTGGATCACCGTCATGCGGGACCAGGCGAACAGGAACGCCACGCCCCGCCCCATGCCAAGGGACAGGAAGCTGTACTCGCCCCCGGTGCCGGCATGGCGCGCCGCCAGTTCGGAGTAGACCAGCGCCCCGCACAGCGACACCGCGCCCCCGGCCAGCCACATGAGGAGGAACTCGGTGCCGCTGGAGGTGTTGCCCGCCACGATGGACGGCGCCTTGAAGATGCCGACCCCGATGATCATGCCGACCATCAGGAACACGCCATCGGGCACCGATAGGAGCTGCCTGGGCTCGGCCGTGGCCGCAGGTATGTCGCCCCCCTTGGGGGCTGGCTGCACTACTGTCTGTTCGCTGTCCATGGCCATGTGCGTGAATCCTCTCCGTCAGAAATAAACAGCTCGCCCTCGATGCGCCCGCCCGAGATGCTACCCCGGCGCGGGCGCGGGCGCCAGTCATGGAGGCCCTCAGCGCGAGGACAGGGGTGAGGAGGATTCTCGTGGGGGTAAAATCGCCAGCCTGCAAAAACGCGCGCCCCGGTAGCTCAGTGGATAGAGCAGCCCCCTCCTAAGGGGCAGGTCGGACGTTCGATTCGTCTCTGGGGCGCCAATAACGGCACGAGTTTACCTAGAAATCCGCGTCGCCCTGGGCGGCGGCGGTCCTGTTTTGCACCCGCCGATGCTGCCAGAGCGCGGCGGCGAAGGACAGCACCGAGGCGAGCAGCAGGCCGCCGGA
>Ga0194131_10005776_pt1 | contig 17606 bp, 12 predicted proteins | sample TA2KigO120mmetaG_FD_148631 | JGI IMG/M metagenome (GOLD analysis project Ga0194131, IMG submission 148631) | Freshwater microbial communities from Lake Tanganyika, Tanzania - TA2015053 Kigoma Offshore 120m | ecosystem: Environmental > Aquatic > Freshwater > Lake | place: Tanzania: Lake... | reverse complement strand
ATGGGGTTCATTACTTCCTCGCGTGGGTGCCCCTACAAATGCACCTACTGTAGCCAGCGGATGCTGACCGGAACATCGTACCGGTACAAGTCGGCCAAGCGTATCGTGGATGAGCTGGAAATCCTGGTTGACCATTACAGCCAGAAGCAGATTCTGTTCTATGACGACAACTTCAGCTTCAAGCCGCGCCGGGTGATCGAGATCTGCGATCGTATAATCGAGTGCGGTCTTCACAAGAAATGCAGTTTTTCCATTCAAACCAGAGCCGACAACATTCCCGATGTGATCATCCCGCACATGCGGCGGGCCAACTTCGTGCACGTGGGGTTTGGGATGGAAACGGGCAGCGAGCGCCTCGCCAAGGTCATTGTGAAAGGTGAGACGGTTGCGGATCATATCGACGCGGTGCAGCGATGCCAAAAGGCAGGATTCGAAACCTCGCTGTTCATGATTTTCGGGCTGCCCACTGAAATGGCTAAGGAACGCGAAGAGACCTTCAATCTGGTGCAAGGCCTGAATGTGCAAATGTCCAAGTATAACAATTTGATTCCCTATCCGGGCACGCCCCTTTATACGGATTTAAAGGACTCCTCGCGCGTCAAGGTCCTGCCCGGATGGTCGAACTTCAACAGCACGCTGTCCGCGACGCGAAGCATTTTTGACACGACGCCGTTGCCCTATGTTCCGGAAACTATGGGCGAGTTCGAGTTGAAGCGCGATATCATCCGCTACAATTTTAGGACGTACATCCGCTGGAAGCCGATTGTGGCTATTTTGACTCGGCAAAAAGGTGTCGGATGGGTGGATCTTCCCGCGCGCTGGTTTATGAAGCCGCTGGAGCTGTACCATGTCGGGCGGGTGGGGCTTAATGTTCTGATGAATTTGCTGATCGCCTATTTGCCGCTGTGGATGACGCAGCCGATCATGCATCTGCTCAATCCGGCGCTCAAAGACCGCATGCCCGTTCCTATTGAAAAAGAGTACAAGACGGTCGGATGGGATCGTCCTCCTGAGCATATGCGGATGTCTGTGATCAATTATCAAAAAAATGAGCAGGCTATTCGTCCTGCGAACGCTCCTGTGTTGATTCGTCCTGATCGAAAAGTGACCACTGGCTCGTAGCTGTAGTTCTGAGTGCGGAATCCGGTCCGGGAGGCTGAGCCACGTCGCCCGACCAAACCAACTGAGCCGGCCACTCGAGCTTGTTCCCCCCTCTCGTAGAAATCACCCGCTGTCGTGACAAGGGATTCAGTTTGAGCAGGCAGGTTTTGAAAAAGGATCGTCTGGGATGTCATTGTTGATTGGACATGGGTCCGTTGGGATTGCAGTCTGGGCGTGCCTGGACAAAGACTATCATCCGCTGCGGGATCATGACAAAACCGCTGCCGCGATAGCCCTCAGCTTGGTCCCCGATCTCGATTATCTTTTGCACTGGCCATTGGGATTTGATTTGGATGCCACGCATCGCACGGTGACACATTCTCTCCTGTTTGCCGTTGCAATGGGAGTCGCGCTTTCCCGATGGGGACGGCTCTGTCGTATTTCGAGACGCGGACTCGCTGCCGTTTTATTCAGCGCGGTTATTTTTTTTCATGCCCTAACCGATTTGGCCACGACATCCAATGAATTTCCTGCTATACCCGGGGTGCCCCTGTGGTGGCCTCTTTCCCAGGATCCGATAGTCCTGCCGTATTCGCCGCTTCCCCGATTATATGTGCATCCTCCCAATAATACGCTTGTGGGAATAGCAGTAATGGACTTCCTGCACCTCTGTTTCGAGGAAACGTGGAGAGAAGCCGTTGGTTTTGGACCGATCCTGGCTTTACTTCTGCTGTGGCGACACCGACTGTTGGAATCTCGACTTGCAGTCGCTGCAACTGCGACGCCTGATCGAACGTAATCAGTTCATCAAGTGGGAGAGAACGCATTGAAGGGTCCGTTTCGCTCTCTCCACCATAAGAGCCCCGCTGTTAACCCCACAGCTATTTCCAAGCCTACAAATATATACACTGACATTCTGTAGAAGATCGGATCATATACGAATCGGACCCGATTGGAACCTGATGGAAGGCGAACGGCCTTAAAGGCAATATTGGCACGCAGCACTGGCGTCTCTAAATCGTTGAGATAGGCTTTCCAATAGCGGTCGTATCCGTCAGCCCAATACAGGTATCCTGGTTTGTCCGAAGCGACCGTCAAGTCTAGAATGTTGTACGAGTAGTGCTTGACGAGGACTTCGGAGACTGTTTCCTGACCCTCCGTAGCGGGGCGTTTGGAAATGGATTTATAATCGGGAATCTTTTCAGAAATTTCGGCCCGATGGGCTCCTCCCTCGCTTAGAATAAAAGAATTTTCGAGCGTCGCTGAAGATTTATTCGATCCCATCTCCTCCAGCATCCCGATTCCATCCGAATCGCTTGCCGCGATTGCGTTTGACTTAAACTGGATCAATTGGCGATCAACGGCGAATACTGCTCGCAATGTTGCCGGCGAAATATCGGCGTAGAGGAGCCGGTAATACGGGTGCGGCATCAAAAACGAGTTCCACCGCTTTCCGCGGATCAGCGCCCTCGTCAATTCATCCTCGGTCATTGCTGCAAAAGAGGCACCCGTGACGGAGCTTTCCCCAATGATCGGTGAGGTGAAGACTGTTGGTGTGTGGGTCGCTAGTTCAATGTATCGCAGTGATTGCGTATAGGGAGTCAGAACGCTTTTTTCTGAAATGAGTCGTCTTTCTGTGGGCCAGACCGGTTCGACCACGCTGGTTTGAATGCCCATGGTCATGTCAGGGCGTCTCCAGTCCCAAAGACCCTGGATGTGGGAGAGAAAAATCAGGAGGTCAAGAACGATCACCGCAAAAATCACACGCGGAAAGATTAAATTCCTGTTCCAGGGAAACTTCCAGATGCTGAAGGCAAGTATGATCAGGGGAACGCAGATAATCGCGAGTACCAATTCAGCGTAGAGCAGCGGTCGCGGGTCGAGGAGGATAGCGGTGGAAAAGTGGGTAAATACAACTATGAAAAATAAAGGCGTGGAGCCAAAAGTCTTCCGCATCCACCATATTCCCGCGCCTATCAGGGCAAATCTCGAAAGAATCAGTGCACTCTTCGCTAGAAGTGGAAGGTCATTTTCTCCAAGCGAAATTACGCTGGACAACAAAAGAAACGCTGAGAGGATCAAAAGGGCAGGACACATGGTCCATATCAGGGACTGACTGGACAAGGCTTTCTTGAGGAGCCCCAAAAATAACCATAGGCCTATGCACAAGGAGAAAATTCGAGTGAGTCGAATAAGGCTGAACATGCTGACACGATATTTCACATCGAGATGTTCATTAAAAGCAAGTTTGCCCTCCAGAAAATAGGACTTCTCAACTTGTACCCCCAGAAGATAGTCTACTATTTTTGTGGCGGCGTCTGAAGTGAGCACGGCTGCGGTAACTATCAGGAGGGTAGCAACGCTAATCCTAAGTATTGATGCACGAGTGGAGGCGTGAATTGCCCATCGGGCAAAGCTGGACATGGGCATTCGGGATAGCCGGTTGCAGCCCAAGGTGTAGAAAAACAACACCGCAAGCGAGAAGAACAGCGAAAAAGCGTGGGTGTGACGGACGAACCAAAGCGGCGGATATACAGAGTATAGAAGAGGGTGGAGGCCCCCATCCGGTCCCAGCATAAGCAGGCCGAAGCCGATGCCGATGACCAGCCAGACCCGTTTTAGTGGATGCTGCCCGGCCAGCACGCCCCAAATGGCCCCGGCATAAACCCACAGGCCGAAATACATGAAGGCTTCGGAAGCTTCACCCCATGCCGTAGAAGAAATAAACCGATTTCCAAAAGGATTGATGATTTGGATGAAATCCAGAAAGTTCGAAAATGTTCCGGTGAGCATGACGTGCTCATACGGCATCACGATCGAGCCTTCATCGAGCGCATCTATTCCTGGTTCCCAGTACTGCGATCCTCCGATTGGAAGGTTGTGTTTCGTTGAGATATCCAGCATGCGGGCTGGAAAGACGAATCGGTTCTGCTCCATGGCTAGCACAATATTGGGAAGGCACATTGCACCGGCAATGCCAAGCGTGAGCGCCAGTTTCACCATGACCCCTGGTGTGCGCACAAGGGTCTGCAGGGACTGAGGTTGGTACAGAGTGGTGCCGATAATAAACAGGAGAACAAATATCGAGATCCCGGTAAAAAAATACGATTGCCAGTTTAGCCCTATGAGTCCCCCCAGTAAGACCCAGTTGTGCCACCGAAGATCTTGCACGCTTACGATCCGAAACAAGAGAAGAATGATCCAGGGAGCCCAGATAAATTGACTGGAGATGGCGTCTTGTCTGAGTGTGGATAAATGAAAAGATGAAAATAGGAGAATGGGAAACAATGAGCAGCGTGTCAGGGTATGCTCGGCCCATGGTCGAAGCAGCGCATAGGTGCCAAGGCAAAACACCAGTGTTCTAACAAAACGATCCCAGGCAAAAATGGTCAGGAGGTCAGGTGTAAACTGTATGCCTACAAAGAGTACAACAAATGTAGTGGGATCAAGCAAGCGGAGTTGAGCGAGCAAGGGGTAGAATGGCTCTCCTCCATGAGTAAACGGATTCCACCAAGGGATCCTTCCTTGAAGGAGACTTTCTGATGCAAACTGATACCAAGGATAGATCCAGTACAGAACATCATGGCTAAGTGTCGTTTGGTCTGTTAGAAGCGCGCCCCGCATCATTAAAATGATAATGAACATGGATGCAAGCCCGGTTACGAGCTCCGGCATCCATTCTCCTGATTGACCCGTTGCGACCCGAACGGAACTGCCCGCGGCGACAAGGAGGCCGTAAGCGACCACCAGTATGATTAGATGGTAATTCAGAATTCCAACCACCGCAATCGTCCCGAAGTAGCAGGTGAGGGCAAACCCTCGGGCCATCCGACGGGTTGGGCCAGATGCGCGGGGAGACCATTTCTCCAGCCACCCGATTGAGATCGCGACTAAAAGCGTCGTCGGAATACCAAGATAGAAGGCTTCCGGACGCCATTGGGTCGAGACAAATGTTTCCCATGCAGTGATGCATAGAATGGAAGCGATCCACAAGGAACCTAAGAAGGAAATAGCAGGGATGTCTATGGAAGGTCGCATCAGTAGGAAGAGGACATATAGGCCGACACCAGCAAAGAGCAACAGTACTAGACACACTTTCCATATGGCCAGGGAGGCTAGAAATGCTCGAATAGGGTTTTTATGTGAAAGGTTTGGCAAATCAGATGGAGGAGAGTCCGTAGTAGGCTCCTCCAGTCGTGCGTCTGCCACGGAAAAGAAATCACGATGGAAGCCCCATCCTGAAAGCACTTCGATTTTGTAGTACCGGTAGGCCTTCATATTAGGGAAATTCCATGTCATCCATTGACCGGCCCTGGGTGATACAGGCTGGGTCAGGTCGGTCAATGGAGTCCATACGATTGCGTTGTTGCTGGCCACAAGGCGGGCATAGTTCCAAAATCCTTCCGGCACGTCGGTGCGAGGAAGTGCTTGCACCCGGTTAATAACAGCCCGCCTGGTATGGTAGTCGAAAATCAACCAGTGGAGGAGGCGGGTATCATTCTGATCGATATGCCAATACGAATTGCCATCTCCATCTCCGAGCACGGTACTTAGGTCTGTGATTTCGGGATGCAAGGAACTACTGGCGGTGACAATAGGGGGGCGGTACGTATTGGAAAATGCGGTGGCGGGAGCCAACAAAAACATGACGCACACGGAAATAGCCGATCCGAATAGAAGGATCCTAGTTAGGCAAGGGAAACAGAAAGTCTTACATTCAGCGAAGATCGTCAGAATCATACAAGCGATTTCAAAATAGGGAGCAAGGTTCTATCCACTCTGTGCGATCTATCTCAATCAGGGCAGTCGCGGTCCAGTCCCTTGGGTGGTCGTAAAAGCAATTAGTACTTCACCCGCTGTACATCAATCCAGGGTGGCTGCCAATTGATCGGTATGGAATTTCCAGTCTGAACATTGTGGATCTTATACCGGACGTCTCCCAAAGTAACATGAAGGGCAGTGGAAAAGAACACCTCTTCCGCACCGCGATAGAACTCCCCCAACAAGGAACCGCTTTGAGTAAGATCCCGTGCATCCAATTCCATCGGCGCAAACACATCCGTGACCTGACCGTTGATGATAATGCATAACGAGGGGGGGGAGAACTGGACGATAACGTGGTAAAAATTAAAATTCTCAAATTGATTGGAAGAAACCAATCTTCGGATGGGTTCGGCTCCCTTTGCGTCTGATTGCTGGACGAACAATCTCCCCTCGGCATTGAAACCAATGGAGAGACCACTTGCCAGCGAACCGACCACGGTGAAATCTTTCGTAAACTGTGGGCGATGGCGCTGGGTCGTAAATTCAACAGTAAAAGCTTTGCCGGTGTCTGGCTGAGGTGAATATGAAGGATTAGGGATAATCTCCTGGTCTTTCGTGAGGATGTGCGAGGCCTCACGGATTCGCTTAGTGAGGAAGCCATCACGCTCGAAGTATTTGTCAAGGAGGATGTCTGCTCCGAGATTAAAGGTGGAATTGATTTGGTGAACGGGGAAATCTACAAACAGGGTTCGGTGGTCATTCCCGGCTGATTTGTCTCTGAAATTCTCAACTTTAGAAATGAGACCAGACAGTTCATCCAAGTGGTCTGATGTAGCCTGTGTATTGACTTGAATTTGATTCAGGTTCAACAGGCAGACGAGAAACACGGTCCCCCCAATAAAAGCGCTCCACTTTCGACTCTCTCGCAGTTTAGTTTTCAGAAGTAGCACGAGGATGATTACCAGAAGCATGTTGGGGAAATAGGTATAGTGGGATTGGCTGCGAACATAATTTGGCGGTGCGCTGATGGAACGACCCAATGCCACGATAAAAACAAAAATTAGTAGCGTCACGAGAAAGACTGCGAGGAAAGGCAGTTCCTCCCGTGTGGTCCGAAGGGTGATTAAGATTCCACAACTGGCTACTAGGGCAAGGATGAAACCTATGAGCCCGTGCTGGGGGCCTACGCTGGTCTGGTATACGATATCTTTAAAGATCAGACCCGAGGGGAATCCGCTAGCCTTGGCGAGAACCGGATCGAGGATGAATAACAAAGTGTCATGGATGGCGTGTCGTAGTGTGTCGATGTCAAGCAGGTCAGCCGGTTGAATGGCCGCCGCCTTTTCAGATGCGGCGGCCATGTTCATCCGAATAGCCTCGTGCAATACGAGGCTTCCGTAGATGGCATAGGTGATTCCCAAGCCCAAGGCGAACGATAGCGCGACTGATCGGAATCTAGACGGTCCGAGACGAGCCCTGTGCTTTATGAGAAGAGTTCCGAAGAACAATGAGACGGCCAAAGTCATAAAGGCATTTGCCTCGTAGACCAACTGGGCTAGGAAGAGGCAGACGAAGGTCAGAATCAGGTGAACGTAGCGACCTTTCTGAACGTAGGTCAGTACCATGTGAAGGGCTGTCAGGACCAAGCCGACGCTGATTACGACGAAGGAATGGTAGGTCCAGTTGATCATGTCAAATTGGCTGTAAAATGCCGTGAATAGGCAAGCCCCCAACACGGCACCCCGGTAGTCGTTGGTCAAACGGACTAAGAAAAAGAACAGAAGCCCTACATTGAGGAAATGGAGAGCAAATTGAAACAGGTGATAAAATACATGATTCATTCCGAAGGCTTTGTATTGGGTAAACATGATGAGATGAGCCAATGGGTGAATGCGCCGGTGTCCGAACATTTCAAACCGTGCTGCTCGGAGAAGATCGTCCGTCGTCAGCGAGAGTCCTGAAAATAGATTAAAGGCAATGTAGTTGTCGCTGCGGAAAGGCTGGGTGAGTCCTCCGCCGAGGCTGTAACTCAGGAACGTCGCTATCATGACGAAGCCTAAAATGGTTAGGTATGCCCGGGGAAGGTCGCGACCCCAAAGTCCGAGGAATAGTGCAAAGGCCAGAGCTAGGAAAAGGGCCTGTAGATTCGGCCTGACAAGCCAGATTGCAGACGCCAATTCGGAAGACAACGCGCTGGCCACTGCCACAAGCTGTTGCCAGGGCTTAAGCGGTTTGATGCGGACCGCCAAATATGTTCCGAGGTCAAACCTGTCCAGGCGAAAGCCGCTTTCCAAAAGCGGCAACTCCCGGTCGTGGATCCGCTTGATCGCCAGCTCACTGAGAGGATAGTCCGCAATGAATGGTAGGAACACTCTTGTACTTGCGTGTAAATGACGCTTGTCAACTCCCAAGCCCTTGCCGATAGCGAGGCCCACTGATCTGATCAGTTTTCCGGATGGGCTGGCCGCAACGGGAGTTCCATTAAGGAACATAGTCAGAGTGTTTCCATCGTTGACTGCGACGAAGTGGTGCCAGGCGCCCGGAGCAACCGCTTGGGTTGTTACACTGTGAAGATTCATGTAGGTAAACAACATATGCTCAGAAAACCCGGACGCCCATCCGGCTTGTTGGTTGTGACGATTATCAAAGATGAGGTTACCCGTGCCTTCCGGTTCCTCCAGATGGACCCAGGCGCCCACGGAAAAACTCTTCAGTTTTGGCATGGTCTGCAGGTACAGGAAGTTATCGTCACTCCATCCTGAGGCCCCCACGATTCCAGCGTGACCTTCATTAAATATTACTTTTCCATGGACGGAAAACTCCGCCCACTCCGTCTCCCTCTCTCCGGACAGGAAATGTAAAAGGGGATACTGTGGGTTGTTGGGAACATCTTCAATCAAAAAGATTCCGGTCGGCGTTCCGAAAAACACCCTTCTTTTAAGCTCAGATATGTGGCTGGAAGGTATTTGGTCCGTCTCGATATGAATGCTATGTATCGTTCTCACAGGCAGAATACGGTGAACAATCTTGGGCCCGTTACTGTTTGCCTGACTCGGCAGCGTTCCCTCAAACTCGTAGGCGGCGTCGAATAGTTGGTCTCTGGTATCCTGTGCGCTTTCCTTGTATTTGGCTAGTTTCCCTTTGGCATCGTAGGTGACCAAAATACGGTCGCCAGTTCCATCGAGGTGTTCCACGAGGTACAGTTCGCCTCGCGAGGAAATAGCCACATTCATGAATTCGGAATGTTGATCGGAAGAGATGGATCCCACGGGACGAAAATCCCGATCTAACAGTGAAAGGCTCTTCGCTTTTCGGAGTACGGCCAGAAATCGGTCGGTGCCATCGTCGAAGATGGCCATATCAGTGATGGGCGCTTGGCCTACAAAACCATGCGAGAGAAAGACCCAGGTCTTTGTGTCCGCATTCGTTAGCCCAGATCGAAGCGTATGAACCCCCTGAGACGTCACGACAGTGACGTTGCCTTGAGCAAAATCTAAGGCGAGCAGAATTCCGTCATCCATTGTGGATGCGGTAACGTAAACGGTTCCGTTTCGTGCCGTGGCTTTCCAGTTAGAGAGGTCGTCACGGATGAAGGGGCGGCAAAACTGCTTTAAATCCACTGAGAGCCAATGAGAGAGGTAAGTCTGGCTTCGATGGTAAATCGATAGCCATCCGTCCTTGAGCGTCAGGGTCGATTTGGAGGGGAAAGATGAATAGCCCATCTTTTCCCAGATGACCCCTTCGGGACCGTTTAGACGCCTAAGAAAATCTGGCTCAGCATCATAGACAGTGATCCAATCAGTGTATTTGGAAAATTCTAATGGGTCGACACTCAGGCTGGGGGAAAATTTTTCGGCCTCGTAAACTTGATCACGCCAGATGTTCGGAAGATTGGGCGAAGTATTTGTGATCTGTGGCTCTTCAGAAAACGCTAAATTGGGGCCCGGAAGAAAACACCACACAACAAGGAATCGGACGGCAAACATTTTCAGAGCCATCATTCTTTTGGCCGGAAGGTATGTTGTTAGGTTCGGGCACTGCCCCATAGTTGCCCTCCTCTCGATGTACAGCTAACGTCGCCCTATCGATCCTCGTTCCCGTGATGCTTATTGGCTTCGAACGTCTGCGGCCCCGCCACGATGCAGCCAGGCAGGCTGTAGAACTGCAAGTGTGACGAAGAGGAATATCAGTGCCTCGATCCCGAGAAACAGTTCCATGCTCCTCCGATACCATACCGGATCATAGACGAATCGAACCCGGTGGGTTCCTGGAAGAATCTGGATTGCCTTGAAGGCGATATTTGCACGGAGCGCTAGCTTTGGCAGATCATAAGGGTGGAGGGCGTTTCCGTCAAGGATAATTAATGAAGAAAGCAGGAGGAAGACTGAAAGGACAGGGAGAACGCTCTGTGGCTTGGTCCACATGCTTCGCAAGTATTGGGGAACTGATCGAATATTTAGATTGAAAGGGCGACTTTCTTGTGACTCGGACCACGTATTCTGCAAGTTCTTCCGACGGGCAAGCACGACGATCCACACCCCGGTGACCAACAGGGAGAGTCGTAGAAATCGAATCAGACCTGGTAAGCCGACACGATACTTCACATGTAGGCGCTCGGTTAGGGAGAGCTTGCCTTGGATAAAGTAGGCTTCCCAAATCTGCGGGTCCAAAAGATCCCCAAACATCTGGGCAATGGAGCTTGCTGTGAGCACGGCTGCGGAAACCGTCAGAAGGATGGCAACGCTAACATTCACCGATTGCGCGAGGTGTTCAGTGATCGAGGTATAGATATGGAATGGGGAAAGTAGATCTTTAAGCAGTCGATTGCACCCGAGGACATAGAAAAACAACACTGCGAGCGAGAAGAACAGCACGAAGGCGTGGGTGTGCCGGACAAACCACAGTGGTGGGTACACAGGGTATAGAAGAGGCTGCAGCCCCCAGCCGGTCCCAGCATCAACAGAGCGAAGCCGATGCCGATGACCAACCAGATTCGCTTGAACGGATGCCGTCCAGCCAGCACTCCCCAGAGAGCACCGGCATAGACCCATAGGTCGAAATACATGAAAGCTTCTGACGCCTCACCCCACCGCCCCATGGGAGAGATATACCGATTGCTGAAGGGAGTGATGATCTGAATAAAGTCCAGAAACTGCGAGGAGGTGCCCGCAAGCACAACGTGCTCGTACGGCATCATGATTGAACCTCCGGCAAGCACATCCAGCCCTGGTTCCCAGTATTGCGAACCTCCGAGCAGGGGGCCGTTTTGGGTCGAGGCATCCAGCATGCGGGCTGGCATGATGAAGCGGTCCTGTTCCAAGGCCAACACGATGTTCGGGAGACACATCAAACCAATGATCCCGAGGGTGAGTGCAAGTTTCGGTATGACTTCCTGTGATCGAGCGAGATCCCGTAGCAACTGACGCTGGAACAGGGCACTGCCGACAAAAAACAGGAGCAAGTAGATTGAGGTTCCAGTAAAAAAGTACGATTGCCAGTTCAACCCTATGAACCCACCCAGTAAGACCCAGTTACGCCATCGGAGATCCTGCGCGCCCACGATTCGAAACAAAAGTAGCATAATCCATGGAGCCCAGATAAATTGACTGGAAATGGCATCTTGCCGCAGCGACGAGAGAAAGAACGATGAGAATAACAAGATTGGAAAAAGCGAGCATCGTGTCAGGACATGCAGGGCCCACTGCCTGAGCAGCAAGTAGCTTCCGAACGCAAATGCCAAACCGCGAACGAGACGATCCCATGCAAAAATCGTGAGGATATCTTAGGTAAATAGGGTCCCTATGAACAGAACGATGAATGTGGTCGGATCAAGGAATCGCAGTTGGGCCAGCAGAGGATAAAACGGCTCTCCCCCGTGTGTGAATGGGTACCACCAAGGGAAGCGTCCTTGGAGCACACTTTCTGCAGCGAACTGATACCAAGGGTAGATCCAATAAAGAACGTCATGGGCAAGGGTTGACCGTCCATTAATCAGGGCATCTCGCATTACCTAAACAAGTACCGCCAGTGACAGAAATCCTGCAATCAGTTCGAAGATCCATCCAAGAGGCTGAATTGACTGACTTCCAGAATGATCGGACGGAGGTGAGGACATCCCAGAGTCCAAGCTTGCATTATCTAGACGCATAGGAGGCAGGCGTGGTTTAGAACGGCCAGAAGCTGATGTTCGCTCTTGCCCAGCGTATGAATAAAAGGGGAACAAACCGACGGCCAACACCCATGAAGGCTAAAGGGATGAGGACAAGACGGCTTGTGACGTACCACCATCTCCAATCCCGTAACGGCGTGGGGATTTCCGTCAGAGTGAACGGTTCTCCTCTGAGCAAAGCTTTGACTTGAAGCAGCTGTAATCTATTTGAAATACACACCACGGTCGCAATGCCATTAGCCCTCGCCGCCGCTGAAATATTGTAGGCTTCCTGTACCGTATCGAGCGAGGGAGGCGTATTGGGGACGTCGGCGGAACAGGTTATGGCATTGGCCGGGACTCCGTGATGAATGAGTTTCTGCTTGAGGAGGTGTTCCACGGAGTCCGGGTAGCGGGCCGAACTGCTGCCATAAAGCCAGATGGGCAGGTTCCAGCGTACATAGGCTTGGGCTGCGGCGCGAACACGCTCATCGGCTTCAGGGGTATCGGGATAATGACAGAGGAGCCAGATGGCGGCTTCGCTGCGGGAGAGGGTGGTCGATTTACGGAAGACCCCATCCCCCATCATTATGAGGGTCTGCGTCATGGATCAGTCGAACCGGGGATCGGCGGCCAATCTTTGGACCAGGATGTCCATGAGCGGACGGTGCTGATCAAGGAGACCTTGAATCGCCTCGTTGGAGTAAATGTCGATTTCTTCGACGGACTGCAAATGAGATCCAATCAGGTAATTTCGCTCGGCCTCGGGGAGCTTGGAAAGGCGGGCGGCAAACCGTTCGACGAATTCTGTCCAGGCGTCCGGTGCAGTGTCTCCCGCAAGAGACAGACGGTCGAGCGTCTTCTTGCGGGTGCATTCGCAGACGAACAGGAGCGCCAGGAGCTGGCGGGAATGGAGGCGCTCGGCCAGAAATTCCCCCGCTAACTCTGCCATGGGCCTCCCAGGACCTCGCTGGGGACGGCATCCAGTCCTTTCCGCTTTTTGTAGAATTTCTCTCCCTCCTCCCTTGAGTGCTTCAGCAGCTCGGAGAAGAAGCTTTCCTTGACGGTGCGGAGGATATGGGTGAATGAATATTTCATTGGGTAGATTTTGGCGCCGACCAGGTAGGCCTTGGCGGCGAAATAGAGGACGAAGTAGAGTTTGGTCCATCTGCGCTGGATCAAATGGTTGACGACCAGATTGCGCCCGGAGGGAAAGATCAACAGCACTAAGCCCAGCAGTGACAAATTGACCTGTTCCAGCTTTTCCTGGGGTGTGAAGCTGGTGAATGGCGATTCGGTCTGATAGTTCTGGTGCAGTTTTTCAAAATCTCCGTCGAATGCCTTGACGTCGATCGTGTATTGGGACACGGGTGTGCCCGGGTAGGGGAAGAGTTCGGGGAATTCTCCGAATACCACCCTGTTCTGGATATTGATGTCGATGGAGTCGATGTCGTAGTCGATGACGCGATGCCGCAGCCCAACGTCTTTCAGATGCTCGACGACCTTGCGTTTGTCCGAGTCGTCCAAAGGTTTGCCGAGGTCGACTTCAGACCGCAGAGAGCCCAGGTTCAAGCGGTGGTATGACTCCAAATGTGAGCAAATGTCCGCGACTTTCCTTCCGAACTCGGGGTCGGCCATATTGGGAATGACCGGCACCGGGACGGCCAGAATGGTGTTTGAAAAGGTGCTGATGCCTTCCCTGTGGCACAGATCGAAGGCTAATTTGATGTCTTCTGCATCCATCCCCCGCTTGAAAATCTGCTCCCGGATGAAGGGATTACCCGATTCGATGGACATGCTGATGGATTTGATGCCTGCTTTTTTGAGGTAGGTGATCATGTCCGGATCGCGCCGGACCAGGTCGGAGCGGACCAGGCAGTGAAACGGCAGGCCGATCGCCTGCGGATATTTGTCCGCGAACTCGATCAGCCAGTCGTCCGTGCGGAACACGAACACGTCGTCGTAGAACTTGATGAACTGGGTCGGGTGGCGGCGGACCATGTCTTCCATCTCGGCCAGCAGCCGGTCCACGCTGTAGCGGTTGAGCATCTTTCCCTTGCCCTTGTACATGGCGTTGTATTTGGCGTTGAAACAATAGGTGCAGGGGAAGGGGCAACCGCGTCCGGCCATGAGGCTACGCATGCCGAATGTTTTCAGTCTGGTTTTATCGTAAACCACGTCACGATCCAGGTACGGCAGGTCGTCAAGAGCCATGTTCCGGTCTTGCAGGGCCACGCTGCCGTCGGCCCGTCTGTTGGTGCGAGTGACGACGTTGGGGATCGCATCGAGGCTCCCACCTGTTGCCAGCGCCCGGAGCATCGCCGGCCAGGTCTCATCGCCTTCGCCGACCACGAGCGCGTCCATCTGCGTATCTTCGATGATTCTCGGCATCGCCGGGCCTGAAAAAGTCAACGGCAGCTTGAGGCGCTCGCCGTAGAGCTGCATGCGCATGTAATTGAAGGTCGGGTGCGGACCTCCCATGACCGAGAAGATTCTGTCCTTGTACGTGCTCTTGATGGCGCGATTGGCCCGGAACATGACGTTGCTTTCACCGGTCTTGGCACTGTAGGCCATGATATCGGGCCTGATCGTCTCCACCTCATCCAGAAGATTGTCGTGCTCCAGCACGTTCAGGAAGGTTTCGTGTCCCTGCTGTTTAGCGAGCGCAGACATAAGCTCGATGTTCATCGGATCGATGTAATCTTCCTTGACCATCACAAACATGATTTTCATGGTGCGACTCATGACGTTCGTGCCTGTCCTCGGGCCCGCGCGTTCACGTGTTGTGCCGCCCCCGCATATTTTGCTCGATCCCTCACGCGAACTTCCCAGAACAGTTGAGCAAGAGCGCCGAGCACGCTGATGATATTCTTGGGTTTCAACGCTGTTGACCGTCCATGCTGCCGGGGCTGAATCGGCATGGGGACTTCGATGTAGCTGTGGCCGGACCGGATCATGCGAACGAGGATTGATGCCATGTATGCAAATCCATGCGTCTGGGCCGGGAGGGACAGAAGCAGTGAACGACGATGAACGCACGAGCCGTTATAGTAGCGCAGCCGGATGCCGAACAGCAGGCTGATCAGTATCACGAAGGTGGTGGAGATAAGGCGGCGATGCCATTCCCGCGCAACCGGATTGGCAATATACGGCACTATAATATCTGCGGATCCAATCTTTTCCAGGATCGCTTCAATCGCCTCTCCCATCACTTCGTTATCGCCTGGGAACATGACCACATATTCCTTCGTGGCCAGTTCCACGCCGCGAGTATAATTATAGCCGAAGCCCATATTCCGACCATTGTGGATGACGCGGATGCGGGGATTTCCGGACGCCAGTTCGTCCGCAATCCGTCCGGTGCGGTCCGTGCTGCCGTCGTCAAAGATCAGGAGTTCGTAATCGGCGAACCGGTCGCCAATGGCTTTCAGGACGGTGCCGACTGCGGCCGCAAGGTCGCCTTCTTCGTTCAGTGCGGGAATAATGACCGAGAGGGTGCGGTTGCTCATATCAAGACCGGCTAAAAGGGTCCCGTGAAGGCCTTGTCCGGCACATCCAAAGGGGTTTCGTGCTGGATGCCCAATTGCTCCTCGGTAACCTCCGGCAGCCCCATGATTGTCCGGACCCCGTTCACCACGTGTACGGCGCGCGGGTAGAAGTGCTGTGCAAGGGCCGGCGTGCTGGGCGAGGGGAGATCCGGAAAGGTCACCCGCGCGGGAGCGGACTTCAGGGTTCCATAGGTCCGTTCGGCCGCCAACGCCAGCACTTCCGCAGCGAAGCCCAGCGACCGCCAGGCGCCGTCCACCGCCACCACCCGGCCGGTTCTGCGGACCGATTCAAGGATATGCTCTGTATCCAGAGGACGGAGGCTGCGCACATCCACCACCTCGGCCTCGATACCGTCCTTCGCGAAGACGACGTTGCGGCGGTACTATGGCGTCCGGCGGAGTCACTTTGTGCTCTACCTGAAGGAGATGGAGTTTCGCTTCAATCATCGACATGAGGATTTGCCGCTCCTGATCGAGCGAATCCTGAAACAGGCTCGCTCAAAACTAGACTAGCTCCTTTTTTTAAACTGCGGTCTATTTTCTCGTACGAGAATACTGAAAAATAGCGGGAAAATGCAAATTTATTCTTAGATCTAGGTCGCTTCCTAGCCTCCCGGTCCGAGCCTGAGCAGTCTTTTGCACCATGAGAAAATTGCAGCAACGATACGCCCACGGGGTGTGGTCCGGTACCACCCTTCGTCCTCGACCAGATAGCCGGCATGGGCAAGTCGTTTCAGGCGCCGTGCCAGCATCCAGTCGTAGCGATAGTATCTGGTCAGATCGTTGAGCGTCAACCCGTTTCCGTATTCGGCGTTCAACTCGATCATGGTTCGGACGCCGACGGAACTCTCCGCCATGTAAAAGAACTGAGCATAACCCATGAACAGAAAGAAATACAGCAGGATTCCGTTCAGAAACGTCACGGCATCGGACGGGGCGGCGAGGGGAGGAGGCCAGATGACGGCATCCTCCGGAATCCATCTGAACAGGGGGAAATATGTGGGGAGGCACAGGAGCCAGAAACCGACCAGGGCCACCGCGCGCCGTGTTACCTTGATCCAGTGAAAAGCGGCTGCTTGCGTGGCGAAATACACGGTGAAAGTCAGCAGTCCTGCGAGTAATCCCTGCATTATCCCCCCTCGCCAAGCTGCAGGAATCGTTTCACGAATGCAAACATGGTTGCGGCGGAACGGCCTTTGGCAGTGTTGCAATAGCGGCCATCGCGCAGGATGACCCGGCCGATTTCCAGCATTTCCGTCAACCGCCGCTGGAGGACCATTTCAAGCGAATAGCGGGCGGCGATGCCGGAAGCCTGGAGGCGACGTTCGGGGGAGGATTCAATTTCAATTATAATCCGCCCGGAAAATCCACGATCCACCAGGAAATAAAACATGCTGTAGCCAATGAATAAAAATCCGTAGACCAGGAGGCTGTTCAGTAAATCGATCGCCCAGCCGGCTTTCGTGTATTCGTGAGGCAGAAATCCGAGGTCTGGCGCAGTTATCCGATGCGCGATCAAGAGCGCGCATCCCACGACCATCATGATCCGCACCATTGTCCGGAAGCGGCGTTCAAGCGTCATCAGGCGGAAGATTGCCACATGAGCGATCAAAAAGATCGCAAAACCCAGGAACGAAAGAATGAGACCTTTGAGCATCAGGCGGTTGTCTGGTTGCCGCGGGTCCACGCCTGGGACAGGACCGGCCATGACAGGGAGCGGTCACTGAGCAGGCAGGCGGAGCCTACGAGAGTGTTCAATGTCCACTGCATGCCATGAAGAAGGGTAGCATAGGCTGCAGCAAGGACCGGGTCGGCTCCGGCCACGAAGGCCAGTGCGGCGACGGAAAATCCGTGAAAGGTTCCGATGGATCCCGGGGCGGAGGGGATTGCAGCGCGATCCCGAGATGGAAATAGACCTGCGCGTTGTCCGGCTGAAGACGTACGGTTGTGCGGTACTCCTCGATCGCCGCCGTCTGATCGCCTAAGGCGGCGAACGCGAGGCCCAGATTGTAGTGCGCTTCCACCAGATCCGGATTAAGTTTCAA
>Ga0194131_10005775_pt1 | contig 17606 bp, 18 predicted proteins | sample TA2KigO120mmetaG_FD_148631 | JGI IMG/M metagenome (GOLD analysis project Ga0194131, IMG submission 148631) | Freshwater microbial communities from Lake Tanganyika, Tanzania - TA2015053 Kigoma Offshore 120m | ecosystem: Environmental > Aquatic > Freshwater > Lake | place: Tanzania: Lake... | reverse complement strand
CCTGCCGCCGCGTCGACCGGGCCCTCCCGCGCGCTGGCCTCCAGTGCCCGCAGGAGGTCGAGCGCACCATGCTCGCGGCGACGGCCCAGCGTGTCGCCCAGGGCGCGCCGGTGCCACAGGGGGCCGAGCAGGCTGTCGTCGAGCGGAGGGACCCCGACCACCAGCCAGCGGTCGCGACAGGGGAACTCGACCACGGCGCCGCTAGGCGCGGCGTCGAGCGCGGTCCACGCCTGCCGGGGCACCAGCTCGGTCGCGGGCAGGGGGAGCGGCGTGGGCCCTCGCGCCTGGGCCTCGACGACCACCGCCAGCGAGCCTACGACGAGCAGTCGTGCATCGAGTCGCGACACGGCGACGAGCGCCAGGAGGTAGGCGGGAACCGCGCACTGCGCCGGCTTCCAGGCCAGATGGGCCAGGGGATAGTAGCGATAGTACAAGTCGAATGGCGTGGGGGTGCCTGCGGGGAAGGGCCCCCAGGGCTCGCCGTGCGCGCTGCCCAGCGCGAGGGCGGCGTAGCCCCCTGCGGCCAGCCCGGCGACGAGGGGGAGGTGCCTGCCCTCGCCCGCGACGACCGGCCGGGCCCCGCGCCCCAGCAGCGCGGCAAGCAGGAGCAGCAGCAGGCTCCACGGCGCCCAGGCCCGGGGACCGGTGGCCACGGGAATGGGGTAGCCGGCAAGGTGGCGAGCGACGCCGACGTCGGGCAGGGGTGGAGGTGCTTCCACCCCGGCCATCACGCTGCGGGGCGGGAACTCGCCGGTGGCCCTGAGCTCGCGCGAGGCGAGGATGCCCCCGCCGGTGGTGTCGTTGGCGCCGCGGCCCTCGCCGAGGAAGAGCGCCGCGCCGACCGCCAGCGCGAGAAGCGCCACGAGCGCGAGCGACCAGGCGGGCAGCCGCGAGGGGGCGCGCGCCGGGAGTATCCAGCCCCGCGAGGCGAGCACCACGAAGATCGGCGCGCTCGCGTGGGCCAGGTAGGGACCGCTCAGCAGCAGCCCGGCCGAGTACGCGACCACGCGCCACGGGCGAGCCGGCTCGCGCCGCACCAGCTCGGCGGCGAGCAACAGCCACCAGCCTGCACCCATCGACTCGGTGAGGGTGTCGGCCCAGGCGCCGAGCAGGGGCGCTGCCGTGACCCCGAGCGCGGCGGCGGCGAGCTCGGCGGAAGAGCTGCCCCCGAGCGACTGGGCCAGCCGCTGCGCGCCGTAGGCCACCAGACCTAGCGCGAGCGCAGTGACCACGTTGAAGGCGCGCAAGAAGCCCAGGAGCGGCTCCAAGATCGCGACCAGCCCCGACCAGAGCGGGTCGAGCGGCACGAGGCTGACCCCGCCCGGGAAGCCCGCGAGCGCGGTGGGCACGGGGGACACCCCCTGCGCCAGCGACTCGCCCACCATCCAGGCCACCCAGAGGTGCTGCCGCAGCTCGCCCTCGGGCATGCCCACCACCCGCGCCGCCGGGTTGCCGAGCACGCGCGCGTAGGCCAGCCCGACCAGGGCGACGGCAACGAGGGCGCGGCGAAGGCGAGGGGACACGCCCGGCCCCCTATGCGGGCGGGTGGTGGCCTACCGACCAAAAAATGGTCGTCGCATCAGGGCGGCGCGATGATAGCGCTGGAGGGTCTGAGAAAAGGCGGATATTCCACCATGCGGTAGCCGCGGAGCGAGGGCGCGCGGTCGCGCACCCGGGGGAAAAAACACGGGCCCCGGGCGATGCCTCACGGGGGGGCCGACCGGATAGCTTGCCGCTCCGCCCTCGGCTCCTCGCCATGCCTTTCGCGCACCTCCACGTCCACTCGCAGTTCTCGGTGCTCGCCGGGGTCGCGGCGCCGAAGAAGCTGGTTGAGGCGGCGGCTCGGCAGGGGATGGCTGCGCTCGCCCTCACCGACACATGCAACCTCTACGGCGCGGTGGAGCACTACAAGGCCTGCAAGGACAAGAAAATCCACCCGGTCTTCGGGTCCGAGCTGTGGGTCGATCCCCGGGGCATCGGCGCGCGCGAGGGCGGTCTCGCCGGGTGCTTCAACCTGGTGCTGCTCGTCGAGGACGCGGTGGGCTACCGGAACCTCTGCGAGCTGGTCACGCGCGCGATCTTCGAGGGCATCTACCACCGTCCCCGGGTCGACCTGGCGCTGCTTCGCGCGCATGGGAAGGGCCTGTTCTGCCTGCTGGGCAACGGCGAGACCGGCGTCGTCCGCCGCGACGGTCGCGACGAGAACCTGCGCGCCCTCCTCGATATCTTCGGTCCCGACCGCGTGTTCGGCGAGCTGATGGACCACGGCTTCGACTGGCAGGCCCAGGTCAACGCTCACCTGCGGGCACTGTCGCGACAGCACGGCTTCAAGAACGTCGTGACCAACCAGGTGCGCTACCTCGAGCCGACCGACGCGGTGCGGCTCGATCTCCTCGGCAGCATCGGTGTCGGCGCGTCCTTGCAGGATCCACGTCGACCGCGAGTGCTCACCGACCAACAGTACTTAAAGAGCGAGCACGAGATCCGCGAGCTGTTCGACGGCGATCTCGACGCCGTCGAACGCACCGTCGAGTTGGCGGAAGCCTGCCGCTACGAGTACCCCAGCGGCATCTACTACTTCCCCTCGTCGGTCCCCCCCGACCCGGGCGGCGACACCGAGGCGAACTGGTGCTTCTTCCTCGACGCCTTCCCCCCGTCCCGCGAATTTCCGGTTCCCGCCGAGAAGCCGCCGGGCGGGGGTGAACTCGCGGGGTATTTCCGGTGGTTTGCCCTGACCGGGCTCGAGCTGCGGCTGAAGCATGTCGCGTCGTCGCGACACGCCGAGTACCACGAGCGCTGCGAGCGCGAGCTCGGGATGATCGTGAAAATGGGCTTCGCGGCCTACCTCCTCATCGTGGCCGAGTTCATCAACTGGGCGAAGGACCGGGAGATTCCCGTGGGTCCCGGGCGCGGCAGCGCCGCCGGATCGATCGTCGCGTGGGCAATGCGCATCACCGACATCGATCCGATGCGATTTGCCTTGCTTTTCGAGCGATTCCTCAACCCGGAGCGCGTGTCGATGCCCGACATCGACGTCGACTTCGCCCAGGACCGTCGCGAAGAGGTGATCGCCCACGTGCGCGACAAGTACGGCGCGCCGCTGGTTGCCCAGATCATCACCTACGGCAAGCTGCAGGCGAAGGCAGCGCTGAAAGACGTGGCGCGGGTGTGCGACCTGTCCTTCAACGACTCCGACCGGATCACCAAGCTCGTCCCCGAGGTGCTCAACATCACCATCGACGACGCGCTCAAGCAGGAGGCCAAGCTGCGGCACCTGCAGACGACGGAGCCGCGCACGTCACGAGTCATCGCCCTGGCGCGGTCGGTCGAGGGTGCCGTTCGGCAGACCGGTGTGCACGCGGCCGGCGTCGTGATCGCCGATCGCCCTCTGGTGCAGATCACCCCCCTCTACCGCGACGGTCCCGAGGGCGGGCCGGTGGTGCAGTACGACATGAAGTCGGCCGAGAGCATCGGCCTCATCAAGTTCGACTTTCTCGGCCTCAAGACGCTCGACCAGGTGCGCGACGCCGTGGAGATGGTGGAGAGAAATACCGGGGAGAAGATCGACATCGCCCGGGTCGACGAGGCCGACCCGGCCACCTGGGGACTGTTGCAGCGCGGCGACACCTTCGGCGTGTTCCAGGTTGAAGGCGAGGGCATCCGCGGCATGCTCACGAAGCTGCGGCCGGCCTCGCTGGAAGACCTCGTCGCGGCGGTGGCGCTCTACCGCCCCGGTCCCCTGTCGAGCGGCATGGTCGACGACTTCATCGACCGCAAGCACGGTCGCAAGCTCGTGGAGTACGCCTTCCCGGAGCTGGAGCCGATTCTCTCGAGCACCTACGGCACCATCGTCTACCAGGAACAGGTGATGCAGTGCGCCCAGGTGCTCGCCGGCTACGGCCTCGGGGAGGCCGACTTGCTCCGGCGCGCGATGGGCAAGAAAGACGCTGCCGAGATGGCACGTCAGAAGACGCGATTCGTCAACGGCTCCGTGGCGGCCGGTCACGACGAGCGCAAGGCGAGCGACCTCTTCGACTTGCTCGCGAAGTTCGCCGAGTACGGCTTCAACAAGAGCCACTCGGCTGCGTACGGCTTCATCGCCTACCAGACGGCCTGGCTCAAGGCCAACCACCGTGCCGAGTACATGGCCGCTTTGATGAGCATCGACGCCGGTAACAGCGACAAGGTGCTGGTGTACGTGGGCGACTGCCGGCGTTCCGGCATCAAGATCTTGCCGCCCGACGTGAACAGCAGCCTGGGGCGGTTCGACGTGCCGCGCGAGGATCGCCGGTCGATCCGCTTCGGACTGCACGCGGTGAAGGGCGTGGGCGAGGGCGCGGTGGAGGCGATCGTCGCCGCGCGCGCCCTGGGCCACTTCACCGACCTGATGGACCTACTGCGCCGGGTGGACGCGAAGAAGGCCAACAAGAAAGTATGGGAGTCGCTGATCAAGTCCGGCTCGCTCGACAGCTTTGGCGAGCCCCGCGCCCGGCTCGCGGCCGCCCTCGAAGACGCGATGGCGGCCGCCGCCGAGGACCAGGCGCAGAAGGCGAGCGGCCAGGCCTCGCTGTTTGGTGGCGCGGCCGTGCAGCGGCCGGCCTTTCGCATGCCAGCGGTGGGCGAGTGGACGGTGGGCGAGCGGATGAAGGCGGAGAAGGAGGCCCTGGGCCTGTTTCTCACCGGGCATCCGGTGTCGGCCTTCGCGGCGGAGATCGAGCGGCTCGGCTTCAAGCGGGTGGGCGACGTGCCGCTCCTGCCAGTGAGCGAGCGCAAGTTCGGCCGCGCCGAGGACGCCAGGGGGGAGGGCGGCCTCTCGCTCTGCGCCATCGTGGTGAGCAAGCGCGTGTTCCGGAACAAGAACGGCGACCCGATGTGCTTCGTCACCCTCGAGGACATGGACGGGACCGTGGATGGCACCCTGTTCGCCGACGTGCTCGCGCGCTCGCAGGCGGCCCTCGACTCCGGTCGGCCGCTCGCGGTCCGGGCGCGCGTGGAGCAGCGGGAGGGCAAGCCCCGCGGCCTCCGGGTGCTCGGCCTGGAGCTGATGGAAGACCTGCGGGAGCGGGTGGTCGCCAAGGTGGAAATACGCCTGAGAAGCGAGGAGTTGACGGAGGACAGCCTCGGCAAGCTCCGCGAGCTGGTGGCGCAGAGCCCTGGCGAGTGCCGCACCAAGATCCTCGTCAGCGGCGAGGGTTACGCGGCCACCCTGCGCGTGGGCCGCCGCTTCGGCGTGCGGGCCACGCCCAAGTTCGTCGACGGGGTGCGCTCCCTGTTCGGCCGTACCGACGCGCTCGTGCTCGAGGAGTAAGACAAGATGCTGGTATTCATCGCAAGCACGCTGGCCTACGAGCCGGTCATCGAGTCAGTTGGCGGCGGATTCATCGACTGGACGGGCATGCGGGTGGTGGCCAAGTCCTCGGGTCGGGCCACCACCGGGGCGATGACCAGCCTGGAGGCCCTGGAGGGCGACGCCCGCGAGCAACTGCGGCCGTTCTTCGAGCGCGCGGCGCGCAGCGTGCGCATCGACCGGGATCGCGTGGCGGCGGCCCTGCTCGACGGGGGCGACGTGGTGGCCGATCGGCTCGACGCCAACCTCGCCCTCTGGGAGGTGTACGAGGCGCGCTACCTCGCCAGCGGTGGCGTGGAACTCGACGCGGCGCTGTCGTTGCAGTCCTGGCTGCGCCCGGCGCTGGTCACGCTCGCCCGGGCGCCGGAGGTGTCGCGACCGCAGGGCGGCCCGAGCGGGCTGGTGATCGACGCCCGGGGAACCGGCGTCGAGCCCGCGATCGCCCCGGAGGTGCTCGACGAGGCCGGCGGGCACCTCTACGGCGTGGTCGACATGACCGCCTACGCGGCGAGCCTGCGGGGGCCCGTGGTGTACGTCAGCGACGCGGCCGACCCGGCGGCGGCCAGGCGCGCTGGGGCAACCCCCGTCTTCGTCCTGGCAAGGGCGGCACGAGACGGAGTCGACATCGTGCTCGATGCGGCCGGGGTCGCGGCGCTGCGGGAGGTCGACGCGTCGAGCGACGCACTGTCGCGAGGTGCAGTTGTCGTGGTGGTGGACTGATGTTTCGCCGATCTGCACACGTGGGTGCGGGGGCGCAGGTGTTGCGCTCGCGGCTGGCGCCGTCGCCGCGTTCGCTTCGCGGCTCGTCCGGTCGCAGCTACCTCGGCTGGGGGCTCGTCGGTGCCGGCGTGCTCGTCGGCTTCTTCTACCTCACGTGGTCGGTCATCTCGATGCTCTTCGCGGCGGCGGTGTTCGCCTGGCTCCTCGACGGGCCGGTACGCGCTCTCGAACGTCGCGGCGTGTCGCGACAAACTGCGTGCTTCATGGTGGGCCTGGGGCTCGTCGCCTCGGGCGTCGGCGTGGTGGTGCTCATCGTCCCCCGGGTGGTCAACCAGGTCGCAGAGTTGTCCACGAACATCGTGCCGTACGTGCAGCGCCTGTCCGACGCCCTCGGCCCGTGGGTGGCCGTGGCCGAGGCGCGACTGGGCATCCATGTCCCGGTCGACATGAACGAGCTCGGCCAGGAGCTTCCCAGCTTACTGAAGAAGATCTCGCCCGACGCGCGGGCGCGCGTGCAGGAGTGGCTGCAGGCGGCGGCCCAGGGCAGCCTGTCCTTCGTGTTGTCGATGCTGTCGCTGTCGCTCTTGCCGTTGTTCACCTTCTACCTGCTTCGCGACTGGCCCCAGCTCCTGGCGAGCGTGGAGGGGCTGGCGCCCGAGAAGCTGCGCGCCACGGTGCGCACGATGGCGTGCCAGATCGACGAGCGGCTGGCGGGCTTCGTCCGCGGCCAGCTCACCGTGGCCTTGGTCCTCGGCGTCGTCTATTCGTCCGGGCTCCTCGCCTGCGGCATCGATCTCGCCATCACCGTGGGCATGCTGGGCGGGGCCTTGTTCCTCGTCCCTTACCTGGGCACCCTCGTGGCCGGGGGTCTCGCCGTGGTGCTGGCGCTGATGGAGTTCGGCCTCGACTGGCACGTGGTCGCGGCGGCGGCCGTGTTCGTGGCCGGCCAGCTCATCGAGGGCACCTTCCTGACGCCCTGGCTGGTGGGCGACCGGGTGGGGCTCCACCCGATGATCGTGATGGTGGCTCTGGTGGTGGGCGGCAACCTGCTCGGCATCTGGGGACTGGTGCTCGCCGTGCCGGTCACCGCCGCCCTCGCGGTGGTGGGCGGCCACCTCCTCGCGCGGTGGAAGTCGAGCCGCACCTACCGTGGCGCGTGATCGTCGAGTGGCTGGGCACGGTGCCTTACCGTGACGCGCTGTCGCGACAGAGGGAGTACCGCGAGCGGGTGATTCGCGGGGAGGCGCCCGAGGCGCTCTGGCTGCTCGAGCACCCCCCGGTGATCACCACGGGACGGCGGGGTGCTGGCGTCGATGCCGAGCGGGTGGCGAGGGCCGGGTTCGACCTGGTCGAGACCGAGCGCGGGGGACTGGCCACCTGCCACGAGCCGGGGCAGCTCGTCGGTTACGTCTTTCGCCGCTGCGAGAGCGGCGTGCGCTCGCTGGTCTGTGGGCTGGAGGGCGGGATCATCGCCGCCTGCGGGGCGCTCGGCGTGCGCGCCTGGTGTCGCGACGGCTACCCTGGGGCCTGGGCCTCGGGCGGCAAGCTCTGCGCCATCGGGCTGCACGTGCGCCGGGGGGTGAGCATGCACGGCTTCGCGCTCAACCTCGTCAACGACCTCGGTGGTTTCGACCTCATTGTCCCCTGCGGCCTCCGCGGCGCGGGCGTGAGCAGCGTGGCCCGGGAGGCCGGCACGGCGCCCTCCCCGCGCGACGCCGCCCCGCTGGTGGGCGACTTCGTCGCCGGTGCGCTCCGCAAAAACGTGCCGCCTCGCGTGACGACCGTTGACGAACGCGGCTACTGGGAGTAGGAGCCGCGCCCACAGGCACGTAGCTCAGCGGCAGAGCATCGCCCTGACACGGCGAGGGTCGACGGTTCAAATCCGCCCGTGCCTACCACCCACTTCGTAATCATCGGTCCAAGGAGAGTTTTTGCGCCCACCGTTTCGCCGTGACCCCCAGCTCCCCCCTGAACGCAACGAACCTCGAGTCAACGAACGAATCCGCGTCCCCCGGGTGCTGGTGATCGACGACGCGGGCGAGAAGCTCGGCGAGATGGACACGATGGACGCGCTGGCGCTGGCGCGCGAGCGCGGGCTCGACCTGGTCGAGGTGGCGCCGATGGCTCGACCGCCGGTGTGCAAGGTCGCTGATTTTGGCAAGCTCAAGTACGAGAAAAAGAAAAGGGAGGCAGAGGCCCGCAAGCACCAGGTCGTCGTCGAGGTCAAGGAGATCAAGCTCCGCCCCAAGACCGACGACCACGACTTCGACGTCAAGCTCCGCGCTGTGGAGCGGTTCCTTTCCGACGGCGACAAGGTGAAGGTCACGGTCCGCTTCCGCGGGCGCGAGATCGCTCACCGCGACATCGGCGAGGACCAGTGCCGGAAGTTGGCTGACCGCCTCGGCGCCGCCGCCGTGGTCGAGCAGCCCCCCCGGATGGACGGCAAGCAAATGGTGATGCTCCTCGCTCCTGGTAAGAAGAAATAGGAGAATCCAGATGCCCAAGCAAAAGACCAACAAGGCCGCAGCCAAGCGTTTCCGTGTCACCGGCACGGGCAAGATCCGCTACAAGAAGCGGGGAATGCGCCACAACCTCGAGCACAAGAAGAAGGACAGCAAGCGCGGCCTCCGCCAGGCCGGCTACATCGACAGCACCAACCACGACCAGGTGAAGGCCCTCATCCCCTGGGAGTAGGTCTCGTCCCCCTGCCGTCACCGCTCACCCGCGCCTCGCGGGTGCCTGCTGGGAAGCGGCCATCCAAACGGAGTTGACACATGGCACGTATCAAGCGCGCGGCGCTCTCTCGCGTCCGCAAGAACCGTCTCTACAAGCGCGTCAAGGGCTTCTTCATCGGCCGGCAGCGCCTGCGCCAGGCGATGGAGCACAGCGACCGCGCCAAGCGCTTCGCCTTCGCCGGGCGCAAGCAGAAGAAGCGCCACTTCCGCGGCCTCTGGATCTCGCGCATCAACGCGGGCCTCGGCCCCACCGGCCTCAGCTACAGCCGCTTCGCCCACGGGTTGAAACTGGCCAACATCCAGATCGACCGCAAGATCCTCGCCGACCTCGCGCTCAACGATCCGGCGGGCTTCAGCGCCGTCGTGGAGCGCGCCAAGGCGGCGCTCTGACCGGCGTCGGCGCGCTCGTGCTCGGTGCCCTCCTCGCCTGCGAGGAGGACGCTGAGCCCACTTACGAGCAGTACAACGCCGACGACGAGTCCGTAGTCATCGAAGTAGGCGCCGACGAGGAGCTTGCCGACGTCGCGACGTCACTTCACTCTTCAACGGGCGAGGTGGAGATCGGCGCGGCCAGGGTGGGCCCCGGCGGCGGCCCAATCGGGACGCTCCACGCCGTCATCGTGGAAGTGTTCGACGAGTACGCCTCCGACATCGCCCGCGCGTCGGTGCGAACCGCCTCGGGCGACCGTGGAGAGGACGAGTACGACCTCGACGCCGACAGCACCGGCGAGGGGATCTGGAAGATCGAGATCCAGTCGGTTGGCGAGGAGGGCGAAGTGCGGGAGGACACGCTAACCTTCCGCCTCTGGACGGAAGTGGTGGAAGAGGACGATGGCGGATGACGCGCGCCAGGCCCCCGATGTCCCCCGCGCGGTGCGCGCCCGGGCGCGTGCGCGCACGCTGACCAAGTCGAAGCTGGTCGACGCCCTGGTGGAGACCAGCGGCCTGCCGCGGGCCGACGCGGCGGCGCTGCTCGAGAGCCTGCTGGAAACCATGAAGGACACGCTCGCCGAGGGCGAGAATCTGAAGGTGTCGGGCTTCGGGAGCTTCATGGTGCGCACCAAGGCCGCCCGGCGCGGTCGCAACCCGCAGACCGGCGGCACGATCACGCTGCCGCGTCGCCGGGTCCTCACCTTCAAGCCCTCGCGCAAGTTGCGCGACCTGCTCGCCGCCGGCTCGAAGCGAAGCTAGCGATGTCGTCGGAACTCCCTGACAAGCTCTTCTTCCGGATCGGCGAGGTGGCCGAACTCGTGGGGGTGGAGTCGCACGTGCTGCGCTACTGGGAGACGGAATTCAAGATCCGCCCGCAGCGTTCGAGCGCGGGGCAGCGGCTGTACCGGCGCCAGGAGGTGCAGCGATTCCTCCGGGTGCGCCAGCTGCTGCACGAGGAGGGCTACACCATCGCGGGGGCCCGGAAGGCGCTGGCCGAGGCGCTGGGCGAGGTGCCGCCACGGCCGTCGGTGGGCGTGGAGATGGACGCGCTGCGAGACGCCCTGCGCCGCGTGCGCAAGCTCCGCGACGAGATCCGCGTGCTGGCCGCCGAGATGGGCTAGGGCGCAGCTTGACGAACCCCCTCGCGGGGATAGATGGGCGCCGTCCGGGGTGTAGCGCAGCCTGGTAGCGCACCTGAATGGGGTTCAGGTGGTCGCAGGTTCAAATCCTGTCACCCCGACCATTCCGAACGGCGGTGGTTCTGGTCTCCAGAATCACCGCCTTCGTCGTTTTCGGATCTCGGCCATCGTGCGAATACATCCGCCGTCGCCGAGGGCGCCGACCGCGACCTGCAGGTCTTCGACGCCGGGCGTCGGCAGGGAGCCTTGCTCGCCGTGTGCGACGTGGATCCGGGGCGGCTCGCGCGTGAGCGCCGAGGGCTCGCGGGGGACCGGGACGACGGCCACCGTCAAGGCGCACCGAGGAGCACCCGGCGTGCCGCAGGTTGGAGACATGAACTCCTCTTCCCGTGTCCCTGGCGAAGCGCTCCGCCGCCCACCGCGCCACGCGCGCCTAGCGGGGCGATGCCGGGCGGATCCGCCGCCCCATCCTCGCGCTCAGGATCAAGGCGAGCCAAGCCGCGGCTCCGCTCGCCGATCCGCCGGCGGTCGCGCAGCTCCCTCGATCCAGCCCGGCCAGATCCCCCGGCGGCTCCCCGCCCGCCGTCGAGTTCTCGGGCGTCTCCTCCGGGGCCGGAGTTTCCGCCTCGGTGCCGACCTCGGAATCGGTGTCTGCGGTGCTTGAACCGTCGTCGGTGTCCGTGCCCGCGCCGTCGGTGTCACCTCCGCCGTCGTCGGTTTCCGGGGTGTCGTTCGTTTCGCTCGAACCCGCGTCGTCCTCCGTCTCCGTATCGTCCGGCGTGATCGGCGTGTCGCGGCCCGGGTCGTCGGTACATAGCGACACGCCGGCAATCACGATGTCGTCCATGAGGCCGTCGCGCGCGTAGCTTCCGTCGTTCGGGACGCGCAGCGTCGCCATCGTCAGCGTTCCATAGTACGAGTAGTCGATGCTGGTGGACATCACGCCCCCGACGTCCAGCGAACCAGACGTGTCGCCCCACGAGACGGTGATGTCGTACGCCCCGTCGACCTGCCAGTCGAACTCGCTCGTCCACGAGCCCACCTCGATGTCCCCGTAGAACTCGGGACCGGCTTGCAGCTTCACCCGCCCGTCGTAGCCGTCGTAAATGTCCCCCGCGAACTTGACTTGCACGAAGTTGTCCCGCCGACTGTCCGAGAACGAGCCGTCCGCACCCGAGAAGAGCTCCAAGAGGTCGTGCTGCGAGACCCCGGACTCGTCGACGTTGGAAATGCGCATGGTGATGCGACCGGACGCGAAGTTGGGGAGGTCGTACACGATGGTGCCGCCGTCGGGTCGCCAGCCTCCCGCGACGAAGGTCCCTCCGGACCTCCGGCCGTCGGTGCTCCCGTCGGAGTAGTCGTCGTAGATGTAGAAGTCGCAAGGGTAGGCGAGCGCGGCGGCGAGTAGGAGTGGCATTGGACCTCCGCCCGGAGGACTGCAAGCGCCATGCCAGCTCGCGAAGTGAGGTTCGTGGCGGATTCACGCGCGGTGCTGGGTCTCGCCTGCCCCACCGAGATACGCTCCTTGGGACAACGGTGTCCCACGCGCAGCACCGGCGCCCTCGCCGTACGAGCCACTAGCTCGCGTAGGTCTTGACCATGTCGGCCAGCCGCGGCATCGCGGCGGTGACGTGCTTGACCGCCTCGGGACGAAGCTTGTCGTAGGTGTTCTTCACTGGCCCGCGCGCGTTCCTGGCGCGGTCGTCGGTGATCGACAGCAAGGCATTCGCCACCTCGGTGCCACGGCGCACGAAGTAGCCGCGAGGTTCCTCGCCCTTCTGTTGGCAGTCGGCCCAGAAGGGGTCGACCCTGGTGGAGAAGTCGTCGAGCAGGTGGTTGAGGGTGCCCCCCACGAAGCCCGGCTTGATCCCGCTCACCAGCTTGAACGCCCCCTTGATCGCCAGGCCCGAGAGCCCGCCCTTGTCGGCCACCTCGGCCTCGATCATGCGCACGCCCGCGTCGACCACCAGCTTCCGCTTCGCCGGGTCTTTCACTACTTCAACAAGGCTGCCCATGACTCGCTCCTAGAAGGTGATCTCGTTGGAAGCTGCGGTGCCCCCTCCGCACTGCGGCACGCCCACCTTGCCGCCGAACTCGCGGTAGTAGTCGGCGAGGTAGCCGCGTTGCCAGCAGGTGTAGCCCCCCGCCTTGAGCGCCCGCTCGGTGCACTCGTAGCTGCGCTCGAAGTCGCGGTCGTTGTGGGCGCCCACGATGTCGGCGTTGCCCATCTTCTCCACCGGTCCGTCGCCCACGTAGGTCTTGGTCCAGAAGGGGATCGCGTCGCAGAGCGTGTCGGCGGCTACCTTGCCGGGGGTGCCGCGCAGCGCGGTGAGCATGGCGGCCCGTACCTCGCCGCTGTCCTCCGGCTCCAACATGTGCGCGCGCAGGCAGTTGCCGAGGGCCACGTCCTTGCTGCCCTTGATGGTGAGCGCCGCCGCCGCGCGGACCGAGGGGTCGGCGTCCTCGGCGAGGGCCTTGCAGGCCACGTCGGCAAACGCGAATCCCTTGACCTTGTCGAGCGAGGCCAGCACGGCGGCGCGGACGCCGGGATCGCTGTCGCTCATCAGCGCCGCCAGTCGCGGTGCCGTTTCCGGCAAGCCGACCAGCGCCGTGGCCGCGTCGGCGCGAATGCTGGCCTCGGGGTCGGCGAGCGCCGCGACGAGGATGGACCGAGCCTCCTCGTCCTTCTCGGGACGAAGCGCCGCCATGGCTTCTGCCCGCACCGCCAGGTCGGCGTCGGACTTCGCGGCGGTCTTGAGCCGCGCCTTGACCGCCGGGGCGCGGAAGGGGCCCAACGCCCGCGCCAGCCCGGGACGGTCGGGCAGGGCCGGCTTGTCGAGGAGCGCTGCCACGCAGCCCACGCGGGCGTCGTCTTCCGCCTCGTCGAGCCCACGCAGCACGGGGAGGTCCCAGCTCCCGTCTCGCTCGAGGTGCTGGCACACGCACTCCTGGGGCCCCTTCCAGGTGGCCAGCCGCTCGGCGGCGTAGGTGCGCACCGCCTCGTCCTTCATGGTCAGGCCGACGCAGACGGCCACGGCGTTGCCGTCGATCCGGGCCTCGTCGATCCCCGCCTTGTCGATGAACATCGGGGGCGGTGGCGAGCAGGCGCCGAGGAGCGCGAGGAGCATGGTCGGTCCGGGGGGGGCCGGCCCACTTACCGCGGCCGGACCTACCGCGACAGGTCGAGTTGGGCCCGGCGGTGGTCGCCGCGTTCGAGTCGCCGCGCGATCGACTCGAGCGCGTCGCGCTCCTTGCGGCACGAGGAGGGCACGTCGAGCCACTCGTAGATGCTGCCGGTGAAGGTGAGGTTGGCGGAGATGATGTCTTTCTCCACCTGCTCCCGGTTGCGCACCACCACCAGGGTGCGGCCCTTGGCCTGCCCGATCTCGACTGTCATCCGGTAGCGGATCTTCTCCGGGATCCGCGTGCCGCCGAACTGGTTGAAGATGTAGTCGCTCACGCCCACCACCCACTCGGTGGTGATCTTGCCCTCGCCCTTGTCGATGCGGTCGAGCGGGTACTGGTCGCCGAAGACCACCAGCGCCAGGTCCCACACCTGGTCGAAGTTCTGGTCGAAGCTGGCCTCTACGGGGCGTTCCTCGTACACCGGCAGGCGATCCTCGGGAAACGGTGGCGGGGGACAACCGGTCAGGCTCAGGATGAGTGGCAGGACGAGGAGGCGATGCATCGCCGCGAGCATATCAGGGCGAGTGCGGATTGGAATCGTCGCCAGCGCCCACGGCTACGGCCACGCCACGCGCGACGCCGTCCTCGCGCGCACCCTCCGGGCTCGCGGTCACCGGGTGACGCTGTTGTCGGCCGCGCCGCCCGCCGTGCTCGGCGACGACCTCGACGTGGTGCCGCTGGTCGCCGACGTGGGGCTGGTGCAGCACGACTCGCTCAGCGAGGATCTCGTCGCCACGCGCGCGCAACTCGATGCCTTCTCCCTCGACGCGATGCAGTTCTCGGGCCTCGACCGCCTGGTGGTGGACATCTCCCCCTTCGCGCTGGAGGCCGCCCGGCGGGCAGGGGTGCCAACGGTGGCGATGGGGAACTTCGACTGGGCCTGGATCTACCGGCACTACCCTGATCTCCGGCCCTGGGCGGCCACCTTCGAGCGTTGGCAGGCGCCCCACCGGGCGGTGAGCCTCGCCCCCGGCCCGGGGCTTCACGGCTTTTGCGAGGTCGTCCCCGGCGGGTTGCTAGCTCGCTCGGCCCCGCCGGTTCGCGTCGCGAGTCGCGCTGTGCTGACCTGTTTCGGTGGCTTTGGGATGAACGCGCTCGACGCACTGTTGCCCGAGCTCCCCGGCGTCACCTGGGTCCTCGCGCCGCCCATGCCTCGACTCGCTCGTGCCGACGCGCGGTACGTCGACGACGTGCCCTTCCCCGCGCTGGTGGCCGGCGCCGACGCCCTGTTCACCAAGCCCGGCTACGGCGTGCTCGCCGAGGCCACCGTGGCCGGCACGCCCATCGTCTACCTTGACCGCGGCGCCTTCCCCGAGGCTCCCTTCCTCGAGGCGCAGATGCGGTCCCGAGGCGACGAGAGGGTAGCGGCGGAGCCCGGCGCCATCGCCGCCGGCCTCGCGCGGGTGTGGTCGCGGGCACGTCCCCCGGCGCGCGAGGGCGACGACCGGGAAGCGGTAGCGGACGCGGTGCTCAGCGGGTAGAGGGCGGCCCCCCACCGGGAGCCTCCTGTGAACATCAGCGTCGTCGGCACTGGATATGTTGGTCTCGTGGTGGGCGTGTGCATGGCTGACCTGGGCCACAGCGTCACCTGCGTCGACTCTGACGAGCAGAAGATCGCCGCGCTGCTGGCCGGTCGCGTCCCGATCTACGAGCCCGGGCTCGACCAGTTGCTCGAGCGCAACGTCCGCGAGGGTCGCCTCCACTTCACCCGCGATCTCGCCGCGGGCCTGGCCCACTCGCGCATCGTCTTTCTCGCCGTGGGCACGCCGTCGGCGGCCGACGGCAGCGCCGATCTCAGCGGCGTGTTTGCCGTGGCCGGGCAGGTGGCCTCGCATGCCGACGGCCCCGTCACCTTCATCATCAAGAGCACAGTGCCGGTGGGCACCGCCGACCGCGTGCGCGCCTACGTGACCGAGCGCATGACCCACAAGGTCGACGTGGTGTCCAACCCCGAGTTCCTCAAGGAAGGCGCGGCGATCGACGACTTCCTCCGTCCCGACCGGATCGTGTGCGGCGTCAGCAACCCCGAGGCGCAGGCGCTGATGGAATCGCTATACGCGCCGCTGCTGCGCACCGGCAAGCCGATCCTTTTCATGGACAACCGCTCGGCCGAGGTCACGAAATACGCGGCCAACGCCTTCCTCGCCACGAAGATCAGCTTCATCAACGAGCTCGCCCAGCTCTGCGAGCGCGTGGGCGCCGACGTCGATGCCGTGCGTCGCGGCGCGGGCTCCGACTCGCGCATCGGCCCGCGATTCCTGTTCCCCGGCGCCGGCTACGGCGGGTCGTGCTTCCCGAAGGACGTGCGCGCCCTCATCGACACCGGGCGCCAGGCCGGGATGGAGATGAAGGTGGTGCGGGCGGTGGAAGAGGTGAACGAGCGCCAGAAGTTCGTGATGGCCGACAAGGTCCTCGAGTTCTTCGGCGGCAACGTGGCGGGCAAGCGCATCGCGCTGTGGGGGCTCTCATTCAAGCCCGAGACCGACGACATGCGCGAGGCGCCCTCGCTCAACATCATCCAGAGGCTGCGCGAGGCGGGCGCGCACGTGGTGGCCTACGACCCCGAGGCGATGCACGAGGCGCGGCGGGCGCTGGGCGACACCGTGGAGTTCGCGACGCGCCCGATGGACGCGGTGTCGGGCGCCGACGCGCTGGTGCTGGTGACGGAGTGGAACGAGTTCCGCAGCCCCGACTTCGCCCAGCTCAAGGGGCTGATGCGCAACCCGGTGCTGTTCGACGGCCGCAACATCTACAACCCGGCCGAGGTGCGCGCGGCCGGTGTGCAGTACCGCTGTATCGGCCGACCCTAGAGGCCCAGCGCGTAGGCCGCGCCGCTCGCGGCGGCGGCCAGCCCGAGGAGCAGGAGCCCGCCGCACCCGAAGCAGCCCGACTTCGCGACGGGAGCCTCGGCGCGCGCCTCGACCTCTGCGTTGCGCGTGGTCTTGATCGGCGCGCTCGCCAGCGACGCCGCCGGCTGCGACGCCTCGAGGGTGTAGTCCTCGCGCTGCGCGCTCCCCTTGCGGTGTGCTTCCTCGTCCGCCCGTCGCGCGGCCTCGGCGGCCTGCCGCGCGGCCTCGGCGGTCTCGGCCGCGGCCCTTGCCTCAGACTCGGCGCGGGCCTTGCCCTCGGCCACGCACACCTCGGCGACCAGCGCGGTGCCGAGGTAGCGGTAGGCGGCCAGCGTGTCGAGCGCGGTCGCGATGGCGCCGGTGACGGTGTCGGCGGTGCCGATCACCCCCGGCAACTTGTTCCGGGCCCACTCCGACATCGGCCCGGCGGCGACGGTGGCCTGCGCGGCGAGGCTGCCGACGGTGTCTTTCATCGCGGCCAGCGCACCCGCCGCCTTCGCGGCATCGGGGCCGGCCATCGCGGCGAGCTTCTCGCTGGCGGCGGGGGTGTACCGGTCGATGATGCCGGTGAACATCGCAACGCCGCCCTCGGCGGCGTTGTCGGCGAAGGGGAGCACGAGGTCGGCGCTGACGTACCAGGCCAGGAGGGCGCGGCCCGACTTGTACTCGGTAAGTCGCGACACCTGCCCGTCGAAGAGGGCGTAGGCGGCCCAGGCCACCCCAAGGGCCTTCACGGCGGCGTCGGTGGCTTGCTGGGGGTCGACTTCCCAGGCGCCATCCTCGCCCTTGTAGGCCTTCACCGCGCCTCGCAGGCCGCTGAAGATGGCGATGCCGGCGTCGGCCTTGTCGAGCAGGTCGAAGATCTGCAGCGCGCGCTGGGGACCGTCGCCTCTCGCGGCCTCGGCGGCGAGCTCCGCCGCGCGGGCGCTCCCCGCCTGCTCCAGCAGCGTGCCCGGGTGGTTCCAGGCCGGCGCGAAGGGCAAGACGGAAAACAGCCCCGAGGGCACACGCACGCTCAGGTCGGACGCGGAGAAGGAATCAACGACAGCGGCAAGTTCGCTCATGCTTGTTTCCATCCATGGTGAAGCGCGGTCTCGGCGACGAGGCGAGCGCCGAGCAGGCGCCAGACTGGCAACGTATCCGCTCCCGTGGCCACGGCGCCGGCGACGGTCCCCGCCGCCGCGATGGTGGGAGGAAG
>Ga0194131_10005772_pt1 | contig 17611 bp, 19 predicted proteins | sample TA2KigO120mmetaG_FD_148631 | JGI IMG/M metagenome (GOLD analysis project Ga0194131, IMG submission 148631) | Freshwater microbial communities from Lake Tanganyika, Tanzania - TA2015053 Kigoma Offshore 120m | ecosystem: Environmental > Aquatic > Freshwater > Lake | place: Tanzania: Lake... | reverse complement strand
CGCCGTCCGCATAGCTCACTCGGGCACCTGACCCCGAACGAGTTTGTCGCGCAACGTCAGGTTGAACAGACCGCCGAAGAGGTCTTCTGCTCTGGTTAAGAACTGTCTCAGAACGGGGCCAACGTCATCCCCCAAACAGCCGGTTCAGTAAGCGGCCCGCGGAATGGGCCGTCCTGCGAGCGGTCGTTGATTTTTCGTCCCGTTCGGCGTACTTCTGGACAGGTTCAATTCGCGACGAAGCGCCATGAATATTGAGGGCCTGGGCTGGGACGTCACGGTTGCCGGCCCGGGGAAAAGGATGCGTCTTGGCGCATCCGGGGTGGGCGGGTGAGATAGCGTCCCAATGTGGGCCAGCTATGCCGGCGTGGTTCTCGCCGGCTGGCTTTCGGTCATGCTCCGGCGGGAGTCATGGCATGGAAAGAATTGAATGACGAAAAGTTTTCCGACACTGTTCCCGCGTCGCTGAGGAGGCACGGTATGGATGAGAAACAGGCCATTGTTGAAGCCTGGAAGCAGACCGTGGCCACCCAAATGCACTTTAATGAGATGGGCATGAAACTGCGCGGGCTTGCGCTCACGCTCCTGGCCGCGATTCTGACGGCAGAGAGCCTCGTCAAACCTCCGGGCGGTTGGCTGGCCGTCTGTGCCGCGTTGATCAGTTGGGCCGCCTTCTACCTCCTCGACCGATGGTACTATTATTACCTGCTGATCGGCGCCGTCTTGCACGGGGAGGCCCTTGAGCTGCGCGCGAAAGAATTGGGCCTCGTGCTTCCCGGCGCGCCTGACTCTCGGGACTCGATGCTTGGGCTCACATATCGGATCTCGAAACTCAATCAAGAGGGGTGGAAGACGCTGGGGAAGTACAAGCTGGATATGTACTACGTCGTGATCGCGCTGGCTGTCCTGGTTCTCTTGGTGTTGAGGTGGAGAGGCCGTTGAGCTATGGCGTCGATCCGCAGGGCTTTGCTCCGGCGGGGGCTCGGTTCGGGAAAGGGCTCAACAGCACAATGGTATTTGAACACCTTTCGCCTTTTGAAAAGTTGTGCCCCCCCTTTTTTACACCAGGGCCAATGAAGTTGAGTCCGGTGCTGCCCGGGACCGGTCTTGAAGGTTGTGGATGAATTCCATCGGGGTCACATCCCCGATCGTGCTGTGCGTCCGCTCCTCGTTATATTCCCGCCGCCAGGCTTCAATCACGACCTGGGCTTCCTGCAAGGTCACAAACCAGTGCTTGTTGAGCCATTCGTCCCGGATTTGCCATTGAAGCTGCCCATCAATCAAACGCCACTCCCGCTTTACACCGCCCAATCTTTGTCACGACATTTCTATAGGTTCGCACAATAAACCTGAATCACTGAAATCCTGGTCGGCAGGCTCGGATGGTCGCCCACATAATCGGCCCAAAGCGAGTCGCCGCTGTGCCGGCGGAGGACCTCCAGCATCTTCGTCATTTGGTCGCAGCCTGAGGGTTTGTTAGGTCCATTCCACTTCATGCCGGCTTCCTGCAAAAACCTCGCTCCCTCCAGATCCGCCGCCGTTTCATCCTCGCGCGTATAGGCGTTGGAGATGGCATCGGTCGCCAGCGAGCCGACGTTGCCGATCGCGTAGCCGATCCAGGTGATCTGCGAGATCACATAAAAGACGGTCTTGAAGGCCATCTTGATCTTGTGCCGCTTGGCGTAGGCATCCAGGTGGCCGAGGGTGTAGTGCGACTGTTCGTGGGCGAGGACAGCTTGCAGCTCATCGTCGCGCAGATTCTGCAGGGCTCCCTCAGTCACCACCAGACTATGAGTGCAACGCTCTTTATCTTCCGACGTGACGAACGTGACCGCCGCATTGATCTTCTCGGTCTTTTCGATCGCCAAGCAAGCCCTTGGCTTGGGATCGAGCGGGGCTTCCAGCGGCGCCATCAGCGAAGCCAGGCGCCGCAACTCCGTCTCCTCCGCCTGCCGCGTCTGTTTCGTACACCCCGCTAGGAACACCAGCAGTACGATCACCATCCCGCGCATCGCCGCAATCATGATCTGTCCGCTCAGTCGCATGTATGCCACGAAGCGATAAACGATGAGAGTATTATTGTGGTGGCTGAGCGAAGCGCCCTCTCTATTTTCCCCATGGCCGGTGAGTTCATGCGGGCGGGCAGCCGTGCTGTCCCGGACTGCGCGCATCGAGCGAGCACGTGTTCATTGCGCGCTCTGCGAGCAAAGGGACGGCACGGCTGCCACAGCCCGCCTCTTGCTCACACCGGCCACTCCTCCTCGTTCCAGGCCATCTCCCAAAACATCCACTCGTACCGCGAGCTGATCACGAAGGCCTCTTCCATCCGTTGCCTCTCGGCCCGGCTCGCCTCCTTGGCCCACTGGTCCACCTTGGCCCTCATCCATTCCTGGACGGCCGCGAACTCGGGCGAGGCATAGAGGAGGAGCCAGTCTCGGTAGGGGTGACTCTCGCGCGGCAGGCCGTTCCGCAACAGGTGCTTGCCGACGACACAGTAGATCCAGGCGCAGGGGAGGGCGACGACCGTGATTTCCGCCGCCGAGCCAGTGGCTGCGACCGAGAGCATGTGTCTGGTGTAGGCATAATTCGTGGGCGCCATGGGGACGGAGGTCATCTGCCTGGGCGTCATTTTCCATTTCTTGCCGTAGCTCTCGTGGAGGCTCCGTTCAACCAGAATCGTCTCCTCCGCCAGCTTGTTGAATTTGAGCGCCGACTCGGCGTCCGGCGCCTTCTGTGCCGCAGCCGAAAAGATGCGGGCCAGGTCTCCGAGAAACCGCGCGTCTTGCAGAATGTAATACTTGAACTTGCGCTGCGGCAGCGTCCCCTTGCCCAGGGCTAGGACGAAGGGATGGGTCAATTGTGCGTCCCAGATGGGTTGAGCCAGTGTACGAAGATGGTTGCAGAAGGACATGGTTACACTCCCTGGAGCGGATGGCGTATAGCCGATAGCCGGAATGAAGGTCGCGTGACAGGGAAGGGTCGATCGGAGCGGGACATGCCGTTAGTTGCGGCCGAGGCGATTGATCCCGTCCAGGGCCGCGGTTCGATAGCATTCGGCAAGCGTGGGGTAGTTGAAGACGTTGTGGACGAAGAAGTCCACCTTCCCTCCGTAGGTGATGACCGCCTGGCCGATGTGGACCAGTTCCGTGGCTCCCTCGCCGATGATGTGGATGCCCAGCAGCTCCAGCGTGTCCCGGTGGAAGATGAGCTTGAGGAGTCCCTCCAGGTCGCCGAAGATCTGGCCTCTGGCGATTTCCTTGTAAAAAGCCCGGCCTACTTCGTAGGGGACCCCGGCTTTCGTCAGCTCCTCTTCGTTCTTCCCGACGGTGGAAATCTCGGGGATCGTGTAAATGCCGTAAGGCATGATCTTGGGCAGGGAGGACTGGGCGATATTGAAGGCGTGACAACAGGCGAGCCGCCCCTGTTCCATGGAGGTGGAGGCCAGGCCCGGAAAGCCGATGACGTCGCCGGCCGCGTAGATGTGAGGGACCTCGGTCTGGTAATGCTCGTTCACCTTGATCTGGCCCATCTTGTCCGTGGCGATGCCGATGGCGCCCAGGTTCAGCTCGTCCGTGTTGGCCATGCGGCCCATGCAATAAAGCAGCATGTCCGTGATCACGGTCTTGCCGCTCTTGAGCGTGGCCACGACCCGTCCCCGTTCGTCCTCCGCGACTTTGTCGAGGTCCTCCCCGAGCTTCATCATGACCCCGTTGGTGCGCATGTGGTAGATCAGGGCCTGAACCACTTCCTGGTCGACGAAGCGCAGGAGTTCGGCGCGCCGTTCCAGCAGTGTGACCTTGATGCCGAAGGCGGCGAACATGGAGGCGTACTCGCAGCCGATGACGCCGCCCCCGACCACGGTCATAGTCTTCGGGAGCGAGTCGGTGGAGAGAATCGAGTCGGAATCGCAGATGGTCTTATCGTTGAACGGGACCTCGTCGCCTCGGCGGGGGCGAGATCCGGTGGCGATGACGATATAGGGGGCCGAGAGCATATATATCTGGCCGGTTTCACGCCTGACTTGCACCGTGTGGGGGTCCAGGAAGGAGGCGGTGCCGTAGATGATCTCGACATCGTTGCGCTCGAGCTGGTTGACGATGACGTCCAGCTCGTGCTTGATGACCAAGTCCTTCCTGGTCATCAGATCGCTCATGGTGAAGTTCTTCTTGATCGAAAAGGCCATGTTGGGCAAGGAGCGCATCTTGAACCCGTGCAGGTAGTAGATCGCGTCCTTGAGGGTCTTGCTGGGGAGGGTGCCGGTATTGACGGAGGCGCCGCCGACGGCCGTGTGTTTCTCGATGATCGCGACGCGCTTGCGCAGCTTGGCTGCCTGGATGGCTGCCTTTTGGCCTGCCGGGCCGCTGCCGATCACTATCAAATCGTACTGGGCCATGGTTTTCCTTCGGGAAAAGGTTGAGGCTGAGGCTAAGGGAGCCGGAATAGGCTCACCCGTAACCTGGATCTCAGCCTGTTGCTCACAGCAACTCTTTGGCAGCTTTGAACGCCGCGTCCAAGTCCGGCAGCTGGGCCAGCTCCGGTGTAATCTGCAGGTATCGGATCACGTTGTCCTTGTCCACCACCATAACCGTGCGGGCCAGAATGTGGGGACCCGTGACCAGGAGACCATAGGCCTTGCCAAAGTCCCCTCCTCGGTAATCGGACAAAAAGGTCACATTCTTGATCTTGGCTTCCTCGGCGAAGCGTGTTTGGGCGAAGGGAGTGTCCACGCTGACCGTGATCAGCTCCACATTTTTCTCCAGCCCCTGGCTTTTTTCGCTCAAGTAATGGGTTTGCTGCTCGCAGACTTTGGTGTCCAGCGAGGGTACGATGCTGATGATCCGGACCTTGCCCTTGCCCCCGGCGATGTTGGTCAATCCCAGGTCTGCCTGGGCCAATTGGACCTCACGAAGGGAGTCGCCGACCTTGATGCCCGCCCCGGCCAGCGCGAGGGGCTTGCCCTTGAACGTGACGGTCTGCCCCTCTCCCCCCGTCGCGCTGGTTTTGGCGACGGGGATATCCTGATAGGCAAAGCCTCGCGGCTTGTCTCCGGTCCCGCCGCATCCGGCCAGGCCGGCGCAGCCGATTGCGACGATACACATCCCGACCGTCTGTATCCGCTGGACTCTGGTCATGTTGTGGCCTCTCATGAATACCCCCTCCGCGGCTTGCCGTTGCTTGCTACTCCTATCGCGTAAGCATAACGCAAGGCCGTCCGATTGTCTCGTCGTTTTTTATTGAAGGAACCGGAGCAGCAGGGGATTGACCAGGTCGGGGCGCTCCCATTGGGGGATGTGGCCGGCCTTGAGGAGGAGCTCGAAGGTCGAGCCAGGGATGACGGATGCCATGTCTTGGCCGACCTGCGGGGGAAAGACCTGGTCCTCCGCTCCCCAGAGGACGAGGGTGGGGCGGCCGATGTCGCGCAGGCGCTTGGCAAACCCCTCTTCCCACAGAGGCAGGGCCCTGGCCTGGGCCATGAGGGGCGGGATGAGGCCCGGTCGTTGGCGGTTGCGGTAGGCCCGTTCGATGACCGCGGGGGTGAGGCGGCTCTGGTCGTAGACGATTTCCTTGAGCACCGCTTCCGTCACGCCGCGGCCGAGCAGCCAATTGCCCAGTCGGATGAGCCAGACCGGCGCGTCGGTCTGGATGGCTCTTTTGGTCAGGCGCCCGGTGAGCTTCTCCTGCACGTGGTCCGGCAGCCCGCCGATCAGCACGAGCCGGTCCACCCGCTCCGGATGAGCCAGGGTCATGCCGATGACCAGCGCGCCTCCCATCGAGTTGCCGACGAGCGAAGCGCGGGAAAGGTCCAGGGCATCCATGAAGGCGGTCAAGAAGGCCACCATCTCCTCGGGGGTGTAGTCGATGTCAGGCTTGTCCGAGAGACCCGAACCCAGCAGATCCAACGTAATCAAGCGGTGAGTGGCCGAGAGCGCCGCCTGTTGGTACTCCCATTGCCACATGGACCCGCCGAACCCATGGACGAGGATGACGGGAGACCCCTGGCCCTCGTCGAGGTAGGCAATGCGATGGCCCTGGACCGTGACCGTTTTGATGGGGCGCCGCTGGAACGAGTCGAACCAGGGGGGCATATCTTGGGTGGTGACGCAGGAGGCCAGCAGGCAGGACAGGAAACAAAGGGCGAGCGGCAGCGCGGGGGCGGACACAGGGGGCATGGCTACTCGAGTTGAATGAGCGTTTCGTCGGTCTTGACGTCGTCCCCGTCCTTGACGTAGAGCGTGCCCACGGTCCCGCCGACGGGGGCCGGCACCCGGCTTTCCATCTTCATCGCTTCGATGATCAGCACCGGATCGCCGGCTGTGACCCGGTCGCCCTTGGTCACCAGGACTTTCACGACGCGCCCCGGCATGGGGGAGCTGATATCGCCCGGCTTGGTCGGCTTGGGCCGTCTGGGTTTGCCGGCCTTGTCCTGGTCCGGCGCTTCCGGCACGCCGGCCAGCACTTCCTGGATCGGCTCCAGGTGGACTTCTTCAAGCTTATCGTTGACCCGGATGTAGTAGGGCTTGCGTCCGTCGCTCTTGCGGCCCGAGCCGGACACCTGGATGTGGAACGTCTCGCCGTGTACGGTGAGGTTGAACTCCACCGGGGCTAAATGAAGCTCGTGCGCCACCGCCGGGCCCTTTTCCGGCGGCGGTTCCAAGGCCGGCGGCTTGAGATCGCCCTTCTCGCGATCCTCGAAGAACTCCCGCGCGATGGTCGGGAAGAGGGCGAAGGACAACACGTCTTCCTCGGAGGCCGCCTTACCCGCCGAGTCCCGCCTGGCTGCGTCCATCTCCGGTTCCAGCCGATCCGCTGGCCGGCTCGTGATCGGCTCATCGGCGCCGATGGCGCGCGTCTGCACCTCGGCGGACACAGGCCCCGGAGGTTGCCCGTAGAGGCCCAGGAAGTAATTCTTCGTTTCCGTGGTGATGACCTTGTACCGTTCGCCGGTCAGCACATTCAGCGTCGCCTGGGTGCCGACGATTTGGCTGCTGGGGGTGACCAGCGGCGGGTAGCCCATGTCCTGCCGGACGCGGGGCACCTCTTCCAACACCTGTCGCATCTTGTCGATCGCGTTTTGCTGCGCGAGCTGGGCCGCCAGGTTGGAGAGCATGCCGCCGGGAATCTGCGAGGTCAGGATTTCCGCGTCCACGCCGGTGAAATCGCTTTCGAACTGCTGGTACTTGCGGCGGACCGTGCGGAAATGCTCGGCGATCGGCACGAACCGCGCCAGTTCCAGCCCCGTGTCGTAGGGTGTGCCCCTCAGCGCGGCCACCAGGGTCTCGGTGGGCGGATGGGAGGTCCCGCCGGCCAGCGGCGAGATGGAGGTGTCGAGCATGTCCAGTCCGCCCAGCACCCCCATGAGCGCCGACATGGAGGCCATGCCGGACGTGTAGTGGCTGTGCAAGTGGATGGGCGCACGGACCGCAGCCTTGAGCCGCTTGACCAAGGTATAGGCGTCGGCGGGCGCCAGGAGCCCGGCCATGTCCTTGATGCAAATCGTGTCGGTGCCCAGGTCTTCCAGTTTCTTGGCCAGATCGACGAATCGGTCCAGGCTGTGGACCGGGCTGACCGTGTAGCACAGGGAGGCCTCGACGTGCTTCCCGTTGGCTTTGACCTCGTGCATGGCCCGTTCCATGTTGCGCACATCGTTGAGGGCGTCGAAAATGCGGAAGACGTCGATGCCGTTGGCGGCGGAGCGTTCGATGAATTTTTCCAGCACGTCGTCGGCATAGTGCCGGTAGCCCACGATGTTCTGGCCGCGCAGGAGCATCTGCAGCCTGGTTCTGGGCATGGCTTGTTTCAGCGCCCGGAGTCGTTCCCAGGGGTCCTCTTTCAGGAAGCGCAGGCAGGTGTCGAACGTGGCGCCGCCCCAGACTTCCAGCGACCAGTAGCCCACCGCGTCCAGGTTGTGGGCGATCGGCAGCATGTCCTCGGTGCGCATGCGGGTGGCCAGTAAGGATTGGTGGCCGTCGCGCAAGGCCACGTCCGTGAGCAAGAGTTTTTTCCCCGGCGCGGAGCCGATCGGAAGCAGGGGTTTTGCCGTCTCCCTGAACGGCCCTTTGGCGTGGGTCTTCGGCACGGACCGAAGGTGGCTGGCCTTGCGCGAGGCCGGTTTCTTTTTGGGCATTTTGGCCATGTCGCTTGTGCGCGGGGGAAGTTCCCCTCGTGCGTCACTCCTTAAAATGTCTACAGTCCCTCATAGGCGGCGATGGCCGCGGAAATGGCGACGACCAGGTCCTCCGGCTCGTACTCGTCCTCGTAGGTGAACAGGTCCGGATGGGTCTCCAGGTACGAGGTGTCGAACCGTCCGGCGCGGAAATCCGGCTCCTCCATGATCTTCTTGAGGAAGGGAATCGTGGTCTTGAGCCCCCGCAAGACATATTCCTCCAACGATCGGTGCATCCGGCTGACCGTCTCGTCCCACGTGCGCCCGCGCACCGTCAGCTTGGCCAGGAGCGCGTCGTAGTAAGGCGGCACCGCGTAGTCTTTGTAGACGGCGCCGTCGATCCGGACGCCGATGCCGCCGGGCGAAAGGTAGGCGGTGACCGTGCCGGTGGAGGGCCGGAAATTGTTGCGCGGGTCCTCGGCGTTGATGCGGCATTGGATGGCATGTCCCTGGAGCGTGACGTCCTCTTGCTTGAACTCCAGCGGCTGGCCGGCGGCGATTGAAATCTGCGACCGGACGATATCCACGGCGGTGATCTGCTCGGTGACCGTGTGCTCCACCTGGATGCGCGGGTTCATCTCGATGAAGTAGAAGCGCCGGTCCTGGTCGAGAAGAAACTCCACGGTGCCGGCGTTGTCGTAGTGCACCGCATGGGCGATGGTGGCCGCTGCTTCGCCCATTTCGCGGCGCATGTCGGGCGTCAGGATCAGCGAGGGGGCGATCTCGATCAGCTTTTGGTGGCGGCGCTGGACGGAGCAATCGCGCTCGCCCAGGTGGATCACGTGCCCGTGCCGGTCGCCCAGGATCTGGAATTCGATATGGTGCGGCCGCTCGATGTATTTTTCGAGAAAGATGCTGCCGTCCCCGAAGGCCGCCAACGCTTCCCGAGCCGCGGTCTCCATGTTGTTGCGCAGTTCCGTGTCCGTGCGGACCACGCGCAGGCCTCGCCCGCCGCCGCCGGCGCTGGCCTTGATCATGACCGGATAGCCGACCGAATGGGCGAAGGCCAGGGCTTCTTCGGCCTTCGTCACCGCTTCATCTGTGCCGGGCACGATCGGGACGCCCACCTTTTTGGCCAGCTCGCGGGCTTTGACCTTGCTGCCCATCAGATGGATGACCTGGGGGGAGGGGCCGATAAAAGTGATGCCGGAGACCTGGCAGAGCTGCGCGAACTGGGCGTTTTCGGAGAGGAACCCGTACCCCGGATGGATCGCGTCGGCGCCGATGCGCAGCGCCAGGTCCACGATCTGCTGCATGTCCAAAAAGCCTTTGACCGGCCCCGGCCCGACCAGGTAGGCCTCGTCGGCCTTCTTGACGTAAATGCCGGTGGAATCTGCCTCCGAATAGACGGCGGCGGTGGCGATGCTGAGTTCGCGGCAGGCGCGGATGATCCGCATCGCGATCTCGCCCCGATTGGCGACTAGAATCTTCTTGAACATGATTGGAGAGGGCTCCCTCTGCTGCATATCCCGGGCTAGGGCGTGCGCGGCCATGGCCCGGGCTAAGAGTCCGCGTAAGCTAGCATAGCTGTTTGCGGAAAGTCGAGAGAGCTGAACGGGGAGTTCCCGGCTCCGAGCGCCGCCTAACAGGGCGCTCGGAGCATGGGGGAGCCTGGCCGGCGGGCTACTTGGATTTGATCAGGATGCCCTTGGAGCGGGCGTTGCCGCCGCCGGCGACCACGTCGATGAACGACATGCCCGCGCGGGCCTCGGGGACGACCACTTCGATCGTGGTGTCGTTCACGAGAGTGTACTGGACGGGCGCGCCGCCGGTGGCGCTGAAGGCCACACCGTGGAAGCACTCCTTGGTGCCGAAGTTCTCGCCTTTGATGATGAGCTTTTGCCCCGGGGCCGCCTCGTCCGGTTCCACCTTATGGACTTTGGGGCGCTTGCTCCGGTCGCAGACCGGGTCCTTTTCGATCTTGTTCGCGTCGAAGCCCTTGATGGATTCCGTTCCGAACATGCTGAACCCGGTGCCTTCCTCCATGCCGCCTTCTGCGGCCCAGAGAAAGGGGACCGGCGTGCCGGCCAGCGCAAGAGACGCGATCAGCAGTACCGTGCGGAATATCTGCCTGCCCATAAGTCCCTCCTTACGCGTGAATGATCTCGGTTATGATTTTGGATCAACGGGCGTATAGATCTCGTCCAGCAGCTTCTGTCCGTCCTTGGAGAGGGCAAAGGCTTCGAAGGCCTCGACCAGCGGATTCGGCTCTTTCTTGGACAGGAAGAGCACGGGGCGCCGCAAGGAATAGCGGCCGTCCTTCACCGGCGGTTTTTCCGGCTCCACCTTATCGATCGTCAGCAAGCGCACGGGGACACCGGACGAGACGGCTTCCAATGCCGGGACCAGCGAGACGAAGGTCACCGCCGAGTTTGGGGCGAGGGTTCCGGCCACGGTCTTGATCGCCTTGTCGTCCGGGCCGATAACCTTGCTCTTGTCGGGAATCTGCCCGACGATCCCCAGGCGCTGCTCGAAGGCCTCGCGGATGTTGCGGTTGGCCGGCCGGTCGAGAATCAGCACCCTGGTTTCGGGCCCCCCCAGTTCGGACCAGAATTTCACCTTGCCGGTAAAGATGTCCGCCGCCTGCTTGGTCGTAATTTCCTTGGTCTGGTTGGAGAGGCTGACCATGATGGCGATGCCGTCCCAGGCCACCTGGGTGGCTTTGAGCTCCGGGTCCGGTTTGCCCATCACGGCAAGTTGCGCCTGGCCCGATTTGACCAATTCGATGGGCTTGGAGATCTCGTCCCACTGGACGTCTATGTAGGCCCGCGGATTGGTCTTCTCGAAGGCCCGAGCCATCTTTTCAATGACGGTCAGCTCAGGCCCGTTGCCGACGATAGTCATGGAGCCGGCGGCGTCGCCGGCGGCCGCCGGCGACGCACCCGTCAGGCCGGCCAGGAACAGTCCGATCAGCACCCCTGCCATTGCACGCATGAGGCCTCCTGTGTATGCCCGGATGAATCGAGAATGAACCGGATAAATGACGCATGCGGCATGATCGCCAGGAACGGAAGCAAAGTCAAGTCTGGGAAAGGGGGCGAGTGTTCAGTCGGAGCGGGGCGGGCCGAAGCGGGTCAGTTGCTGCCGCCGCTCGAGTCGGGCTTGGGCGTCCCGAAGTTATCCGGCGCCGGCACGACCCGCTTGCCCATGGCCGGGGGCAGCTTGGAGAACTTGTCCATCCGCTCGTTGAGCATGTCGTAGGCCTTCATTTCCTTGAAGCCGGGCTTGTGATCGCCGACGATTTGGGAGGCGAAGGAAGACATCAACTTGGTGGATTTTTGCGCGCGGCAGTGCGGGCAGACCGTATCTTCCGCGCGAAAACTGACCGGTTGGACCTGCTCGAACTGTTGGCCGCAGCCTTCGCACCGATATTCATACAACGGCATGGATGCTACTCCTCTGTGTGGACCCCCCACTGCGAACGAGGCTCATTATACCGGAATCGACGGGCCGATGCGACTCCCGGGGCGCCGGGCGGTCCGGGACGGGGCTCTTGACCGTCACCCGATCCGTCGAGTATCTTACTCCGAGCGCGTGAGGGGATGCAGACCGCACGCGTGATCACTTGAGGGTGTTCTCCGGCGGCCGAGAGTGATCTGAAGGGCAGCCGGTTCACACGAAGTCTTGGAGGGAGGCGGGCCATGCCGTTGTTGCTTCGGAAGTTTAAACTGACCACTGGAATGGTGCAGGAAGAGCGGATCGACGACCCGGATCGGATCGAGCGGTACATGAAGCTCTTCGAGAAGGACGACATCAAGAAGCTGGAAGCCGGCGGGAAAGTGTTCATCGAGAAGGATGAGTGGCAGCTCCTGCCCTGAGAGCCCCGGTCACGCTCACCCGGTTATCTGATCCGTCTTCTCCCTCCCTCCTCTAGGCTCGCTCCGCTGTCCTTGTCGCGGCGCGCCATGGTAGGCTTCAGCTATGCGAGGGGGCTGCCGTCTCGGTATAGAGGGATCGGTATGGTGTACTGGATTCACATCGCCCGTTCGATCGACCGGGTGACGCTCCATAAGGAGAAATGCGCCGAGGTGCCGTCCAACGCCATCCGGACGGATTTCTGGGAGGGCGGCTGGTTCGACTATCCGACCAAGGAACGGGCCTTGGCGGCCATGGAGCAGGCCGGGACTACCTACCAGAAGAACTGTCCGCTCTGCAAACCCTGAAGGATGTGATGGGTGAAGTGTGAAGGGTGATCCCGTACAAAGGTAAGCGTCCCACTCATCACTGATCTCGGTTCACACATCACTGGACGTCATGCCCCACCTCATCCTGGTCCTCAGCGCGTTGATCTGGGGCGCGACCTATCCCTCCACCAAAGCCGTCCTCGCGCAGCTGCCGCCCTTTTCCTTTATGTTCGTGCGGTTCTTGCTCGGCTGCCTGCTGGTGGCCGCGGCCGTGCTCGCGCTGCGCCGCCGCATCCAGTGCGATCCGGCCACGCTGCGCATGAGCGTCATCGCCACGGTCTTTCTCTTTCTCGGCTTCGCGCTGCAAACCGAAGGGCTGGTCACGACGACGGCCTCCAAGTCCGCCTTCATTACCGTGCAATACGTCTTTCTGGTGCCGCTCTTTCTGCGCCGCTTCGAGCCGCGCACCTGGGCTGCGGCGGGTCTCTCCCTGGCCGGCTTGTGGCTGTTGGTGGACCCGCAGGGAGAGATGACCAGGGGGGACCTGCTGACGCTGGGCTGCGCGGCGGCCTACGCGGGCCACATCAGCTGCCTGGAGTCCTTCACGCAAAAGAGCGACCCGCTCTCACTCTTTCTCTGGCAGTTAGTGATGATTACGGTCGCCATGGTTCCGGCCATGCTCTGGGAGCGGCCTGGGGCCGACGCCTTCTCGCTCACGCCGCTGCTGCTCTCGGCCCTGCTCGTGAACGGCGTCTTCGCGACCGGAGCCTTCGCAATTCAGGTCTGGGCGCAGAAACGGCTGCCGGCCCCGCGCGTCGCGCTGATCTTTTCCTTGGAGCCGCTGTTCGCCGCATGGCTGGCCTGGCTGTTTTTGGACGAGCACTTGAGCGGGCGCGGCTGGGTCGGCAGCACGCTCATCGTGGGCGCCGTCCTGTGGGGGACCCTGGGACCGGCAGCCTCGGCGCCGAAAACGCCGCTGGCCGCGTCGCACGCGAGCTGATCGTTCGGTGCAATCGAAAGGATCGTCATGGCGCAGAAATTCGGGAACGGGCGGTGGGTGAAGGAAGGGCAGTTGGATAACCGCGTGGCCGGGACGGTGGTGGGGCGGATCACGTTCGCGGCGGTCGGCCCGGTGGACTTTTATCTGATGGGGGACTGCAAAGGCGAGATCGCCGGCAAAGTCATTCGTTTCCGGAACAGCCAGTTTGCCGACGAGGATTTAGCCGGGCAGGTGCTGGGGGACTTCGAGGTGCCGCAAGTCGGGGAGGTGAGCCTCATTTCCTTCGATCCCCATCCGCTGCTCTCGCCGCATCCTTATCTCGAATGGTTCTCGTTGCGGAAGAACCATTACCGGATCGAGTTGGCGGCGGGCGACGCCTGGATTCTGTCGGATGACGAGGCGGCTGCATTCGATCAGGAGCATGAGTCGATTCGCCAGACGCTCAGTTCCCGTGCGCGGTCGACGAGGGGGCGCGCCGACTCGGATTGGGTTTAAGCCGCCGTTGCCAGGGGCGGACTCAGTTTGCGCATCAGAACAAACAGCCCCGGCATCAGCAGGGCCCAGAGGCAGGCGAGGATGAGCAGGCTGAGGTTGATTTGCTCAGAGAGCTGTAACGCCCCCAGTTCGGACCCCGCATAGTAGCTCAACGGTCCTCCCGCCGCGCCCAGTCCTGCCGCCAGTCTCGGATGCTCCGCCAGCCAAGCCAACGAACTGGGCAGGGTGCTGCCGAAGGTCATCCAGACGAAGAAGAGCCAGGGGGGGCAGAGCCAAGTCGGGAGGTATCCAGGCCGGAAGGAGAAGAGGCCGGCCAGGGCCAGGAGGCTGTCCAAGACGGCGCCCAGCAGGCCGACCGTGAGGAGCCAGAATGCCAAGTTTGGTGGGTGATCGGCTGAGCGGACCTGCAGGGTCAGGAGGATGGCTGCGAGGACCGGACCGGCCGTCGGGTGAGCGGAGGCGGCGCCCAGGACGCAGGCGAGCCAACCGACCTGGAAGGCTATGAAGTTGAAGAGTCTGGACTTCACGAGACCATCGAACACGCGGCCTCCGACAGACTCGGCGACGTCTGGAACGTGGTCTGGGGTCGATACAGGGGCTTCACGAAGAGCAGGTGGGCCGCGCTGATCGACCGTTCCAGGAAACCTCCCTCACAGTAGCAGAGGTACAATTCCCACAGACGCAGGAACGAGTCGGAATAGCCCAGGGCCCTGACCTTAGACCGGTTGGCGCACAGCCGTTCGCGCCAGCCGCGCAAGGTCGGGGGGTAATGGGCTCCGATATCTTCCAGGTGAAACAGCCCCATGTCCGTGGCCCGGGTGGCGGAAGAGCAGAGGGCGGTGACGGAAGGGATACAGCTTCCGGGAAAGATGTACTGCTGGATGAAGTCCACCGACCGTGTGGCCTGCTCGTACCGCCGGTCCTCGATGGTGATGGCCTGGAGCAACATTCGGCCGTGCGGCTTCAAGAGGTCGCTGCACGCCTTGAAGTAAGTGTCGTAGTAGGCATGGCCTACGGCTTCGATCATTTCGATGGACACGAGCGCGTCGAAATTAGTGCCGAGCTCGTGCAAATCCCGATAGTCCTTGAGCAGCACCGTCACGCGATCCGTCAGCCCCGCCTCCTGCACCCGCCGGACCGCTACCTCGTACTGTCTCTGCGAGATGGTCGTGGTGGTGACCCGGCAGTGATAGTGGGAGGCCGCGTGGAGGGCGAACCCGCCCCAGCCCGTGCCGATTTCCAATACATGATCTGCCGATGAGAGGTTGAGCTTGCGGCAAATCCGGTCGTTCTTGGCCGTCGAGGCCTCGCGCAAGGGGCCGGTCTCCTGTTCGAAGAAGGCACAGGAGTACATCATTGTCTCATCCAACATTAGCGAGAAGAATTCGTTGCCCAGGTCGTAGTGGGCGGCAATGTTGCGCCTGCTGCCGGTTCTGGTGTTGCGTTTCAGCCGATGGACGAGCTGCCGCAGCGGCGCGCTCAGTCGCGCGACGCCCTGCTCCATCCCGTCCAGCACCGCCCGGTTCCGCACCAGGATGCGCACGAGCGAAGTCAGGTCGTCGCAGGACCAGAGCCCATCCATATAGTCGCCGCCGGCGCCGACCGTCCCGCCGAAGGCCAGACTGCTGTAGACACTGGGATCGTGGATATGGATGGTGGCGGTGAGCGGGGCGTCGCCGGTTGTCCTGCCGAAGCTCTGTCGGCCGGATCCGTCGATCACGGCGATGCGGCCCCGCTGCAACCCCTCCCATCTGGCAAAGACCATGCGCCGGGCCAGTTGATCCAGCCAGGTTGTCCGGGAAGCGATCATCGATTCCTCGTCGAGCACCATAGCCATGGCAGTCTCCTTCATGCGATCGGATGGTCCCCCACCTCTTTACGCGGGTGGGTGTAGAGCGGGCAGCGTTTGAGCCAGAGGCGGAACGCTTGCCAATAAATGCCGCCGATCACCTGGCCGGTCATCAGCGGATATCGGAACAGGGCCAGGGCGAGCGAGAGGCCCGTGATCTCGCGGCGGGACAGGGTCATGGTGGCGTCGAAGAAAGATCCGGCCCCGTTTCGGTTTTCCATGTGGACGGCCAGCCGCTGTGCCGGGTCGGTGAATCGCCAGTCGTAGCGCACGTCCATGTCCATGAACGGGGAGACGTGGAACCCCTTGTCGAATCGGAACCGCTTATGAGACCCCTGGCCTTCGTTTCGGTCTTGTCCCAGCACGTAGCAATGGCGTTCATTCCACGGCGTGTTGTGGACTTCCGCGACGATGGTCTCGACGACACGGCCTGTCCGGTCGAAGCAGTAGTAAAAGCTCACCGGGTTGAAGCAGTAACCGAAATAGCGGAGGTGGGTCAGGAGGCGGATGGGCCCCTCGGGCCGCTTGCCGGTCGTCTGGTCGACGAGCGTGCGGATGGTCTGTCCGAGGGGCACCGCCGGGTCGCCCGTGTGGTCGCTGCGTTTGAACCAGGCGAGGTTCGGCCGACCGACCGACCAGAGCCAACGGCCTTGGAAAATCCTATCCAGCTCGTCCAGGTCCACATAGAGCATGAACAATCGGTAGCGGAAAGCATGCGTGGCAGGGCTGAATCGGCGATGCCGGACCGGGCCTTCATACAGACAGCTGTTCACGATTCCAGTCCCTTTCCGAAGGAGCGGCAGACGGCCAGCGCGCTCTTGACGCCGTCTTCGTGGAAGCCGAAGCCCCAGTAGGCCCCGCAGAAGTGGGTGCGGCGCACCCCGCTGATCTCCGCGTGGCGTTGCTGGGCCGCCACCCCGCGCTGCGTATAGACCGGGTGGTGGTAGGTGATGCGTCTGATGACTTTGGCCGGGTCGATCCCTTCGATGTGATTGAGCGTCACGCAAAAATGATGCGGAGATTGGAGGCGCTGGAGAAGGTTCATGTAATAGGTGACGCCCACCCGGCTCCTCGGCTGGACGGGGATATGGTAGTTCCAACTGGCCCAGGCCAAACGTCGGCGCGGCAGGAGCGACGCGTCCGTGTGCAGGACGGTGTCGTTGGTCTGATAGGGAATGGCCCCCAGAATGTCCCGCTCTTGTTCGCTGGGATCGGCCAGGAGCGCCAGGGCCTGGTCGCTGTGCGTTGCCAAAACGATCTGGTCGAAGTCGTCCCGGCGCGGCGCCTCGCCCACTGGCTGCCAGACGATCTCGACCCGGTCCTGGTGGCGGGTGATGGACCGGACCGGAGACTGGAGCCGGATGCGGTCCGCGTACGGACGGGTGAGGGCCTCGATATAACGGGACGAGCCGCCGGCCACGGTGCGCCACTGGGGTCGCTCGTTCACGCTGAGCATGCCGTGGTTGGTGAAGAACTCCACAAAGTAACGGGCGGGGAAGTCGAGCATCTGCATCGGGTCGGCCGACCAGATCGCGGCCCCCATCGGGACGATGTATTGGTTGACGAACTCGCGTGAGTAGCGGTTCATCCGCAGGTAGGCGCCCAGGGTGGTGTCGTCGCTGCCGGTCCTCAACAGCTCCTTGGATTCGCGGCCAAACCGCAGGATATCCCGGATCATCCGGTGGAAGGAGGGGCGAAACAGATTGCGCCGCTGCGCGAACAGGGCGTTAAGCGAGGTGCCGTTGTACTCCAGGCCGGTCGTTTCGCAACGGACACTGAAGCTCATCTCGCTGGGCTGCGCGGCGACGTTCAGCCGGCGCAGCACCTTGATAAAGTTGGGATAGGTCCAGTCGTTGTACACGATAAAGCCTGTGTCCACCGCGTAGGGGACGCCGTCCTTTTGAACTTCCACGGTGTGGGTATGGCCTCCGATGTAGTCGGCGGCCTCGAAGACGGTGATCTTGTGCTCGTCGCTCAGGAGA
>Ga0194131_10005768_pt1 | contig 17617 bp, 14 predicted proteins | sample TA2KigO120mmetaG_FD_148631 | JGI IMG/M metagenome (GOLD analysis project Ga0194131, IMG submission 148631) | Freshwater microbial communities from Lake Tanganyika, Tanzania - TA2015053 Kigoma Offshore 120m | ecosystem: Environmental > Aquatic > Freshwater > Lake | place: Tanzania: Lake... | reverse complement strand
GGGATGAGCGTTACGCAGAGCTCGTAGCATGGCAGAAGGATCATGCGGATGGATGGCCATCGGCAGTGTCCAAAGACGCACAGGAGAAGAGTTTGGGAATGTGGCTCAGTGGGCAGCGTGGCAAGTTACGGGACGGAGAACTCGAAGGTGAACAGGCGGAGCAGTTGCGGGCACTCGGAGTGGAACCAGCAGATAAGCAAAAGTCATGGGATGAGCACTACGCAGAGCTCGTAGCATGGCAGAAGGATCATGTGGATGCATGGCCATCGGAGAAGTCCAAAGACACACAGGAGAAGAGTTTGGGAATGTGGCTCAGTAGGCAGCGTGGCAAGTTACGGAACGGAGAACTCGACGGTGGACAGGCGGAGAAGCTGTGTAAGCTCGGCGTGGTCACCACTCAGAAACAATAGTGTGAATCTCCTCGCTCGTTCGCGCAGCTGAGCAAGTGAGGCCTAGAGCTTCGTCCCACGCCCGATGATTGCATCGATCGCAGCGCTGAGGGCATCGAATCCCGATTCGACCTTCTGATTGTTGACGAAGAACGTCGGCGTTCCTGAAACACCGAGCTCTTTACCCTTTTCGTAGTCCGCAAGAACCGTTTCGCGCTTGATCTCAGACTTCAGGCAGCGGTCGAAAAGTGCCGTGTCGAGCGCAAGTGTTCCCGCCCAACGCGAGAGCTGATCGATGTTGAGCTTCTTCTGCTCCGTATAGACGAGATCCACATACTCCCAGAACTTGCCCTGATCCGCAGCACACTCAGAAGCCATGGCAGCTTCGAGGGCATAGCGGTGCAGCGAACGCAGCGGGAAATGCAGGAAATCCAAACGCACCTGCGCTCCATACTTTTCAAGCAGTGGCGCAGAAATCCTCTCGTGCGCCACCTGACACGCGGGGCACTGGAGATCGGCGAACTCGGTAACGACAACGATCGCATCGGGGTTACCGCGGGGCACTTTCGCGGAATCTTTGGAAAGTCCACTGGTATCTGTGCAGGCAACCAGAGCGAGGACAGCGACGGAATAGGTGAGGAAGCGTTTCATGGCATTGGAGGAACGAATCAAGTACGTAAGTTATCCTACCCAGCAACCCGGAATCTTCGCAAACTTTACCCCCATGCTCCCCTCTTCCTGTTTTTACAATCTGCCTACGCTATACTTCCACCCTCATGTCCCTCTACCGAAAGTACCGGCCCCAGTCCTTCGCCGATGTCGTGGGCCAGGAGCACATCGTCACGACGCTCGAACAGGCTGCGAACTCGGGAAAGCTGGCGCAGGCCTACCTCTTCGCCGGAGGACGCGGCACAGGGAAAACGTCCATGGCGCGCATCCTCGCCAAGATCCTCATGATCCGTGGCATTGAAAGTGAGGTACTGCAGAAGCAGATCGTGCGTGGGGTCGAGGAAGGGACGATTGTCGACTTGCTCGAAATCGACGCCGCGAGCAACACGGGCGTCGACAACATCCGTGACCTGATCGAGAAAATCCAGTTCTCACCCGTCATCGCCGCTGCGAAGGTCTACATCATCGACGAAGCGCACATGCTATCCAAAGGAGCATTCAACGCGCTCCTGAAAACCCTGGAGGAGCCGCCGCCCTACGCGCACTTCATCCTCGCGACGACGGAAATCCAGAAGATCCCCGCGACGATCCAGTCGCGCTGCCAGTGCTTCCCCTTCCGGGTCATTCGCGAAGAAGACATCGTACGCAGGTTGCAGTACATCGCAGACCTCGAGCATATCACCATAGACCGCGAAGCCGTGCGCGCTGTTGCCCGCCACAGCGGCGGAGCCATGCGCGATGCGATCTCCCTGCTCGACCAGCTCAGAGCACTTCCAAAGATCACCGAGGAGGATGTCCTCATGCGCGTGGGCTCGAGTGGTGCGGAGGATGTGCGCGGCGTGCTCGATGCCATCGTTGCTGGAGACACTGCGACGATCATCACCATCGTTCGCCGCCTTGAAGAGGCAGGATCCCCACTCGATACCTTCCTCAGGCAGCTCCTCGGCACCGTTCGTGAGGACATGCACGCGTCCCTCGAGCATCAGCAGAGCATCGACCGCCACCTTGCCATACTCGATGCCCTGCTCCACGCCATTCGCGACGTACGCATCGCTCCGGTACCAGGGTTGATCCTTGAATCAGCACTGCTGTCTCTCTGTCATGGTGTTTCCTCTCCTCCGCAGACAACGAAGAAAGAGGAGAAGGCGGGAAAAACCGAGAGACAGGAGAGGCTAGGAAAGGCTGAAAAGATTGCAAAGGCCGAAGAGAGGAAACCTGCGACCGAGAAGGAGATGGAAACCAAGCCCGCTGCTGCCACCATCGAAGCTCCCGAAGTCACGATGGCATCGGTACAGGAACACTGGAACGACGTCGTGAGCGCAGCCACACCACCTGCGGTAAAAATGTCGCTGAAAAACGGCCGCATCACGCGTGTGGAAAGCGACAAGATCACCCTGGGCTTCCCCTCCTCCTTCCACAGAGAAAAGGTGGCATCGACGGAAGCCAGCCGCAAGATCGAGGAGATCTTGCTGGGGATCTTCAAAAGGCAACTGCGGCTCGAGTGCATTCTCGAGACACAGAAAGCCTCCGCAACACCTTCGGAAGAAGCGGTGAATCTCGCGGAAGCAGCAGCAGAGATATTTTAGCTGTCAGCTTTCAGTAGAGAGCTTTAAGCTACCCGCATGCACATCCAGGATGAAAAAGCTGCACTGCGCATGGCCATCGAGGAGCGCTTGAAGCGCATGACCGATGCGGAGCGCTCCGCCGAAAGCCGATCACTGTGCAGGAGGCTTACCGAGGGAATTCCCGAAGGCACATCCATCTGCGCATTTTATCCGATGCGCTCAGAGCCGGACATCACGCCATTTCTCGAGGAAGTGCTCCGCCGCGGCGATCCGCTCTACCTCCCCTGCTTCGATGGCACGCTGATCTTTCGAAAGGCAAAAGATCTTGAAGCGCTCGTTCGAGGGAAGCTCGGAACACGAGAGCCCGCACCCGATGCTCCGGTTCTCGACTTCTCAAGCGAACAAACGAACGAACAAAGAAACCCCTTCACCGTCCTGCTTCCCGGCCGCGCCTTCGATGCTCACGGGAACCGTCTCGGCCGCGGCAACGGTGGGTATGACCAGTGGCTCCACCAAGAACAAAGACATCGCGCAGCGATGCGCCTCATCGGTGTGGCCCTAGAATGTCAGATCGTCGACAAAGTTCCGGTGGAATCACATGACCAGAGGATGGACGCGCTAGCGACAGCAAGAGGAGTGCAGAACATGAAAAAATAACGATGGAGAATAAAAATTGGTGAAATGGTATTCTTCATTCTTCATTCTTCATTCATAATTCCAGCATGTTCACCTACGATTCCCTTCGCCAAAACGATCCCTCGGTATTTCAGTCATTGCAAGGCGAAATGCAGCGCCAAGCGGACGGAGTGGAGCTCATTGCCTCGGAGAACTACGTCTCCCCTGCCGTTATGGAGGCGATGGGTACGGTGTTCAACAACAAATACTCCGAGGGCTACCCTGGCAAGCGCTACTACGGCGGACAGGAATTCACCGATCAGGTGGAGTCCCTCGCTATCGATCGCGCGAAGCAGCTCTTTCGCTGCGGTCATGCCAACGTGCAGCCGCACGCAGGCTGCCCGGCGAACGTCGCGATGTACTTCGCCCTTTTAGAGCCAGGTGACTGCGTCCTGGGGATGGATCTCGGCCACGGCGGGCACCTAAGCCACGGCCACCCCGTCACCTACCTCACCAAGATCTTCCGTTTCGTACGCTACGGCATGAAGGACATCGAGACCGGGGAGCTCGATTACGACGCAATGCTGGAAACGGCCAAGAAGGAGAAGCCCAAGCTCGTCCTCGCCGGATACTCCGCGTACCCCCGCGAAGTCGACTACGCAAAGATGAAGGCGATCGCCGATGCCGTCGGGGCCTATGCAGTGATGGACATGGCGCACGTCGCAGGACTCATCGCCGGAGGCGTGCACAAAAATCCCTTCGACTACGGCTTCGACGTGGTGACGACCACAACCCACAAGACTCTCCGCGGCCCCCGCGGCGGCATGATCCTCAGCAAAAACGAGGAGATCGGCAAGAAGATCGACAAGTCCGTGTTCCCCGGTTTCCAGGGCGGCCCCATCATGCAGATGATTGCCGCAAAGGCAGTCGCCTTCGGCGAAGCCTTGCAGCCGGAATTCAAGGAGTACGCTGCGCAGATCGTGCGCAACAGCAAGCATCTTGCGAAGTACTTGATGGATCGCGGAGCGAAGCTCATCACCAATGGAACCGACAATCACCTCATGCTCGTCGACTGCATCAAGAGCTGGAACATCCCGGGAGGCGAAGTGGAGAAGGTGCTCGACGAGGTCGGCATCACGCTCAACAAGAACTCCATCCCCAACGACCAACGAAAACCGATGGATCCCTCCGGTATACGCCTGGGTACTCCTGCCATCACCACGCGCGGCATGCGGGAGAACGATATGGAAGTGCTCGCGGACTTCATGCTCGCAGCCATCGAACGCAGAGCTGATCCCACTGCCTTGCATGCCCTGCACGAGGAAGTGAAGACCTTCTGCCGGCGCTTCCCGGTACCGGGGATTTCGGCATAAGCCCCAGCGGGAGAAGTGTTAGATGGGAGAAAATTCTGAGTTAATTATTGTCGACACTCACCGAATATCTCCTCTCTATGAAGACAAAAAGTATGATGTCAATTTTTGTATAAATTATGTATTCATAAAATATTATCTACGTTGGGCATCATCGAAATATTGCGGAGATCTATATCAGGCGTACGATGACATGATTTGCGAACAGCAAGTCAACGCCATCAGCCTTCGCCCTGCGGGCTTCGGCCGACAAGTCAGCCACCGCTCACTTCTCGCCACCCAACGCGCGTTGCCCTCGTTCCTTCTCCCAAACGGATATACACACAAACATCTCGCCCGCCTCTGTGCGGTCGGGATCTCGCTCTCCAAGTTCGTAATCCAAAGCCGAGGATGCTTCGGATCGCGCACCCCCTTTCGCTCCTGTGTGACAGAGACCTTCGGGACTCTCGCTCACCGCTCCGGAGCACTCACCTGGCCATGAGGATAAACAAGTGGCCGGAGGAGGGCACCCACGACACGTCGGTCTCGATCGACCTGTCACGAAGGATCCTCCCTTCACTTCAAGGCCTCGGTCAGTGAGCTTCGTCTCACCGCTACCGCTGCTAAGAACACAAAGACAAAAGGTCAGACCCCGTCTGGCCTTTTTTCTCAGGCAATAAATACTATTACAACAATAAATGTATTATGAGCAATTGTATCCCCGTAAAGCGAATCGTACGTTAGCCCCTTCATGGCTTTCTCAAGAGCTATCATCGGCACGATGAGCATCATCGTTGCCCTGCTTTCCGCAGGCATTCCAGACGCAGAAGCCTGCGATGGCAGGAGATGCCATCACCGCTACGATCAGGGCTACTACGGAGGCTACGAAGAGTGGAATGCGCCATACGACAACACCCGCTCGGTGCCAAGGCATTCGAGAACTCAGTGGAGACCGTCACAGCGAGGAAATGGCATAGAAATGCCCGGGTTTCGCTGTTACTACCGCGGCAAAGATGGCGCCTGCATGAACTATTCCTACCGTCACAGCTCGACGTGGGCAGGCTACAGTTCAGTTTGGGATAAGCCGTACGTAAATGATTATTACGAACCGTATGAGTACGCACATTCCCACGGCTACGGTGTTGATTACCAGTACTCTCCGTACGGAAACGATGGGTATGATTGGTAAAAAGAAATATATCTGAAAAATGTCCAACGAAAGAATATTTGATGCACTGCCCAAGCCCACTTACCTTCCTCTCCTATGTTCACCCGCATCCTCTCCCTCCTCGCGCTTTTTCTTATACCCGCGCTCGCTTTTGCCCATCAGCCGCGCATTACCGAGAGCCGGCAGACGCTCGTGCCGGATCCGGAGATCTCCAAGGCCTACTATGGCAAGCTCACGGGCGAGCCCGATGTCTACACCATAGAGGCGAAAGAGCCCTTTGACCTCTATGTGAATGTGCTGGTGCCCGATATCGCGGGGCAGAAAAAGGACGTCTCGGCGACTGTCTCAAAAAACGGCAAAGAGCTGGCCGTACTTGAAGGCATAAACTTTGAATGGAAAAATTTTTACGAACCCTTTGGCGCTGACTCCTACTTTATGGGGCCAGAGTATAAGGCGCGAGCGGAAGCGGGCACCTATGAGATCCGTGTTTTGAGTAGCGGGAACGACAGCAAGTATTCACTCGCCATAGGCGAGATAGAGGCCTTTGATTTCAAAGAGACCGTGAACGTGTTCACCATTATCCCCGAACTCAAGAAAAACTTTTTTGAAGTCTCGCCCATCACCTTTATCAAATCTCCCTTCGGCTGGGGACTCATCGTCGTGATGTATCTTTTGGCCGGCATTGTGGGCCTTCTCTACCGCTCCATATTGAAAAAATTTGCCAAGAAATCGGTGCGAGGAGCCACGCATAACATCGGCAAAGCCGACCGTTTGCTCCGCCTCGCAATAGGCGCAGGATTGCTGCTGTGGGCTATCACCACCTCGTGGAGCCCTATCCTTCTCTTCTTCTCCGGCTTCGCACTCTTTGAGGCTCTCTTTAGCTGGTGTGGCTTCTACGCCGCGATCGGGAAAAATACCTGCCCGGTGGAATAAACTTGATGAAAAAAGATTATTCAAAATTAGATATCGAAGGGGGTTGGGAATAATAAGTTAAAAATCACACACATTTTGCCAAAGGTGCGGGGTTGAGGTGATGTAGTTTTAAAAAAGTGAATCTTTTAGTTTCACTTTTTTTGATTTATACTAAAGATAGATATTGATTATCCTTTTTTATATATGAATATATTTCTCATTACTTTACAAATTGTTGCTGGACTTGGTATCTACAACGTTTGGTTTATTCGTGCAGGAAAAAGTACTGCATATCGAGGAAAAGGGGCACAGAATCTGAGGAAAGAATTTGAAGCATATGGCTTGTCAAGAAACATTATGTGGCTTGTTGGAACAATCAAGGTCCTTTGTGCAACAGGACTTTTGCTTGGGATTTGGTATAGAGAACTTGTAAGGCCAAGCTCTTCTGTACTTTCTGTGATGATGCTCGGTGCGATTGGAATGCACATCAAAGTGGGAGATTCTTTCAAGCGAACCATGCCAGCACTTCTCATGTTCACAATATCACTTCTAATCACTATCTTTACTTAAAGCATGCCGAAGTTTGCAAAACGAACAAAAGAAGAGCTATGGAAGCATTGCAAAGAAGAAGCTGTCCTAAAGATGGGCAAGTTTTCTGCTCGTGCGATGCAATACGCGGTCAAGCTCTATAAAGAGCGCGGTGGAGGATATATCGGTGAGAAGACAGATAAGAATAGTCTAGTGAAGTGGACAAAGGAGGACTGGGGGTATGTGGGTAAAGCAAAACACAGTCGGTATTTGCCGAAGAAAGCGCGGGAGCATTTGACTGTCGGAGAGAAAATTGCCACAGACAGAGCAAAGAACAAAGGAACAAAGGCGGGAATGCAATGGGTAGCTCAGCCGAAACGCATCGCGAAAAAGACGTCGAAGTATAGAATAAAATAGCTATATGCAAAAAACATATACATTTGGCCAAGGGCGGGGGTGGTACTATGAACTGACGAAATAATAGAGAACCTTGAATGAAACAAAAACAATCTTAGTTACCGGTGGATCGGGCTTTATTGGCACTAAACTTACACAAGCACTTTTAGACAAGGGCTATGCTGTTGTTGCCTCCGATTTAGTAAAACCGAAAATTAAGCATGAACGACTGACATTTAAAAAATCAGATCTCTCAATTGATAAAATATCTAAAAGATATGACGGAGTATTATACGGAATTATCCATTTGGCGGGGAAAAATATTTTTGGCCGATGGACAGAAGATTTTAAAAAGGCGTATATGAAAGTCGGATAGAGAGCACAAAAAAAATTATTGGAACAGTTTCGCATTGGAATACTAAACCAAAAGTTTTTGTCAGCGCTTCAGCTTCCGAATTTTATGATAATGCTGGTGAAGGAGAGGTTAATGAATCTGCCAATTCGGGTACAGATTTTCTAGCCAAAGTCTCCGTTGATTGGGAGGAGGAAGCTAAAAAAGCAGAAGCATTCGGTATTCGGTCAGTGCAAATACGCACAGCTCATGTACTAGGAAATGGTGGATTGCTCGCACCTCTTTTTCTGGCATTCAGGTTAGGCCTTGGGGCTTGGATCGGCACTGGTAATGCCTGGTTTCCGTGGGTACACATAGAAGATATGGTAAATATTTATATTTTTGCTGTAGAAAATGAGAGTTTGCATCGCCTATACTCCCCCCATGCGCCGGATTGCCCGCAGCCTCGGCTTTTCCATCGAAGGATTGTGGCATGCGCTGAGGGAGGAGCGCAACCTGCAACTCTTCTCCATCGGATTTATCGCCGTGATCTTTGCGGCGATGCAGCTCAACCTCGAGCGCTGGGAATGGGTCGCGCTCCTAGTGAGTGGTGGCGCCTTTATGGCTGTAGAGCTCTTCAATACTGCCCTAGAGCGCCTCACTGATGCCGTGGATGCCCTGCCGAAGGAGCGGGCAAATGCTTCACTACACGCTTCCATGAAGGCGACGAAGGATGTGTCTGCGGCGGCGGCACTAGTAGGATTGGTTTCGGTGATCGTCACACTGTTGATAGTACTGGTACCAAAGGTGATGTAGGACCAATGCAAGACCACCGCACCCCCGTAGGGGTGCGCTGATCTGATGGCATGTTCCAAGCACCCCAGTAGGGGTGCGCTGATGTGACGAAATGTTTCACGCAGAGCCCAATGCCTTTTGAGCAGGCCGATGAGGCGCGGCATGCGGAGGAGGCCATCGGCCAAACAAAAGGCATTGGGCGCAGCGCAGTCGAATTGAAAGTTTCTTTTGTCCGGCAGACAAAAGAAGGGAGATCCGCATACCTAAGTTTGCACCGCCTCTCCAGCCTTTTTCTTCTTCTCCACCTCGGCAAGCAATGTCTTACTCACGGGAGGCACGCCCCCAAGGGCGACGAGCTTCTTCTCGAGTTCCTGCATCTTTCCCTCCTCTGCGTCCGATAGTGCTTCGCCGAGCATGGAGCGCTTGCGAAGGGCATTGAAATCATTGGTCCACATCTCCTTGTCCCGCCAACTACGGTACTCTTCGAGACTCATCTTCTTCTCCCGCGCCTTCTTCTTCTCTTCCTCTTCCTTCTCCTTGGCTTTCTCTACAGATTTCGCCGTGACCTTTCCCTCCTTGGCCGACTCCGCCCAACGCTTGATCTTCTCTTCCACAACGCTGCGCTTCTCGCTGTAGCGCTCCCGAGAGAGGCGGCGGATGATCTCGATACGCTTGGTATCGTGCGGTAGGACAGGAGGAGGCAACGTGCTTACCGAGAACGGCTTACTGGGGATACCGTCGATCATGAGGCGCATGTACGCGTGATACTTCGGCAGGCTTAAGATGTCTTTCTCTACGACCATCTCTTCAAACTGCTTGCTCATGGGTTCGGCGTCATCCGCGCCAATCTGGAACGAAACGATCGTGCCGACGTTTCCGAAGACGGCATCCTGGAGCTTGGTGCTCTTGTCACCGATCAAAAGCTGCGCGACGTACTGGTTGGCCATCGTGAGGCTTAGGCGGTACTTTCTGGCCTCCGAGAGGATCGTGGCAAAGGACTCGGTAGCGAAGTTCTGGAACTCGTCGACGTAGAGGAAGAAATCGCGGCGATCCTTCTCCGAGATGTCCGCACGGCTCATAGCCTCGAGCTGGAACTTCGTGACGAGCATGGATCCGAGGAAGGCGGAGGTGTCCTCTCCGAGCTTTCCCTTGCTCAAGTTCACGAGGATGATCTTGCCGGTGTCCATCGCGTGGCGGATGTCGACGGTGCTGCTGACCTGCCCAACGATATTGCGGATGAGGGGGGTAGAGAGCAGCTGACCGACCTTGTTCTGAATCGAGGCGATGGCTTCCGTACGGTACTTTTCGCTCCACGTTGCAAACTCGTCCTCCCAGAAGCTACGCACGAGCGGGTCGCTTAAGCGCGAGACGACCTTTGCGCGGTAGGCGTCATCGGAGAAGAGACGCATGATCCCGAGCATCGAGGAGCCCTCGGTCTCGAGGAGGGCCAGCAAGGTGTTGCGGAGAATGTGTTCCATGCGCCCACTCCACACATCGGGCCAGAGCTTGGTGAACACACTCATGATGCCCGAGGCCACAAGCGGCCGCTGATCGGCCTCCTTGCACTCGAGGATGTTGAAGGAAATCGGAAAGTCCTTGTCCGCAGGATCGAAGAGGATCACGTCGTTGCTCCGCTCCTTGGGAACGAACCGCAAGACGGCCTCCACGAGATCGCCGTGCGGGTCGATGAGTCCGATCCCCCGCCCCGCCTGGATGTCAGAGAAGAGCATGTTTTCGAGCAGCGTGGACTTGCCCATACCGGTCTTTCCGATGACGTATATATGGCGCCTGCGGTCGTCGGTCTTTATACCGAACTTCGTCCGTGCACCGCGGAAAACCGACTCACCGAGCACCGTGAGATGCTTACTGGGGTCATCTGAAGGGACTGCAGGGGGTAGTGGGAGATTGATGGGCGGCTCGAGCTTCTTGCTGAGCACCCAGTCGATATTGGGAGTCTGCACGAGACTCGTAGGTAAGTGCCAGAGCGTGGCGAGCTCCTCGACAGAGAGGACGTACGGACGCTCAGCAAATCCCCGGGGAACCGTAGAGACAAACTGGGGCTTTCCCGGAGCAAGGGCGTTGGTGAGGGGCAGTGCGAACTGACGGAAGCTCCCCACGATCTCCTGAAGTTTCTGCAGCGCCTGCGCCTGGTGCCCTTTGTGCGCGATGACGCTCACGCGCACATTGCAGAGAAAGAGTAAGCGGTTGACCTTGTCTTGCGCGGCAGCGACGGAATCTTCGCGATCATGACTGCGCACCGTCGCACGCTCGCGGTCATCGGCACCCGTGGGCTTCTCGCCCGCCATGCTCACACCCCCTGCCCAGAATTTGCTGAATCCCGGCCACGCACGAAATCCCCCCATGAAAACCGCCACCGGCAAGAGCGCCCACCGCCTCCAGCCGCGAGCAAGCTGCACGCGAGCAAAGAGATTGGCGTACTTCCCCGACATGGTCGACATCCCCTTTTGGAGGAGCGGAAGGAAACGCAGTGCGCGCTTGCGGTAGGTACCCGTGAGCGGACGGGCGATCACCTGCACATGACCGCGCATCCCGGGAAGATCGTACCGCGCGAGCGTCGACGTGATTCCAGCGATGGGATTCACGTTGACCCTGCTCAAGAGATCATCGAACTGAGGATGACGCTTGATGGGGAAGATCTCGGGTTCTTTAAGAAGCAGATCAACGGACACCACCTCCTCGTCCTCCGTAACCGCAAAGGGATCGCGCCCCGTCTCGTAGTCGATGTCGATTTCAGGATACTGAGCATAGAGCTGGCTCTGAGCGAGTTCGGCAGCCACAGATGTCCCACGGACGAAGAAAGCGATGCGGCCATCGGTGCCCATCCCCACTTCAAACTGCACGGGGGCATCGGCTGGCGCAAGCGCATGGAGAGCCGCGATCGCGGATTCGGCGTACAGAGGACCCCGCGGCTTTTCCTTCTCCCCCTCCTTGGCGGGGCGAATCCTGAGGATGACGTTCTTCGGATCGGTCATGTCGTCTCAGAGTGTAGAAGGGAAAAGGAATAGGGAGTAGAGCGTTGAGCGTAGTCCATCGCTGCTACCTGCCCCCTTCCTGTAAAAGTCCCGCTGCCATCTCCAGCGCTGCGGTATTGAACGCATAATCCATGCGCATGGGGCCAAGGATACCAATCGCGCCCTTCTCCCCGCGCACCTCATACCCCGTCACGAGGATAGAGCAGCTCTGCACCTGCGGCAGCACGTGCTCCTCGCCGATGTAGTACCGAATCTTTTTGTCGATGGTGAGCTGATCGAGCACAGCATCGAAGTGCTCTTCCAGAGCCTCAGCTACCCCCATCGCGAGCATGGGATTTTGCATGAACTCCGGCTGGCGGAAGAGGTTGTGGAAGCCTAAGTAGTAGACCTGATGCTTATGCGGGACGGAGGCGAAAGCCACATTGGGCGTCATGTGCGCGAGGAGCGCCACCGCCTCGTACACGCGCTCCTGATCCTTCCTGCGGAAATACTGCTCCCGCAGCGTCTCAAATTTCTGCCGTACGGCTCTCTCGTGGCTCGTGGGCTTCAGGTGCTTCTCGACGTAGAGCCGGTAGCCCTTAGCGGTTGGCACGCGCCCTGCGGAGGTATGGGGCTGCGCGATGAATCCCTCCTCCCCAAGAAAGCGCATTTCATTGCGGATCGTCGCTCCGGAAACGGCAAAATTACCGCCTGCCAAGATGTGCTTGCTCCCCACGGGCTCGGCACTGTGGATGAATTCCTCAATGATGGCCGTCAGAAGCTGCGCCTGGCGTTCGTTCATCACTATTCATTATAGCAGTCGAAGAGGAGGAGTGCTAGCGCGGATCGCTGCAGAAACACATGCCAATGCCGTACCAATTCCACACTGCGGTACAGCTCTGAGCACAAGTAGAAAAGGGCGCAGAAACCTGCGCCCTGTCCGGTTTTTCCTAGAGGTAACAGATACCTGCTCCGAAGAGACAAGCTGCAATAACCACCCTCACAATTAGGATATTGCGCTTTGATGGAACGGACATCGCTTCCGTATCCAGTAGGCCTCCGAAGGCAAGCAAGCCTCCGATTTCTACTTCTTCGAAGTCTTCTCCAATCTCCTCTTGAAGCGCTCTACGCGACCACCGCGAGCATCGACCTGCTTCTTTCCGGTGTAGACCGGGTGACACATACGGCAGGTTTCAATGCTCATGGACGCAACCGTGCTAGGAATCAGGTAGACCGCGCCACACATCGAGCACGACGTGGAGGCGTCTTTGTGAACCTGTGGGTGGATACCTTTTTTCATAGAACGGGGGAATTGTAGGGTTTGAATGGAGGAAGGCAAGAAGGTTACACCCTTATTTTGCCGCCGCTTTCCTTTGCCGCTTTGCCGTCCTCTCGACCTTTGCCTGCTCCTCTTCAAGCGCCTGCACTTCCCCTTCCCGCATCTCCTCGGCAGCCTCAAGAACAGCCTGCTCGCTCTCCGGATCGTGCATGATCACGCTCATCGTGGCGACTTTATCGCGGGCATTGAGGCGCATCACGATCACACCCTGGGTGGCGCGGCCACGCGAGGGAATGTCGCTCAGCTGCATGCGGATGGTCTGCCCTTGCTTGCTGATGCAGAGGAGATCGCCATTCTCGCCCTCGGTAAGCACGCATCCGCCAACGATGTCTCCCGTCTTCGCGGTAAGCTGCGCGGCCTTCACGCCGGTGCCGCCGCGTCCCTGGAAGCGGTACTCCTCAACGGGCGTCATCTTCCCAAGGCCGTTCTCCATGACAACGAGGAGCTTGCTGGTCTTGGCGTTACTAATGCCTGCAGCCTCGATGACAATGTCTCCGGGACGGAGCTTGATACCGCGCACACCTGCGGCGGCGCGCCCCATGTCGCGGACATCGTCCTCTTTGAAGCGGATAGACATCCCCTTCTTCGTGAGGATGAGGATCTCATCTTTGCCAGAGCTTGCGATGACCCAGCAGAGCTCGTCACCGGGCGGCATCTTCTGTGCGATGAGACCGGAGCGGCGGATGTTGCCGAATTCCGTAAGATCTGTGCGCTTCACCGTTCCCTTTCTCGTCACCATGAAGAGGTGCTTCTTATCGGCAAGGTCAGCCTTGAGGATCGCGGTGATGCGCTCCTCGGGCTGCAGCTGCAACAGGTTGACGATCGCCGAGCCCTTCGCCGTGCGGCTGGCTTGCGGAAGCTCGTAGGCAGGAAGCTTGAAGACGCGACCGGTATTGGTGAAGCAGAGCAAATCGTCGTGGTTCATCACGTGCAGGAGCGACTGCAGCTCGTCGTCCTCCTTCGTAGCCATGCCCTTGATGCCCTTGCCGCCGCGGTGCTGGGCCCGAAACTGCATAGGGCTCATGCGCTTCACGTAGCCCGTGAGGGTGAGCGCGACGATCATCGGTGCATTGGGGATGGTGTCTTTGGCCGTGAACTCGCCGACGGCGCCCTTCACGACGGTCGTGCGACGCTGGTCGCCGTAGGCGGAGCGGATCTCCTGGAGCTCCGTGACGAGGATCTTATCGACCTTCTTCTTGTCCTTGAGGATGGCCTCGCACTCCGCGATGAACTCCTTCTTCTCCTTGAGCTCATCGTCGATCCTCTTGCGCTCGAGACCGGCGAGGGTCTGCAATCGCATTTGGAGGATGGCGTCGGCCTGCAGATCGCTCAGCTTGAACTTGCCGATGAGGTTGTCCTTCGCGAGCTCCTTGGTCTCGCTCTTCTTGATCGTCTTGATGACCTCGTCGATATGGTCGAGTGCCTTCTTGAGCCCCTCGAGGATGTGCGCCCGCTCTTTAGCCCGATCGCGGTCGAAGGTGACGCGCCGGGTGATGACCTCGCGGCGGTGGCCGACGAAGACCTGCAGGAGCTCCTGGAGATTGAGGAGCCGAGGCTGGAGGCCGTCGCTTAAGGCAATCATGTTGTAGCCGAAGCTGCTTTGGAGCTCCGTATGCTTGAAGAGCTGATTGAGCACCTTCTGGGGATAGGCATCCTTCTTGAGCTCCACGATGACCCGGATCCCCTCGCGATCCGACTCGTCGCGGATGTCACTGATCCCCTGGATCACCTTGTCTGTGGTCAGCTGTGCCATGCGCTCGATCATCGAACTTTTGTTCACCTGGTACGGGATCTCCGAAATGCGGATCTGGTAGCGCCCCTTTGCCTCCTCGATCTCCGCCTTGCCGCGCATGACGATCGATCCGCGGCCCGTGAGGTACGCCTGCTTGATGATCTCTTTGTCGTACACGATGCCCCCCGTCGGGAAGTCGGGGCCTTGGACGAACTGAAGGAGATCCTCCACCGAGGCATCCGGATGATCGACGAGGTAGACTGCGGCATCGATGAGCTCGTTTAAGTTGTGCGGAGGGATATTGGTCGCCATACCAACAGCGATGCCGACGGTGCCGTTGAGGAGGAGATTGGGAATTTTGCTCGGGAGCACGGCAGGCTCCTTGCGACTCCCATCGTAGTTCGGCCGAAAGAGCACGGTCTCCTTGTCGATATCCTGCATCATCTCGTCGGTGATGCGCGCCATTTTCGCCTCGGTGTAGCGCATGGCGGCGGCGTTATCGCCATCGATGCTTCCGAAGTTTCCCTGCCCCTGGATGAGCGGGTAGCGCATGGCAAAGCCCTGCGCCATGCGGACAAGCGCCTCGTAGACGGGGGAATCGCCGTGCGGGTGATACTTTCCGAGCACGTCTCCGACGACCGCAGCGGATTTCTTGTACTTCGCAGTGCCCCGAAGCCCCATCTCCTGCATCGCGTAGAGGATGCGTCGGTGCACGGGCTTGAGCCCATCGCGGGCATCGGGAAGAGCGCGCGAGACGATGACCGACATCGCATAATCGAGGTAACTCTCCTCCATCTCCAAGACAATGGGGCGCGGTGCAATGCGCCCGATGTTGCTAAGAGTCTCACTGAGTGCAGGCTGGATTTCTGCAGCTTGGGGCGGCAGTTCCGGCTTCGGCTCTGGCAGAGGATCGTTCGGTGGGGGGGTCTTCTTGCGTGGAGGCTCCTTCTTGGGCATTGCAGGCGTTTGGAAAGCATCTGCGCGGCACGCGCGCTGTGGTCTTTTGGATGATACCGGATTTCTGGTAAAAACAAAGGGTCAAGAGTGATCCCCGTAGCGGAGATTCATGAATCTCCGCTACGGTATTGATGTGCTTTCTGTCGTATCAGTCCCCATCGGCCCTTCGACTTTGCTCAGGGTCTTTCGCAGATAACCCTTACTCTCACGTTCTATGCTTTCTGTGGTATCGGTCCCCATCGGCAACCTCGGCGACATCACCCTCCGGGCAATCGAAACGCTGAAAAACTGCGACGCGATCATCTGCGAAGATACGCGCGTCACGGGGCAGCTGCTGAAGCTCCTCGATCTGCCGAAGAAAGAGCTGATCAGCTGCCATGGCTACAGCGATGAAGGAAAAGTGCAGATGATCCTGAACCGTCTCAGCGACGACGAGCACCTGGCGCTCGTGAGCGATGCAGGCACTCCGGGGATTTCCGACCCCGGCTTTGCGATTGTTTCCCGTGCACGGGAAAACCGTGTTCCCATACAGGTTATCCCTGGATCGTCAGCATTCCTTGCGGCACTCAGTGCTTCCGGGCTCCCCATCAACCAATTTGTGTACCTCGGATTCCTCCCTTTAAAGAAAGGAAGGCAAACACTGCTGCGATCATTCGTGGCGGAGGAACGAACCATTGTTTTTTATGAATCGGTGCATCGCATAGAAAAAACCCTGAAGGAGTTGGCGGACGCATTGAAAGACCAACCGCATCGGCCGGTGGTGATTGCGCGGGAGCTGACGAAGATGCATGAAGAGATCATCGCAACGACCGTGGAACAATTGGCTGGAGTTTCCAAGGGGATAACAGCGAAGGGTGAATTTGCGGTAGTGATAGGACCGAGTAGGTGAAACACCGAGCATGTCACGCTGAGCCTGCCTGTCGGCAGACAGGCGTAGTCGAAGCGCGACATGCCAAGATGTACCATAATTCATCCCTCGACTACGCTCGGGATGACATCATGAATTCCTTTGCTCAAATCCAGGCTCTCTACCATTACACGCTCCCTCCGGAGCTGATTGCCACGACACCTGCTTCTCCGCGAGACAGCGCACGCCTCCTCATCTATGACCGTGAGACGGACCGCGTAACCTTCGATACATTCCGCAACATCGCTGAGTACCTGCCACGCGATGCCGTTCTCGTCTTCAACGACACCAAGGTATTTCCCGCGCGGATGATGCTTAAAAAATCCACCGGAGGAAAAGTTGAAGCGCTCTATCTCTCCGATGGAGCCCCCTACATCCATGTCCTCGCCACGGGAACGCTCCGGCCGCAAGACACGCTGCACTGGGAAGATGGTCACACATTCACGGTGATCGAGCGCAACGGAAAGGAGGCAGTCCTCTTGCCCTCTTTCTCTCTTGCCCTTTTGCCCTCACTACTGGAGCGGTACGGCCATATTCCCCTCCCCCCCTACATCGAAGGAAGTCCGCTCTCGGAGCAAGAGAGGCGCCGGGAGTACCAGACAGTTTTCGCGAGAGACAACGGATCGATCGCGGCACCTACGGCAGGACTGCACTTCACGGAAGAATTACTACGGTCATTGCAGGAACAGGGAATTGCCATCGAGTACGTAACGTTACACGTCCACCTTGGGACATTCGCGCCCCTTGAGGAGCATCACTGGAAGAGCAAACGACTGCATACGGAGAGCTATCACATTGCCACCGATACTGCACAACGATTGAATGCAGCAAAACACGAAGGGCGGCCGATCGTTGCCGTAGGCACGACCACCGTGCGCACTCTCGAATCGGCTGCAATTGCAGAGAAAAATGAGCCTGTGGTGAGCTTGTCGAACCATGAACCTCCGCTACGGAAATTGCACGGAGAGACATCGATCTTCATCACCGAAGATA
>Ga0194131_10005767_pt1 | contig 17621 bp, 19 predicted proteins | sample TA2KigO120mmetaG_FD_148631 | JGI IMG/M metagenome (GOLD analysis project Ga0194131, IMG submission 148631) | Freshwater microbial communities from Lake Tanganyika, Tanzania - TA2015053 Kigoma Offshore 120m | ecosystem: Environmental > Aquatic > Freshwater > Lake | place: Tanzania: Lake... | reverse complement strand
CTGGGCCAGACCCTGTATGCCGTGCGGGAGAGTTTGTTTAGTCATTACCTTCGCGCTGAACTACAAAACCCTCATGTCACGGCTTGTTAAGGTCCAAAGCGTAAGTCCTGATCTATTGGAGCGTGGGGATTGCTAGCCGCAACATCCCCACGCGCACTACAACAGAGAATAGAAGTAATCGCATTGCCATCAATCAGTAAGTCAACCTTGCTGATTTTCACGCCCGCTGTATCGGAAAACGCCCAGCCTCGGATGACAGCAACACCAGCGACCGTTTGCCCATTTTCCGGTCCTTCGAGCGTGGCTGTCAGAGCAGCATCGGCCCTGCCACTCAGTGACAAGAGGACAGAGAAGACCATTAGGAACGCAATAAGATGCCTGCCCCAGGTGCTGTTCAGTCGATCGAGAATCACAAACTGCCTCCGTCTACAGGTGAAGTGTCACTCACTATGCAGTATTTGCCCTACGTGCTACCATAGACGAGAAGTCAGCGTCAACGGATTGGTGACCTGCTACCCCAACGTATCAAACTGCCGAATGAGAGTGAGTTCGTCTACAGTTGGCGGTTGGGTTTCTGTCACTGTCGGTGCAGATCGTAATGGCCAACCAGTCGCCGCTTGGACTCCCTCTTTCGTGGTTCCTGGGTGTAACGATGCCAGTATCATTTCGCCAGAGTTGTCAAAGCTAAATATCCCCAGTGAGGTTACGACCTTGCTTGGCCCGCCACCAGATAAACCTACCGACTGTCGCCACCCTTTACCTGTGCCGTGCCCAGCAGAAGTGAGATACTGAACACGGTCACGAAACCGTCGCGGTTCGTGAGTCATGATAATCACAGTACGACGAGCGAACGAGGCAATATCTGCTGCGCCTCCACTGCCAGGTAAACGAAGCTCGGGTGTCCAGTTGGTGTTCAAATTGCCATAGCGATCAATCTCTGCACCACCGATAAAACCGAGATCAATGCGGCCTCGTTGGAGAAGTGCCATGACATCAATAAGACCACTACACGCAATAGCCGCAGCGATGTTCGGCGGATCACCCATTGTCACAATCGGACTGAGTGGTCGGCGATCACGAATCACACCGTTTTCAAATATCCCAATCGTAGTCGGCGCGTGTAGTTCTTTGGCAACAGCGAAGGCCACCAGCGGCAAGCGCATACCAACGAATACGACTTCGCCGTCCCGTATTTCACGGGCAGCCGCGGCAATCATGATTTCGCGGGTGGTAAACGTTGCGGACACTAGCAACCTCTACTGTATGGTTCGTTATACGTATTGCGTATTGCGTGTTACGTGGAACCGTAATTTACCTCATCAATCGGCAAGCGCTTTTCCGTAATTCGCAAGTCATTCACCATTTGTTCCCCTAGCTTCGTACGATACGCTTCTCGACTCGGAAGATCAGTGACCCATTCTTTTAACCAGGCAAGAAATCCATCTCGACTGCGTGAGTGCTCGTGATAACGGAGGAAGTATTCATCGTCGCGCTTCCAGAATCCTTGCACTGGTGAGGGATGTGCTCCAAGTGGTTCATGCACCACTGCATCAACGAGGATACCGGGAACGAGTGTACGGTTGGGATCGGCAGCAATAATCTCGCGATCAACAATCTCTTCGCATGTCAGAATTACGCGGTCTGCTGCGTATGCCGCTTCGACCGTAACACCCAGATTCCCCCACATATGAGCGTTGCCAAACGTATCGGCGCGTTGCACGTGCAGAATCGTGACATCTGGAACAACCGCTTTTACTGCAGTGAGTTGCTCGCTAGTAAACGGACATGTCACAGACCGGAAAGCCTCCTGATTCTTGATGATGTCTCCGCCAGCGCCGGTTTTCGTCGGTAGAAACGTCACTCCCAGTGCGGCGGCTTTCAACGCCAGCGTGATGGTAAAGTTGGAGTGCTCCTGAAGCAGCAGTGGTTGAGGAATTCCTTTCTCTATCGCACCGCGAAAGTTATAACCCATGCCCGCGCCAACGTTGCCAACCCAGGCGGAGATTACTGCTTTTACACACCCAGCACCGATCAGTTCGTCGAAGAGAATATCGGAGATCGGACCAATCAGTGAGAGATCTTTTTTGTTCTGGCGAATCAGTTCATGGCCAGCGGCAAAAGGAATGAGGGATTCCAAACAGAGTCCCATAGCCACACGATCTCCGTCATGGACAAGCTCGCGGATGGCGTTGGCCAGGGTGGTTGTTTTGTCTTGGTCGCGTTTGGTCATGAGAAGGGGAGCGTTCAGCCATCAGCTATCAGCGGTCAGCCAAAAAAGGCAAATCGCATGACTTCCTGACGAGCTGCGTACTGACCGCTGAAGACTTTTTCTGCTGGCTGAGAACTGAGAGCTGAACGCTTATCCATCACACCTGCTCAGCAATCAGCTTATCAAGTTCGATCTTTAACCGACCCAAGACAACATCGTACCCGAAGTTCCCGAGTTTGACACTTTTCTTCTTCAGGTTCACGGTCGTTGGTCCACACCAAAGACCGAGGTCAGCATCGTCAGTTTCACCGGGGCCGTTCACCCGACAGCCCATAACCGCAATGGTGATGTGATGCTCCTTGGCATATGCAGTCATGGCTTTGACTTGTTGTGCAAGTTCGACAAATTTCTCGTTCTCGACCCGCGAACAGCTTGGGCATGAAATAATGTTCATCCCTTTACCGAAGTCAGGAACCGATACGAATCGACCCTGCTTCACATCTTCAATGATCTGCAAACCTGCGGTGACTTCTTCATGCTTACGATCATTAGGGAGTGTCAGGGAGACTCGTAAGGTGTCCCCGATCCCGCTTGCCAACAACTTCTCAAAGGCGATGCGGCTTTTCATGATCCCGTCGGGCGGTAAGCCTGCTTCTGTGACTCCCAGATGGATAGGTACATCGGGGCGGGCTTTGGCAAAGCGCGTGTTGGCCTCGACAACTTTGGCTGGGTCAGAATCCTTCATCGACACTACGAAGCGGTCAAACCCAAGCTCTTCCATCAACTGGCAGTGGTAGAGGGTGGATTGAATCAACGCTTCCATCTGGTCGCCAGGGTATTTTTCGAGGAATGCAGGCGCAACCGAGCCACAGTTTACGCCAATCCGAATGGCAATGTCATGTTCACGAGCGATATCCACCAGCCAGGCGACCTTTTGCGGGATGGTCTTGCCCTTTTCGATGTGATGTAAATGACCAGGGTTGTAGCGAACCTTATCAACGTAAGGCGCGACCAACTCTGCCATTTTGTAGTTTTCTTGCAAGTCGACAGAGAGGGTAGCGGTAGTCTGCGCACGAATCTCTTTCAGTGCCGCAGCTTCTTTTGGGTTATCAACCGCAATACGGACAATGCCAGCTCGTGCTTTTTCGAGTTGGTGAACTTGCGCTACCGTGGCATCAATGGCAGTGGTTTTCGTGGCACACATGCTCTGGACGACGATCTGAGCGCCACCACCCACTTGTACTTTTCCAATTCGCACCGCCCGAGTCGGCATTCGTTCCATGCGCGTGAACTCCTCCATAGTAAAACTAGTGTTTTACAGTATCTGAGGATGTCACAGGCTTCAACTGTGCCGGACTGCCGTCGAAGGCGGTGGTGTCCGGCACAACCAGTGGAGGAAGGGAGACGGAGGAACAGCCTCTCGGAAGAAGCAGAATCAGAGTAAAAAGAGAGGCCAAAAGTAATAGCAAGAAGCGGCAGAAAGAAGAAGGTTGCAGTAGAAGGTCAGGTAGCAGTTCAAGTATCTAAGTGTGAGGACTATTCCATACGTCTCCCACATCAGGAACACTCACTGGTAGTCCGTTAGTGCAGAACAGGAATCTCGACAATCGGAGCACTAGGAACGGACTGCGCGTACTCCTGAAGCTGGTGCTTCATTTCGGCGATCCATCGCTGCGCAGTAGCTTCCTCGATTTCTCCTGCTTCTTGCTTGCGCAAGACTTCATCGAGGAAATGCTCAAAAAACGTCTTCATTTTCCGTACAGTGAGGATTACGCCGCCCGCTTGAGCGGGAACATCGCATGCTGTTCACGAATCTCCTGTAACCGTCGCTTGAGACCGCGGCGCAGGTAGGCAGGATCAATCTGGAAGGCATCACAAATGCCAGTAAAACTACAGAGATCTTCGCCTTCTTTGGTTTCGATCCACTCTTTCGCTTCTTGAAAGAGTTCACGCATAGCTGAAGACGGATGGTCAACGTAACGAAGATAGCAATCGATCGCGTCCTCGAGTACTGCCCACAACAAGCGGAATTCTCCGCTCATCCGTAATCGGGCCGCAATCGGATCACTCAGTTGGACCGGGATAAGATCAGCTAGCGTGATAATATCTTGAGAATCGTCGTGTAGTTCCATATGGGCTCCTTACTCGTTTTCCCCTTCGCTCATATGGTTCAGCAAGTTTTGCGCCAACGGATTTTGCTATTTCTAGGCGCTTTCTACCTTTCAGGTGACAAAGAAAGGCGTCAGAAGTGTCAATTCTTTGCCATTTCTGACAGTCAAATATGACATTGGACAGAGATTCATGTCATCTGATATGCCCACTTTGCCCCTGTTGCACTCCTTGTTTTGTAATTCAGCACGATGGTAGGGTAGGCATAATGACTGCCCAAATTGTTGAAGGAAAAATCATCGTCGAAAGCGTCTATGAGGAACTCAAGCAAGAAATTCCCCAGCTCATTACTCAGACTGGTCGACGACCGGTCCTGGTCAGTGTGTACGTAGGCTCTCACCCGGCAATTGAGGTCTACATCCGCTCACAAAATCGAGCGGCACGGCAACTAGGGATAGAGTACCGTTGGTACCATCTCCCAGATACTGCCGATGAGCGGGAAGTGCTTCGACGCTTAGACCAACTCAACCGGGACCCTGAGGTCTCCGGTATCATCCTCCAATTGCCACTCCCCCTCCATCTTCGGCGGTCGGTCTTAGTAAACGCAATCGATCCGCTCAAAGATGTTGACGGGACCCACCCAGAAAATGTCGGGGCAGCACTCATTGGCGAAATGCGGGTGGGATCTTGTACCGCACTTGCTGCCATACGGTTGATCGAGGCTACGCAGGTCCAGGTCGAAGGCAAGGAAGCGGTGATCGTTGGCCACAGTGAACTCGTCGGCAAACCTCTGAGCCTGATGCTACTCGACCGCCTGGCGACAGTTACCATTAGCCATATTGCCACAGCACGGCGGGGGCTGTTGGCGGATCATGTACGTCGAGCCGAGATCTTGGTTGTGGCTGTAGGATCGCCTGAGGTCATTAAGGGAGAATGGATTCGCCCTGAGGCAGTCGTGATCGATGTCGGCATCAATCAGGTCGGCTCACGCATCGTGGGTGACGTCGAGTTTGAACCGGCAAAAGAGCGGGCCTCTTTTATTACCCCGGTCCCTGGAGGAGTCGGCCCGGTCACCGTGTCCATGCTCATGCAGAACACGGTGAAGGCGTTTAAAGCACAGGCAGAAACAATGAAAAATTCAAAATGAAAAATTCAAAAATAAGAAGCCAGCTGTTTATTCTTGACTTCTACAATTCTTCATTTTTCATTCTCCATTTTTACTTGGCCTCACGCCGGTTCTTCTTCGAGCTTCACGGAAAGCTTCATCGCTTTGCCTGAACGAAGGATCGAGAAGGAGACGGTCTCTTGCGGCTTGTAGCGGCGCATCATGTCGCTGAACTCTTGCGCATTGCGCACCGCCTGGTCATTCACTGCTACAATCAGGTCTCCGGGAGTTTGCTTGGTCATATACATATCGTGGACGATCGCCAGGGGAATAGCAAAAGGCCCTGCGGGAGACATCGCTAGCACAACGATAGCCGCTTTGATGAGATTACTTCGCCCTTCAGTCGGACGATTAGCACCGGAAAACCCTGCACGTTCTGCCGGACTTCCTGGCACAACATCAAGCACCTTCACCCCAACCGGACCTTCTTCTGCGGTCGCATAGAGCACGCCAAGATAGTTCCGCTGTCCCGTCGCTCTTGGTCCATTGGCTCCAGAAGGGGAATTTGCCCCTGCCTGTGGAAACGGATCAATCTTTCGCCCTGCTTGTTCATTAGTTGGTGGATCTCTGGATTCCGCACTGCGAGCAGGCGACACTGGAGCAGTAGTCTCTGGTAGTGGGTTATTCGCGACCGGGTCAGGTTCTACAGGTTGAGGAGAGATCTCAAGGACCTGTGGAGCACCAATCCGTTGGCCTGGTGGAATTTCTTCACTTCCCTCTGTCGAAGGCATCACCTCTGGTTGAGCACCTTGCACCGTAAGCGGTGGAACGCCAACAAAGAGTAAGGCAGCCACGAACAGCCAATGAACCGGCGTACGAGTTTTCATATCGATATCTCCTTACTCACGCTTACGGGCAACATGCAGAGAGGTAGTGCCTATTATCTCTCTGCACAGTCGTCAGTACAAGCAAGGGGCGGTCCTTTTCCTGCAGTTTCTCTAGGACCTTTGCCTCTCAGCTTTCTCCCCATCACGCTGGACGAAATTTCACGAGTGTCCTCTCCGGCGTCACATCCTCAAAAGCAGCCACCACAGGCATCCCGACCTTCAGTGTTTCAGGAGAACAACCTGTGATGTTCGTCGTCAGATGAGGCCCCTCCGCCAGCTCAACGATCGCAATCACATACGGCACCTCTTCGGCAAATGAGTGATGTGTGGGAGCCTGAGCAATCGTATACGAATAGAGCGTCCCTTTCCCAGACACTTTCACCCATTGCAAATCCGGCGCTAAACATTCTGGACATACTTCCCGTGGATAGAACACATGAGTGTTGCATTTGTTGCAATGTTGGATTTGTAATTCATGTCGCTTGGCCGCATCCCAAAACGGTTTAGACACCGGAGTCGGTTGCGGCAGCGGTTTTTTATACTGAGCCATATCTCCTCCTGAAAGGCGGTCAGCTTTCAGCGGTCAGCCACACGGAAGAGGCGAAGCGCTCTGGCTGAAAGCCGATAGCTAATAGCTGAAGGCTTCTACTGCACTCCCAACACTAAACTGCACTGTTCACTCATGATGCCACCATTCCCGTTCACATAACCGATAGTGGCATTCTTGACCTGCCGCTCGCCACCACGTCCCATCAGTTGGCGCACTCCCTCAATGACGTGACTCATGCCGCCAGCGAGACCAGGCTGCCCGAACGACAGTTGCCCACCGTGTGTGTTACAAGGAAGGTCGCCTTTATATGACAGGTCGTGCTCTTCAACGAAACGCCCGCCCTCGCCTTTCTTACAGAAGCCAGCGTCTTCAAGGGTTACAATCACAGTGATGGTGTAGCAATCGTACGGTTGGACAAAGTGCATGTCTTTGGGCGCCAGGCCCGCCATTTTAAACGCGGACTCGGCTGCGGGTTTCACCAGCGAGGTCGTCAAGCTCTTTGCGTTGGTGATACTGCAGTGACCACCCGCTTCTCCTGCCCCAAGCAAATACACAGGGCGCTGAGGACCATGTTTGGCGCGGTCTGCAGATGTTACGATGAACGCGGCGCCACCCGCGCAGGGACTCACGATCTCCAGTAAATGCAACGGATCGACAATCATGCGCGAATTCAATACGTCATCAACGGTAATTTCTTTACTGCCAAACATTGCCAGCGGGTTCTTGCATGCGTTCTTGCGCTGATCGACCGCCACTTTGGCCATCTGTTGTGGGGTCGTACCAAACTCCGCCATGTGTCGTCGCGCAATCAACGCATACCCTGGATTGGCAGCGATGAGCCCATAGGGAGCATCAAACTCTGCATCATTAGGTGGAAACGGCGGCATTTTACGACCAGGTGTCGTCACCCCTCGCGTGTCAGCCACAACACACAGGACGGTCGAGCACATGCCTGCATCAATTGCTGCAGCCGCACGCCACGCCATGCCCGCAGCAGAAGCTCCCCCCAGCTCAACTTGATTAAAATACCTCGGCTGCAGGCGGAGGTACTCAGCAATAACCGACGGCCACAAGATGCTGTACTCACCAATGGCCCAGCCAGTAAGCAATCCATCGATATCTTTTTTCTCTAGTCCTGCATCTGCGATAGCTTCTCTCGCCACCTGTGCCATCATGCCGAGAGGGGTGCGCCCTTCAGCGTCACGCTGTGGACGTAACTCAGCGATCCCAGCGATTGCGGCTTTTCCCTTTATGCTCATAGTTTCCCTCCAGTCCTCCTGACGAAGAACGCGATGACTTATACCCCTTCTTGCTTTGTCCTGTCAAAGGAAAAAGTAAAGATTGTCCGTATTTGACAACGCTGTGCTCTTTCCCGTATGACATCTTCCCATGTTGACCGCACATCACTTATTCAAAGAAGTTATTGCTTCGCTGCGCAACGTTGTTGCACCAGCCATTGCCGATCCGTATCCAAAATCTCAGGCGTACATGGCTGCGGTGATCCTTGAATTTGTTTCACGCCAAGTCGAAGAACGCCGCGATATTGACCAAGAAAAACAACAGACACTAAACAGGCTGTTCCATGACCTCTCTGCTTTCCTTGCCGACAAAACTCCATCATCAGCCAGTGAAACTGATTACGAAGCGCGCTTATGCCGACTGATCGAATGGCTGTACAACGAAAAAGAGCGGCTTGGACCAGAGGCTTTTGCAACTGCCAATCAAAAAGTGCGCGCAGCGTTGCGACAGTTGTTGGATCAGGAGTTGAAAATAGCGGGCACTACAGAATGAAACGTATTGCGTGTTGCGTGAGATAAAGAGAGGCGATTCCACACCACGTTTTACGCACCACGAAACGCGGATAACGCTATGGCTGAATCAACCCAAGACAAAATCGTTTCCTATCTCTATAAAAAGGTGCCAAGCGCCAAAAATCTATCACTGTCACAGTTTGTGCAAACTGCTGTCGGCTGGTCACATGAGATCTACGTCTTCGATGCCCAGTGGAAAGAAAATGGGCAAGAAAAGACCCAAGGCTTCTGCCTGCGTAAGGATCCAGGCTCTGGTCTGTTGCGCACGCTGTCTGACTTGAAGGAACAGTATCGCGTCCTGCAAGCGCTTGAACCGACACCCGCACCAACGCCAAAGGTCTATTGGTTTGAAGAAGACCCGTCTCTGCTCGGTGGCCCGTTCTTCATTATGGAAAAAGTCCCAGGCGAAGCGACTAATCCGTGGTCGAAAGTCGGCAAACAGTATTACGCTGAGGCTGCAAAACGCGGGAAGCTGCCACGGAGTTTCATCGAAGCACTGGCTTCCTTGCACAATCTCGATTGGCGCGCCGCAGGCCTCGACTTTATCGGCGTCCCGGGACCAGGCAACGACTTCGCCCTGCGGGAAGTCGCAAAGTGGGAGTCGCTTATTCAGCGGTCGTTGCGCAAGCCCGAGCCGGTGCTGACCGAAGTGCTCATGTGGCTCAAAGCCAATGCGCCAAAAACACAACGCCTTGCATTTGTCCACGGCGCCTATCGTACCGGTAACCTCATGATCAAAGATGATCTTATTTCGGCCATCATTGATTGGGAACTGCAGGTGATAGGCGATCCAATGTACGACGTCGCCTATGTCCTTTCTGACCTGAACCGCGAGGGGTCACCGTTGCTCTCGTGTGTTGTCGAACGCGACTTTTTCATTGACACATATCAGCAGCTTACGGAGCTCACCATTGACTTCGACGCCTGCCGCTACTACGAAATCCTCTACATGATGCGCAGTACCGCGTTCTGGCTCAGTGCCTCAGGATTATTTGCCGAAGGAAAAAGTAAGGATTTACGCTTAGCTCGTACGACGTATTCAGTTCCAGTCGTTTTGAACATGGCAGCAAAAGCGCTGGGATTCTGATGATCGTCAACAATGAGGGCGCTTATGAATACAACACCGTCGCCCAGCATATTCTACGGTTGGTGGATGGCCTTGTTCTGTTGCCTGGCCATGGCAGCAGGGCCGATTCTCATCACCGGAACGTTCAGTATTTTCGTCAAACCATTAGCTGAGACGTTCGGCTGGAGTCGCGGTGACATTTCGTTCGGCTTCTCTCTGGTCGCGTTCATCATTGCTTTTTACGCCCCGCTCCTTGGGATTCTCATCGACCGCCTTGGCCCGCGTGTGGTCATCATGAGTGGCGCAGTCATCTTTGGCGCAGGGTTCTGCTCATTCTGGTTTTTGTCGAACTCCCTGTGGCAGTTCTACGGTATCTATCTGTTGACAGCGTTTGGGGGGGCAAGTCTCACTTCCCTTCCGTTTGCGACCATCATCTCGCGGTGGTTTAGCCAGCAACGTGGCCTTGCCCTCGGGTTCATGGGCACTGGCGTGTTTCTCGGCGGCATGTATGCTCCGCCCCTGGTCACCCATATTATCCTCACCTATGGTTGGCGCTGGGCATACGTCACACTTGGTGTGATTATTTGGTGCGTTGCCCTACCGATATCTGCCTTTCTTCTTATGGATCGTCCCGAGCAGAAAGGATTACAACCTTTCGGCGAGGGAGGAACAGAAAAATCGCCAACCATCGATTCTCATGCTTCCGGTCATAGTATGACCGTCACCGAAGCGCGTAAAACGCTGTCGTTTTGGTGTATGGCAGTCAGCTTTGCGCTGCTCAGCGCGGTCTCACACGCTGCCATCACCCACTTTGCGCCCCTACTGACAGATAAAGGACTCTCACCGCAACAAGCGGCAACCGCGCTCATGGTCCTCTCAGCAATGGGGGTTCTGGGAAGAATCATCGCCGGGTATCTGGTTGACCGTTTCCCGGCTCATCTCGTCTCTGCCGGACTTTTTCTTGGGGTTGTGATTGGGTTAATTGCTGGGTTCGGAGCCGATGAACTACCCCAGGCCCTCATCTTCGCAGCGATGATCGGACTTGGTTTTGGCGCAGAAACCGACCTGATGCCGTACCTCATTGCCCAGCACTTTGGCCTAGCCTCATTCGGCAGAATTTTTGGGTGGATCTATGGGGCGTTCGCGTTTGGTGGCATGCTTGGCCCACTCCTCATGGGGAAGACTTTTGATGCGACCGGCTCGTACCACCTCGCGCTCACAATTCTTATCCCAGCAACGATCCTGAGTGCCGTGCTTATGCTGCCATTGGGAATACGTCGTCTGCCCATCAAAACGACTGAAGCTGAAGCTCACTCTGGGTGAAGAAGGCAGAGGAAGAAAGCTCGCTGACTGTCACGCCCTCACCCTTCCCGCAGAACGTCGAGCAGCGCTTTCGCATCTTGCAAATCCTTGATCGCGAAGCCTTCGCTAAACCAACCGTAGACTTCAGATAACAATTTGTAGGCTTCCACGTTTTTTTTCTGGTGAGACCAGAGCTTTGCCAGGCTGACAGCGGCTCGGAGTTCCAACATCTTCATCTGCTGCTGTCGGGCAATATCGAGGGCTTGGAGAAAATGCCTCTCCACCACCTCTTCCCCATTTGGGACTAGCGGCTGGAGGCTTGGGGCTTGTGGGAAGGGGGAATCAGCCCCTAGCCTCCAGCCATTAGCCTCATCGACCTTTTGAGTTTTTCCTTTTGCTTTGCTGCGCTAGCAGGAGCTCACCTTTCACCCGATAAATCTCTGCCTCATAAAAGTGTTCCCCGTGTTGCTGAACCAACTGCATGGCTTCAGCAAGCGAGGTCAATCCCTCTTGCCATTGCCCAGCAAGACTTTGGGCTTCAGCCAGGATCGTCAGATAGTAGGTGAGCGAGACAGCAGCGCCAGCCTGACGCATTGCGGCGATGCCATACTGCATTTGCGTCAATCCCTTTTCGTGCTGTCCCTGCTGCACCAATACCCACCCTTGTCCGATCCGACTGGTCATCAACCACAATGGATATTCATGCTTGATAGCAATCTGTTCCAACTCAAGGGCATGCGCTTGAAGCGACTCAAGCTCATGACGACATTGATGCAGGGTCACGGCCAGATCAATGGCAACCGCTTGCGTAAAGGGATGCGCCAGGTGTTGCGCTCGCTGCAATGCACCCTGGTTGCATTGTAGGGACTGTTCGGGAAAGCCGAGGAACCACAAAGTCCATGCCAGATATGACGCACTTGCCGCGCCTGGGTGTTGCACGACCCGCGCAGCTAGCGCCTGTTCCGGTTGTGCACTCGAAAGCTCGGCGCCAGTCTCGAACGCTTGTCTCGCTTTCTGCACCTCACCGGAATACAGAGCGGTACTGCCAACGGCAAAATAGGCTTCTGTCCGCGTCATCACCTCATCGTCTTGCATTGCCTGATGGACAAGCTGCTGCGCCAGGTCCTCAGCAATCTTCAGGTTGGCACGCATGAAGTAGAATCCCCACAGTCCGGCAAGGGCAGCGAATTGCAGTGTACTCACTCCCATCCGCAGATTGAGTTCCCGTACGCGAGAGAACGCGATTTCCACCGCAGGATCGGCATAGCCCTTAGTTCCCATCAGCGTCCGCCCCAGCGCAAGCTGCAAACGCATTTCGTTCTCGCTGCGCTCTGTGGACTCGGGAGTATACGCGAGAAGGGTCAACGCGCGCTGGTAATACACCCCGGCTTCGCGGGCAGCAAAGCGTTGCAGAGATTGCTGAGCAGCAAAGCGCAAGTACTCGACTGCGCGTGGATAGTCTCGTCCCTCCTCAAAATGATGGGCCAAGATCGCGGCATATTCACGTGCGCGTTCCCCGTAGCGCTGCTCTTCACTGGTTCCTATCCGGCTATGCAAGCGCAACCGTCGTCCCGGTATGAGACTGTCGTACAACACCGCCTGGTAGAGCGCATGGCGAAAACTGTAGTAGCCGACGGTGGGATCCTCTGACACCACCGGAACTGCGGGAGCGGACAGCATTCGGCCACGTCGTACGAGGTCATCACAATATGTTTCTACAGTCGTCACTGGCAGATCGAGGACGGCAGCAATGGGCGCAGCCGAGAACTCGTAGCCAACGACACTGGCAACCTCAACGACTTGCTTCTCTTCGCGAGAAAGCTGCCCAATCTGTCGCTCGATCAATTGCCGAACACTAGGCCATGACTTACCCTCCCTGGATTCCCGCTTTCGCGGGAATGACGCCGCTACGTTCACCCCGCAGAATCAACAGGACTGACTACTAGGATGCCTATAGCGCAGTTCGCCAACGAAGTTGTAAGCAAGTTGTATGAAAGTTGTATTTTTTCGGTATGAATTTGCCGCGGTTGCACCACCCCAGAAGGCCGGATAGATAGGAAAAGTTCAGCGGGCGAACCAGCTATCTAAGAGGAGGAAAAACTTATGAAATTTATTAATTCAGTTGGCCCCAATCCGCGCTGCGTACGCATGTTCATGGCCGAAAAAGGGATTTCCATTCCATTTGCTGAGATCAATCTCCTGGCAGGCGAGAACCGTAAGCCGCCTTATACCGACAAAAACCCCGGTGGGCAGATGCCCGCGCTTGAACTCGACAACAGCACCACCCTCGCTGAGACAGTCGCAATTTGTGAGTATCTCGAAGAGAAGAACCCGACACCGGCTCTGGTCGGCACAACGGCTGAAGAACGGGCCGAAACCCGCATGTGGCAGAGACGAATCGAACTCAATATCACTGAACATTTGTATAACGGCTTTCGTTACGCCGAAGGGATCAAAATATTTCAAGATCGCATGCACTGTTTGCCCGAGGCCGCACCAGGGCTCAAAGCGATCGTGCAGGAAAAGCTTGCATGGCTCGATAAGCTTATGGAAGGGAAACAGTTCATTGTCGGCAACCGCTTCACCCTGACCGATATTATTCTCTTCTCTGCGCTCGACTTTGGTGCTGGTGTTGGCCAAACCATCAATCCCAGCTTGAAGAACCTCACAGCTTGGTTTGATCGTGTTGCTGCACGGCCCAGCGCAACTGCAAGCCTGTCTCCAAAAGACAAGAGTGGCGGTCTGCGCGGCGCGTAGGCGAGCACTGAATGGGGGAATGGGCGAACGGGCGAAACGGGAAAGAAGCTGAAGGCTTGGTCCTTTTTCCTGTAGCCCTTAGCCATGAGCCTCAGACCCTTTTGCTGATAGCTGATAGCTGAGCGCTAAGAAAGGAGGAATCCATGGACCGCAAAGTCACATTCTATAGCGAAGGCACACCGTGTGTTGGCATTCTCGGACTACCAGACGATTACAAATCTGGCGACAAACGTGGTGCGGTGATCTTCTGTCATGGTTTTACGGGTGTGAAGGAAATGTATCTGCCAGAGAATGCCAAACGACTGCAGGCAGAAGGTTATGTCACGCTGAACTTCGATTATCGCTATTTCGGTGAGAGCGGTGGCGAACCTCGCTGTCGCCTGATTCCGATGGCGCAAGTGGCGGATATTCGCAATGCCATCACTTACATGCAGGGTCTGCCAGAAGTGAATCCCGATCGTATCGGTCTCTATGGCACCAGCTTTGGCTGTGCCAATGTCGTCTATACGGCTGGCGTTGATGAACGCGCGAAGTGCACTGTCGCTGTCGTTGGTCCTGGCGACTGCGAACGGCAGTTTCGCATGGGTCCAAACTTTGATGCCTTTATGTCCAAGGTGCAGAAAGCCAAGGCCGAGTTTGTCGCGAGCGGCAATGTCACCTACATGCAAACCGCACGTATGATGGCACGTGATCCTGATGTCGTCGCTGATCTCGAAAGAGCACAGAAAGCCTTTCCGCAATGGCGACCGGAAGTGACGTTTGAGTCCATGGTTGACATCATGGAGTTCAAGCCTGAAACAGTGGCTGATCGCATCTCTCCACGCGCGATTCTGTGGATCCATACCGACAAAGACAAACTCGTACCGTTGTATGAAGCACAGAGCATGTACGCCAAAGCGCGCCATCCAAAGAAACTGGTCGTGTTAGAAAATATGATCCACGAAGATGTCTATCGCGGCGAGGGGTTTGCACAAGTTGTGAAGCAGACCAATGCGTGGTTCAAGGAACATATGCCAGCGAGATAACTACAAGACGGCACGGGCGAAAAGGCTCATACGAAAAAAGAATCGGTGAAACGGGGAATCGGTGAAACGGAGAGAAAAACCTGGCTTTGCTTTTTCTCCGATTCTCCCCCTCTCCGATTCTCCGATTTATAAAAAAGAGAGAGGTCATGCCCACTCAAACTATTCACACCACTTGCACGATGGATTGCCCGGATACCTGCGGGCTGGAGGTCACGGTCACCGACGGCAGGGTTGCGCGCATTCGCGGCACGACCGATCATCCGACGACCAATGGCTTTATCTGTGACAAAGTCTCGCACTTTGCGCGGCGTGTGTATCACGAAGATCGATTACTCTATCCGATGCGACGCACAGGTAAAAAAGGTGAAGGGAAGTTTGCCCGCATCTCATGGGATGACGCTATCGCTGAGATCACCAACCGTTTCAAAGCCATCAGTCAGCAGTGGGGGAGTGAAGCGATCCTGCCATATCACTATGGTGGCTCGAATGGTTTGTTAGGTGGTGAGTTTGTGGACGACTTCTATTTCGCCACGCTGGGAGCGTCGCGCATGGCCAAGACCTTGTGTGCTGCGCCATCGACTGCGGTCACAAAAGACATGTACGGTCGCATGCCAGGCGTGGCCTTTGAGGATTATCCGCTTGCCAAGTGCATCATCATTTGGGGCGCGAATCCCAAAGCGTCAAACATTCATCTGGTGCCATTGCTACGGCAAGCGAAAAAGAACGGTGCCTTCATCGCGGTGGTCAATCCAATCAAGACCTTTTCTGATCACGAGATCGATTTGCACGTACCGGTGTATCCTGGAGCGGACTTACCGATTGCGTTGGCAATGATTCGTTTGTGGCATGAGGCTGAACGGTTCGATCTTGAATTTCTTCGCCAACATGCCGATGGCCTTGAGCTACTGCTGCAGCAAGCAAAAGCATGGACCGTCGAACGAGCAGCAGCAGAAGCGCGGGTTTCGCCCGATGTGATCCGCACTTTGGCACAAGTGTATGCCGAATCGACACCGGCCTTACTCCGCACTGGCTGGGGTACTGAACGCAATCGCAATGGCGGCCAAGCCCTGGCTGCGATCTTGACCATGCCAGCACTGCTCGGCAAATTCGGCGTGCGTGGTGGTGGGTACACGATGAGCAACAGCGGTGCTGCACAACTTGACACCAACAAAGTGTTTGGTCCAGTTTCGTGGCAAACACGGGTCATCAACCAAACGCAACTCGGCGAAGCCCTCAACAGCGATCTTCAACCACCGATCAAAGGGTTGTTTGTCTACAACTGCAATCCTGCGGTCACCGTGCCTGACCAAAATGCGGTGCTGCGCGGTCTCGCACGTGAGGACTTATTTACTGTCGTCTCCGAACAAGTGATGACCGATAGCGCGAAATATGCCGACATCCTTTTACCGGCGGTCACGTTCCTTGAGCAATATGAGATTAAACGCGCGTACGGCAGTTATGTGGTCAGTGGAGTGCAACCAGTGATTCCGCCAGTGGGCGAGGCAAAAGCGAACGAAGAAATGTTCGCCCTGCTCGGTCGCGCGATGGGTTGGCAACACGAACCCTTTTATTGGGATACCGCAACGTCCATGCAGAAAGTCGCAGCGACACTGAAACTGGATCGTCAAGTCGCGAATCTTTCCGCCTGGCGAGCAGGAAAAGCTCAACGTTACGACTTTCCTGGTGAGCGCCCGGTGCAGTTCGATACTGTTGCACCACGGACCTCGGACGGAAAAATTCACCTGACACCAGCCGCGCTCGGCAAAACTCCGTTCCGCTATCAGACTGTACACGATACACGATTTCCCTTGGCACTGATCAGTCCGAGCAACAACAAGATGATCACCAGCACGTTTGGTGAGTTCAATTATCCTGAACTGTGGCTGATGCTGCATCCCGAAGATGCTACGGCACGAGGAATCTCGACTGGTGATACCGTGCGGGTGTTTAATTCTCTTGGCGAGGTACACTGTCGGGCGAAAATCAATGCTGATGTGCGCTCAGGTGTAGTGCACATGCCCAAAGGCGCGTGGCAAAAATCCTCACGCAATGGCTCTACTTCAACTGCCCTCTGTCCATCGCATGTCAATGATGTCGGTGGTGGCGCGTGTTTCAATGATGCACGAGTACAAGTCGAGAAAATAGGCTGAAAATTAATGCAAAATGCAAAATGCAAAATGGAAAAGCAGAAAGCGGCAGGAAGCTTTTTTTGTTCCTCGAATTTTGCATTTTTCATTCTTCATTGTCTTGAAAGTATAGCTTTCGCCACATCCGCCGATCCCCTTTCGTAGTTGGTCATGTTCATGCAGTTTTGCCCAAAGATGCACAGTATCTCCGCGTCGGCAAGTTGAATCGACGAGTTGAGTGCTTGAGTAGGCAACGGAAACCATGCTTAAATAGGGCGGTCAGGTCTCCAACGGTGCGGGGTATTTCATGAGCAAGCATCTCCAGGTACAACAACAGTAAGCTCTGCGAACTATTGCCTCTGGTAAAGCGTAACGCACAGAGCGGCATCCATAGAGTTCGGAACTATCTGTACTGATGTTGCCATTTGTCTCACCAACCGTAGGAGATACATTCCCGTACATGTCGTAAAGTCGTTGGGCAATTTCATTGTTGCGTCAGGTCGAGCTTTATAGCACGGGGAACGCGCTTAGAGTCTTGTAAAAAGAAGGGGTTAGGATAGAGAGGGCAGCACGGGTGTCCGGGAAAAAGGAGGAGGAGGTATGCCTGCGCTCACGTGTGCCCTGGTGGAAAAGCTGGAGACGATAGCCGACCCCCGCCGTCAATGCGCGAATCT